>JGI994J12354_10002757_pt1 | contig 16813 bp, 20 predicted proteins | sample IntmicLarv3ML3BL_FD_12354 | JGI IMG/M metagenome (IMG submission 12354) | reverse complement strand
CTTTTTAGAGATAAAGAGGTGTATTGAATATGTGGGCTGACCTTGTACAAGCGGTATCATTCGTTCAGAAAGGAGATCAAGAAGTTCTTTTGTCGCTAATCGAAAAGTTTACACCCCTTTTTAGAAAATATTCAAATCTTTTACAGTATGCTGATGGCTACAATGAACTTATCTTGTTTTTTATCGAGAAGATAAAAGAAATCGAGATCAAAGGGTTCGAGATTCCAGATGGGAATTATGCGTTGATTGCGTACCTAAACCGGTGTATAAGAAATCATTATATATACTTATCAAAACGTAAAGCGCAGTATGATGCAATGATTTCACTGGAAAAAATTGAAATTACCTACGTGACAAAAAGTCGTGAAAGTTCGGATTTGGAGTTTTTTCTTCTTATTTCTACGCTAACCGATTTCCATCGCGATATTCTCACATTAATTTACTACGAGGGTTATTCCGTTCAGGAAGTAGCGGAAATGAAGCACATATCAAGACAAGCCGTGAATCAGGCAAAAAATAGAGCGCTTGTGATATTGAGAAAAATAATGAATTTCGAATGACTTTCAACTATGAGGTTTACAATTCGAAGCAAATCACCTTTTCAATAGATGTAGCGCAAAAGCGGGATGTAAAAAAGTTGGATAACAAGCGCTCAGCTGTACTCAATTCCATTCTTATGGGAGAAAGGGATGTTTCGAGTAAAAGAATAAACTCCAGTCAGTTAAAATGAATGCTTCAAAAAAGAAACTTCCCTATACCAATCATATTCATTTGTCAAAATGCTGTGGTTGGTTATAGTAGTTATTGGCCGGTAATCCTCAGAATGTTACGGAGAAACTCATGTCTACGTCTGAACTCTTGAATCTCAGCCACAACTCAAGTAAGAGCGAAGACTAGGAATCGTTTGGACACATTGCTTTACATACAAAAAGAGCGCTCAGCCAAATCCGGCTGAGCGCTCTTTTCTGTATAAGTGTTATTGTTTTACCGCAGGACCGATTTTGTCTTCGGCCCGACTGCCCCGTCTACGTCCAGTCCGTTTTTTTTCTGGAATTCCCGTACAGCCATATCTGTTTTTGAACCAAAGATGCCGTCCATCGTAAGGCCAAGTTTTTGCTGGAGCCATTTTACGCCGTCCCCTTTTGAGCCTTTTCGGAGAGTGTCGGTAGGGACGGAGAAGGACACTGCGCCAAAGGTGGATTTCACAGCGATCTTTCCGTTTGTATCAACGGCAAAATATTTCGTCGTGCGGGTATCCACATGAACAAAGTTTTTGTTTCCCGTATATCGAATGATTCCCTTAAATCCGACCTCCTCAGCCAGCTTGGCGATTTTCTCCGTGGGTTGTCCTTCGGACTTGATGTCGGCGGCCATTCCCTTCGTATGATTGCTATTGGACGCGCCGCCAACGGCCTTATTATGCGCCGGACAGCGGTAACCGGAATTGATATGTATCGGTGTCCCGAGCTTGTCCCTGAGCTTTTGGAGTCGAGAGATCAGCGTGTCGTCAATGAGGGACGTGGAGCACTTTCCGCATTTGCATAAGAATTCGCTGGCGGTAAAGTTTTTGGCGAGCTTCCTGCTTCGATCCGTCTGATTGTTGACTGTTTTTACTGCCATCCCTTTTCACCCCCTTTCGTTCCAAGCGGTCGCTGTAGCGATATCCATCGCGATGTCCTCCGCCCTTTTTTCGTGTGCCTTGTTGTAGGCTTCCGGCCTGTAAGCCTATTAATGGCCGAAGGCTTGAAATGATCCCGAGCATCTGAAGGATGTTACGCAGAGCCGAAACCAATCATGTACCTATCCGAACCATTCTTACCTGCGAATTCATAGCCCTTGAAGGTGCGGGGAAGGTTTTTTGATCTGTCTTTTGCTTTGCCGCAGATTTCAACCATCCGTATTTTCTCCCCCGGATTTTGTTTTTAGAATTGCAATTGCCTTCTTGATCGGCGGGAGTATGGGAACTCCCATCAGCCCTGCGTTTTCAGTCAGGCTAATCAGCTCGTTGACAAGATAGGCGATAATAACGCCATCCCGAATAAGAAGGCTTCCGGTGATTTGATCCAGCTGGGCGGCAATCATCACGATCAAGAGGGTCATTCCCTTTCGAAACAGCCCCTTCCATCCGGCGCGGCTTTCCAGTGCTCCATTCTCCGACTTCTTGCTACGTTTGAAAACTCCGGCCACGACCAGGCCGGATATGTAATCTGCTCCCATAGCAATTATCAGGACGGCAATCCATGCGTCCCAGCCGCCCAGCAGGTCGGAAATTATGCCTCCCACCATTCCGGCCAGCGCTGCGACGCCCGAGATGGTAGGCAAAAAAGATGTTGCTTTGTCCATGTTGTCTCCTCCGTTTAAAACGCTCTTACGGCCTGTTGTTCTTTCTAACCGCGTATATTCCTATGCATGGCGGTTCTTCTACCGATATGGCTCCCGTCGATAATGCCGTCCTTACGATTTTGATGTCTGAAATATTCAAAGTTAATGTGTTATGATTATTAGAAAACACTCTGCTTCCTTGAACATACATATCAGTCTTATGCGTTGATGTCACATATGAAGCATGGGCACGCAAGTTTGTATTGTGCAAATGCAGGGATTGCGTTGGATACACATACCGATCTTCAAAAACAAAATAAATACACTCGTAATCTCTAAACGTCCACCAAGAGTCCTTGACATCCATGTCCGGTACCGTAAGAATAAGAGTGCTTGGGGCGGAAAAAGAGGCCTTATAAAGCTCAACTGCACCCCCGTTAATACCAGCTGGATTAAACGTAAGTCTTTTTACATTTTCAGGATTCCACGCTCCACTCTTGTTCAAGGTAAATGCGGCGTAATAATAATCTCTACCGGGCTGAACGGAATCGTGGAAAGTTCTTAGGTTGTCGTCGTAAGCGTTTGCAACCCTATTTCTTGCAACCACAACACCATCTTCTGGTGTTGTGGGGGAACGCTGCTCATTCCTCACAACAACAGTTTCAAACCAATTTGCTAAATTGTTAGGCTCTACTATTCTGATAACCGCTGCATCACCGCGAAAAATTAATCCTTTCTGGTCTCCTCCTAGCTGCGAAGAATTCCAAAAAGCAAAGGTTTTCAACGCATCAGGGGTGGGGCCATGCGGAAACAGTTCTATTCCCCGCTCCTGACCTCCATCCGAAAAAGTCAAGGATCCGTTTTCAAATTTAAGACCATGTGCACCATCGGGTATCGTTTTTCCTGAATGGTCATGAAGGGCCGCGTCAATGACGTCGCTGTTTGTATTAAATACCCCAATGTTGTAAAAATCATCTTCTTCAGGCTTTGTCAAGCCGTAGTGCGGCGTGGTGTTAGGTTTTTTCGCCATAATTAAATCTCCTTACCTCTAAAATTTTTTCATAGGTGTATGCCGAAAGCCGGGTGTGCGTAAAGGGAATGGATCAACACACCGATTATCCCCGGCTGCTTTGATTTTTGCTGAAAATTCGCCAAAATCTGTGTCAATCAAAATTGTATTAGCCTTGGTTCCAATATTTTATTACAAAACATAGCAACACAATCACGGGGACAACAAGAGCCTCACCGCCTATTGCATAAAATCCGCGCGTCAAACCGCCAATTTGAAAAAGGTGTATGGTTGTGATGACGCACAGAAGGGTTATGAATATGGCAGTCGTAACCGAGTTCCATCCAGCCTTCGCCTTCTCTCGGTTATATGCCTGCTTTTTGCACATCCGGCAGATTTGTCGGCCTACCGGAAGGGAAGAGGAGCAAATGATACATTGTTCAACATCTGGCACTTTGAAACTCCTTTCGCCGCGTAATTTTTTTCATGAAAAGTGACTGAACCGCTCTATGCAGCGGTCTTGTCGTCGATCCAAGGGAGTGGATAATAGTGTATTCACTCCAACACTCAGAAGTCGTCCGCCACATCAAAAGAGGGTAACCAAACAAATGGCAACCCTCTAATTTTGTGCTATATCAGCTTATGACTGCACCGTCCACCCGTATACGCCGGGTTCCCAGACATTTCCATTGATATCAGACACCCATATGCTGCCGCCATGTGACACTGTATCTCCATTCGCATAGGCATCGTGTGCGCCCTGAGGTTGTGTCCAAATCGGAACGCCGGCGGACGTAAATCCAATCCCCTTAAACAGAGAGGGCGTGTTCTCTGGCGTCCAACTCGACTGGCTTGTGTGTTCCTGCACGACGCAGTACAGCTGTGTTTCGCCATCCTGATTAAGGCCATATTTTACGATTGTGCCCACTGTATATCTTTTATCCGGCTCCCATGCCGGATACAGGTCAGCAATTTCCATCGACTGTTCCTCGGGCAGTTCCATACTCTGAGCAGCGAGCTGAAAGAACCTTTTGATGCTTTCTCCCCGAATTGGCCGTTCGAAACTTTCTGTGCTGTGCCGCGGCAAACGCGCGGCCTCTTCCTCGGTCAGCTCCCTGGGGACACCATTTACCTCTGTCCATATTCCCGTACCATTCTTATCTGACATCAAATACACCTCCCATGCTATAAGTCAAGCCTTCGGCAAATCCGGAAACTAAGCTGATGGATTGAATTCCATTTACCAGCGCGTCATCTGAGAGCACATAACCATATGTCGCCACAGTCTGGCCTTTCCCCACATTCATGAATGTATTAATGTTTCCGCGGATACTTCCCTTGGAAACATATCCGGTAATCAACGCATCGAAAAACTGCCCGCCTAAGATGATCGGTGCCTCAATATAGCCGTCAAATCCGCCGACTACGCTTCCCCATGAATCCCATAGCTCCCCATAAAAATTCGTTGATGGTGTGTTCCCAAGGAGAGAGAGAATCAGGTTTTCTGTATTCACCTCGCTGTTCAAACCATTTAGCGTAATATAGAAATTGCACAGCTTCCCATAGCCGCCGACTACAAATTCGATGCTTCCGGTGTCTTGAAGCAGTGTGGACTCCGCAACCTGGATGAAAGGAAAATTACTTGCAGAACCGCCGATGCCGTCCGCACCTTTCGGGATTCCAATATTCAGAACCGCATTCTGCGAGGTTCCGGAGTTCGTGACGGTCGCGGGACTTCCCGACGGCAGGGTGGTCGTTGTACCGATGGAAACCGTAGCCGCACTGCCGTCTGCACCCTTCGGAATTCCAATATTCAGAATTGCATTTTGTGAAGTACCGGAATTCGTGACGGTCGCGGAGCTTCCTGGCGACAGGGTGGTCGTTGTGCCGATGCCAACGGTGGCGGCGGAGCCGGGAGGCCCTTGGGGACCTTGAACCCCCTCTTCCAGGATGTCATCCAGCCGGTTCTCACTTGTTTCAACGCGTGTGGTAAGGGCTTGCAGCGCCTGATCCTGCGCCTCGTTTTTGGTGGACAGTGGGATCAAATCCGCCTTAAAAACAATATTCGGTTTTTCGGCGGAATAAAGAGGATCGCTTTCGCCCGAGGTTCCGCCCCCCACAGGAAGCGAAACCCTTGAACACTCTTCCCCCCGGATGTTCTGGGAAACCAAATCCCCGCCATCAAGTGTTTGCGATACAATCGCCTGCTCTTCCAGCTCCTTTACCGGGTTGGGGATGGTTTCAACCGGGGAACTGCCGGGGGTAATCGCCTTCCGCAGTTCAAAATCGATCGTATTGGAGCTTGCCTTGATCTGATCGCCGGATTTGATAATTACCTGCATGCTGAGCTCTCGCAGTTGGGTCAGAGCATTTGGAATCTGATATGTATTCCCACTGCCAAGATTAATTTCTCCAAAGCTTTCCCTGCTGTTTTTAAACGCCAGAACAAGATCGTCGTTGGCATATTCCAGATTGCGCTCGAACACAAATTCCTGCGCTAAGTTGTCGCCCTGTGTCCCCAACACCACGAAACGTCCGTGCCGTTCTCCTTCGGACGTGCTGATTTTTAACAGCTCCAGGTGGTTGTCCAGACTAAAATTAAAGGTAAACAATTCTTTCCCTCCTTTGGGCCGATGCTTCATGCCGGCAAGCCTCTGCTTTTACCCACACATTTCCATCGGCCTTCTTTTTCTTTTGTGACGTTCCGACCGCCGCAACCCTCTGTAGACCCATCTCTATCACCCTTCCGATTCTTGCTGCGGCTCACGTAAATTTGTCAGATTTCCTGTTTCCAGGAGGTGATTCGTATACTCCCCCAGCTCCTCGTGTGTGAATGCATTCAGGCTTCTATGCCTGTTTCCACCATAGACAACTTCCGCCGTCAAATGTGCCGGCTTGATTTTATTCAAATACGCATTCACCTGATTGAGATTCTTTGTGTCCCCTGTCAAGGTAATCTCGACGCGAAAAGTATAGGATGGAATGTCTTCGGTAACCTCTACCTGGAATCCTGTCAGTGCAGACAGGATATCTTTTATCCGCTTCGGGTTGATCGGCGGGCGCTGGAGTCTTTCGGAAAACATCACTTGTTTCCTGTCTTCAATCGTAAGACTGCCGTTCGGCTCTACGCCATAAAGGGACTCCCAGAACTCTATTGTTTTTTCTGTACAGGTTTTCGGAAAGGCTTCATTCGCAAGAGTGCGCGACCACTGTTTCATGCCGTCATATTGCTGTCCGATGACCTCAAAAAGCCAGAGAGCCAACTCCGAACGGTCATAAAATCCCGCCGTGACCATCTTCCGCATTTTCTTCGCTTCGCAGCTTTTGACAATGTTTAACACTAAATCGGTCATTTTATGTCACCTCGATCAGCGTTACCTGGGCCACGGTAAATTGGGTAGAATCAATTATGACGTCACTTGTGCCGTCGTTTACAATCAGCCCATTATAATTGTCTATGCCTTCCGTTCCCGCCAGAACCGCGCCCACATAAACGTATTTGACAAGTCTTTCCAAAGTTGCGGTCTTTAAGTATTTCGCAAGGTTTTCCTCAAATCTCTTCTTGATGACATCAAGACTTTCCTCGCCCTTCCGCCTGACATTGGCGCATACATTTATTGTAACCGTCTCGGGCTCTGGGACACTGAGCCTTGCGCCAATGGGGGCAAGGCGCTCTTCCGGATTTTCCTTCGTGCCCATAATGTGCTTCTCAACCGCGTCTCGAATTTCCTTACTTGCCGGCTGACCGTTTACGTCCATCACATAAAGGAAGACACTTCCGGGCTCCTCCTCCTTATGTTCACAGATCACACTGCCAACACCGGGAATTTCCTTCGCCCAGCGAATATAATCGGCTTCACATCCGCTGAAGCTCACGCCGTAGCGCGCGGATTCTATAATGCGGTCACGAAGAACATCATCCTCTTCTTCCGGTATTCCTCCGGTTGTGGCTTCCACATTAGTGACTGCGCTCAGTCCGGGAATCACAGTTAACATATTCGTGATGGTATCCGGCAGTACATTTCCGTTGATGCCGTCTTCTGCGGCCTGTATGCGGACAATATTACCCACCGGCGCTCTCTCTATCGCCTGAAGAGGCACCGCATTTCCCACGACTTTTTCTGTTAGCGTGAAGTAGTTGCTGCCCGATGCCGCGTTGAAAAGGGATGTTACCTGTTCCGATTCCACGGATCTGTCAAAGGTAAACCGTTCCATTTCCTCCGTCCCATGAGACAAAATCAGTTCACCCTGATTTATATTGTCCGTCACCGGCCGAATCGTCAAAAGATATCCCGGATTTTCCGGATCGTTCAACAAGAGTTCAAGAACCTCTTTCCCTTCGGTGTTCTTGAGCATGTACGGGCCTTTTCCCAGCGTTAAATCCTCCGTCGTCTGAAAGATCACGCCGGGAGTGAGGGTCGCAGTTGTTGCGGCCTCGAACCCTTTTTCAACAAGCGTTCCCTCCGTTCCGAAAACAGTCAGAAATCCTGTCGCACAGGTAGCCAGCCGGCGGCTCACGCCGTTCATTTCCGCATGGAGGTCGAGCCACTCTCCGGCCGCCCATTGCGGAAACATGGTCTTTATCACTTCGTTTAGCTCATATTCCACAAATTCCGCCTTTTCCATGGCCGCCGGACGTGTAAAGTCCCACGGGATCTGCATTTCACTCTTGTCTATGTCGCTTGGAAGGTTGTCCAGCATACGTCCATGAATCTCGTCCACTGTCTGATTTTGCAAAAATTCCGGTGGTTTATATTCATATTGCATTTTTTATCTCCTCTCTTAATTTATTAATTTTGTATCAATGGTCGCTACGTTTCCGTCGGAGCCAATCACCTCACAGGTTAGGGAAAGTTTGTCTCCATACCAGCGGAACTGAAATTCACCGACTTGTTGTGTCCTCCCCATCGGATCAGCAAGCAACGCCTCGGTAATTGTCTCCTCCAGCGCATTTTCAACGGCGTTTCGATCCGCTTCCTGTAGCGCTTCCTCCGCCTCAACTCCGGCGTTGTCACCATAGGCACCATGCGCCCATCGCTGGGTAAGAGCTGTCTTTCTGCACCACTGTACCCATGCGTCGTAGCCACTTCCGTAAATTGGCTGCCGCGCTCCGTTTTTGACAAAGTCTCCGTTTTCAAAATCCCAAAGCGGCGCGGGCGGATATTGTCTTCCCATTTGCTCGCTTTCCTCCGTTAAATCCGCCGGAACATCAAAGACCGGAAATAACTCCTGTGTCACTCCATCACCTCCTTATGCTTTTAAAATCGTATCAATGACAACCGCATCGTCTCCGACCCACGCAACAAGCACTCTGTCCCCCGACTTTACCGTTACCGACTCACAAACGATATAATCTTTTTTGGGAATAGGAACAGGGAATTGGTCTGTTAGGAGACTTCCTTCTTTAATCGTCCCAAAGTCCAGAAGCGGCGGTGATTCATTGTGCTGGTTCATTCGTCCATCCAAAATCTGCGCTAACGCATTGATGCCTTCGTCTGCCATGCCTTTATCCCTCCAGTTTAGCCCAAGTTTGGGGTCCGCATATTCCATCCTCTGAAAGTCCCGTCGATTTTTGGAAGTTTTTTACAGCTCTCTGCGTTTCATTCCCAAAAATCCCGTCGGCACCGTAAATGGGTAGTTTTTGCCCCCGTTTTAAAAGAATCTTCTGCATCTCTGAAACATCTTTTCCTCTGCTGCCTTTTTTGAGCACGGGGCGGGTTTTGACTCCGACTCCGGAGCCGAATTCGCTTTCCTTCGAAACTCTTTCGAGGGCCAGTATCATCTGCCTTGAGGTTGCGTTATGTGACACACCCTCCACATAAAATACGCCTTTCAGGTTACCGGCCGACACCTCCACCGCATCTCCTTTTCGTATGAATGGCAAATCTGGTGTGTTGAGTTGTATTGTTTCCTCCGGCTTTCCGCGTTCCTTCAGTATGGTTTCGGCGTCCGCCTTCGCGTCCGCCAATTTTTTGTTCGAATCCCGCCTGATAATTTCCTGCAAAACGCCGTATTTCAAATTTCCATCGACAACTGCGTCTACGGGAGCGCGCCCCTTTTTATCTTCTTTTCCGATCACCTTCACTCGCGTTACCAAGTTGCTCAGGCTCAGTTTATCCACGGTGGAAATCGTGTTTTCCCCGGAAAACCGATACACTGTGCTGTTGTTTCCATATCCCACGATTTGAAGCTGAGCGTCACGATAGTACGCTACATATTTCTCTCCTTTCTTTTGTCTGACCTCCTCCAAAAGGCTGAATATGATTTCACTAATGGATTCCGCACTAAACTTCTTTTTCTCATGAGTAATGCTTTGACTCCATTTATACGCCAGTGGAATGCTCCAGCTCTTACAAACATCACCGATGATGGCTTGTGTCGTCATTCCGGCCGAGTAATATTTGAAATCCTTGCTTTGCTGCAGCCGGATGAGATTGTCGTACGCTATGATGGACACCTCATTTTTTTTGCTGTTGTCGTATTGCCATTCCCATATTTTCCCCTCAAACACGAGCTTGGTTTCGCCGTCCATCTTGGCATAAATCATGATGACGCAATTTATTTTTGCTTTCTTCATCAGCGTCTCTGTGCCTATTGGTACATTCGCCACCGTCAGTATCGCCCTCTGCGCCAATTGGCCTTTTTGTTCTTCCCATTGCAAGCTGAGAAGCGCGTCATCAAGCCGATAGCGTGACCCATCTTCGGATAAAAGATCCACATAGTACCCGATATCAGAAATGTTAATCAAAAATATTTCACCTTCCTTTACGCATAAAAAAACCACCTCCAGTGAGGCGGCATATTCTTGTATGCTTTATGGGATTTTGAGGACTTGCCCCGGGAAAATCCTATTGGGGTCTTTTCCGATGAGTGCCTTGTTGGCGTTGTAAATTGTCGGATACTTGGCGCCGTTTCCATAGAACTTTTGAGCAATTTTCCATAAACTGTCACCTGCAACTACGGTATAGGTTTTCGACTTAGGCTGTGACGGACGCGAATCACACGCACCAGTCGACTTCTTTTTCACAGCCACCTTCAGATCTTTGGCCTGTATGAGTGAGATCATGTAGTTGAAATCACCGTGGGCCCCGCTGTATTCCACATTATACCGGTCCATGTAAACTTGAATATCCAAGGGCGTTCCTGTCACCTGCAAACGCAACTTCTTTTTTTTCGACTGAAAAGTACTCCATTTCTTCACGATGTTGCGGGGAGACTGTCTCCCTTTTGCATACAATGTGCCGCTTCGTTTTTCTCCGGGCAATATACCCTCCCAAGAAATTGCTGTCAGCTGCTGTCCGATTGGAAGTCGAACCTCGCCCATTGACTGAACCGCGTAGGATTGGAACATTGTTCCAATCTGCGTATTGATTTTCTCAGGCAGCATGGGGAACACCAATTTTTCACCTGTTTCCAGGTCTGTTAGGTAAATATCCATCTGTACACCTCCTTTCATAGAATGATATAGAGGACTGCGAAACTCGAAAAGCCGGAAATGGCAAGCCTTCCGAGTTTCCCTTCTATCTGACTTTCCTCCGCTTTTTTGGGGGGCGTTGTTCAACGATATCGTAGTCGCAACGGCCAAAAATATCAGAACAAAAACGGAGAAAAAATCATACAAAAAAACGGTCAGATGCCGCTTTGAAGCATCTAACCGAGGGTTCAAAGATAACGCGTATTGTTAATGACTGGCGTTGTTTAAGATAGGCAAGAACTGACTTCACATATCTTTGAAGTTCTTTTCACTCTCTTTTATCCATTGAGTAACACTTTCTTTTGCATTAATAAATTTTAGCTTATCCATTTTATTCACCTTTCACTATTTTTATATTTGTTGCATTCGGCGTCGAATTAATTGGAGCTAGTCCCCTGCTTTGATTGAATCGATTCCCTAATGATCTTGGTCCGGAAATTTGTCACCAATTCGCATTGCCCGCAGACGATATGGAATTTGTGGGAACATCAAATTTCTACACAAATGGAGCCACTTGGAGCGGCTTTAAATGCAGGGTTAGCTACATATGCTGTATTTCCGTTTGGAGACATTTGAACTCTCCCGGTTTTAACCATTTTATCATATTCAGCTTGCGACATCCATCTTCCAACTCTTGTAGTTCCACTTTTCCCCGTACCCCCATCCAAAACCTTCTTATCCGCACCCGCGGTTCCCGTTCCCTTCGAAACCCCAGGCGAAAAGCCTGAGTTGGAAATCGTTTCTATACCGACGCCTGATACCCAGGTAGAAAGAATCAGAATGTCATCAAAGGTTTCCTGACCGAGAAAGTCCCGAAGAGCATTTTTGTCCGTAATACCCTCAACCGCAAGAGTTGAACCGAAAATGGTGGCTGTTCCTCCGAACGCTGCAGTGCCTAATGAAACAAGAACCCATCCCCCAGCTCCGGCAGCTGCCGCCGGCCCGAGCACGGGCAAGGCTGCTGCAAGAGCGATCACACCAATTGCGACGACCACAACCCCTCCGACGATTTTTCCCCAAGACCATTCCGAAGGGGGGGCCCCTCATCAAAATGTTCTTTCGCACTCATCCGGGGATGGAATGTCGGCATTTCTCCATAGCAAAGATCCTAACAAAAAACAACAGCAAAAAGGACTATAACTGTTTTGTGTTAACCTATTCTTAGGGTTAAACCGTCAATATGCCAATTGCTTTTAATAATTTGCAATTCCTTTTTATCCCTTTTGTTTGGCAATGCAAGTATGGAATAAATCGGATTTTCTATGGCTTTTAACTCATCAAGTGAGTACTCTATTGTAGCCTCATTATCACAAAAAGCATAATCAAAATTAGTAATATCATATATTTGTCGAATCAAATTGATAATGGTTTCTGTGACCGAATCAATCCTTTCGTTAATCCCTGACTCAAAAAGCTGTTCATCTGAAATGTTAAGCAATACCCCGAGATTTTTTGAGTCTAATTTTTTGAAATAAATATCAATTTTTAAGTTTTTTTCACTTAAAAGGTCACATACTACATTTACTTGCCCATAATAATTACCGACGAGCTGATACAGTATATTTTTAGTTAATGTCTGAAGAATCGCTTTCTCCTCTACCCATTCATCTCCATCAGGGTCTTTGCAATATTTTAGGGAAATAACCTTCCCATTATTTGACAAGATCAAGTTTATTATTTCGATAAATTGAAATATTGCCTTATCACCCACGCTATAAAGAAAGCCTATCCCTGTCGAACTCCCCATTTTTTCGTCTCCTTATTTTTTTATTTGTATTCCATTCGTAACATGGAAATTGATTTGGGCTTCACTAAACTTCCAACCACCGATATAATTGCCTGACAAGTCTGTATATGCTCCTAATCCTGTACCTTTATTAATATATACATATACATCTTGACCTCTGTATGTAGACTTGAAAACATCGGTTGCAACATTGATATGGGATTCTATGGTGCTTTGATATATGCCTCCTGCAGATTTATTCCACTTTCCCGGTATCCCAAAATCTTGAGAATGTTTGAATTCGTGTTGTAGTTTCTCTGTGGTAAATCGAGATTGAGGAAGTTCCGCTTTGCTTGGAATTTTTTCCCCCGGACCCGCGGTTCCCGTTCCCTTTGAACCCCCAGGCGACCATCCTAAACTGGACATCTGTTCCACAGCCAGGCTTGATCCATAGGTAGAAAAAGCCAGAAAGAAATCGAAGTTGTCCTGACCGAGAAAGTCCCGAAGAGGATTTTTATCCGTAATGCCCTCAACCACAAGAGTCGAACCTAAAATAGTGGCTGTTCCGCCGAGCGCTGTAGATCCTAATGCAAAAGTTGCCGCCCCTTCAGCCGACACTCCGAGGAAGGGAAAAGCTCCAAAAAGAGCACTCACACCACTTACGACAGCCACAACCCCTATGATGATTTTTCCCCAAGACCATTCTGGGGGTGGTTCTTGAATCTCGTCTTCTCTTTTCTTCCACCACTCCTCCAGCTTAACCCCATTCTTTTTGTAGGCACACCTACCCTAAGGAACCATCAACTATTGATAACACTAATTCACTACCGTCTGCACATTTTACGAACAATTTATCATCATGTAAACGATGATAATCTTCTACAACATCCCTAAAACCAGCGGACCAAATAATCTTGCCATTATAGTCAACGGCGCATACGTCCAACTCGCTGACAGCAATGATTAAGTTACAAGACCTAACTTCAATAAATTCATAGAAAAGAGATAAGCATTCCTTCTCTACCAAGGTTTGCTTGGTGAGATAGTTTAGATAAATAACCCTCTTATCAAAACCTAAAAGCAATAATGGATTATCGTTCTGAAAAATAATTTGCGGTTTCATTCCGTGATCATAATACATAAAGCCACAAACAAAACAACCATTAGGCAGAGCAATTGCCTCGTATTTGTTATTGCATTCATCGGCAATCCCAAAAACATTAAATTTTTCTTTTTCACCGGCCTCATGAAGAGAATTGTATGAATCAAAAGATACTACTTCGTACAAAGTTTCATCCATTTTATCTTCCACCTTTCACTATTATCGTTAACAGTCTATTTCCATCCCATATTGTCTCAAATTTCACGCCTCCACCCGGCCCCATAAAAAAGCTTTCTCTTATCGTCGCTGTATATTCGACAGGCACTTGGCCGGGAATTGTATAAGATCGAACTTCAGTTTTTATGATATTACTGGGATTACTAAGCACTTCGTTTAAGTGGATTTCTAACGTGGCTCTATCCATAGGTGTATCGTGTATACCAATCCGTTTCAGTTCATTCGCCATTGATTGTGAACGTTGCACGTTATGAGCCTTTCCAGTCGCTTTTCCAAGTGGATAATCAAGTTTCTGCCCTAGTTCGGCTGTCTTGCTCCCCGCAACCTCATCAACATTCTCCGCCGCATATTTCCCCCAGGTCTTCTGCGCGCTCCTCGCAAAATCTCCCCTCATAAGCGCATCTTTATACGCCGATGTCCCCAAAGTGTTCACCGAACCCTGAAGAATTGATTTTGCAATAGAATAAACAACAAGCGGATCCGAAACCATTTCCAGAAGCATTTCCAAAAAACCGCCAAAAGACTTCCCGACAGGCCCCTGATTTTTTAGCTCTTCTAAGGCGTCAAATGGTGACCATTGTCCGTACTGTTTCCCCTCATCATAATATTCTTTCAAATTCATCCGATAATGGAATGTCGGCATTTCTCCATAGCAAAGATCCAAAATTGCGTTGCATATATTTAAATACAAACTTTGCGTAAGATTTAGTGCTGTGCCCAGAGAGTTTAGGATGCCTCCAACGACATTTCCTCTCCCAAATTTTTTAAGGTAATCTTCTTCTTTATCTCCATACTCCTGCAATGCCCACACGTACCACGGCACGTCGTAGGAATCATCGTCGAGTGGGTTTGGAATTTCTTCCCCCTTTCTTTTCCACCACACCTCCAGCTTATCAAAGATCTTCGCCCAGTCAGCGGCGCTTGTGCCCGGATACCGTTTCGCGAACGCCGCCATGGTTTCCGGGGTGGGGTTTGCCAAAAGATTTGCGATCTCGAAGTTGCGCGGGCCGACGAACTCGGGATCGAAATTTCTCAAATCAGCTTTCTCAAGATCTTGCGTCGGCCCGAACATCCGCCGATCCTGTGGCTCCTGCTCAGGGGTAAGCCAGCCGAGAAAAGCGGGGGGCCTTCCTCTCATATGGAGAGGGAGATTTTCCAAACCCATTCCGCTCCCGTCCGTTTCATCATATCCTATCTTCTCCGGATTTTCAACCTCTTCCCACGGGTTTCCGAATTGATCGGTAACCACCAGCCGGACGTCCGAGGGGCCCATCGTAAGCCCGGCCGCCTTCACATACTCCGCCAAAAGCTCGCCAAAAACCTCTGTGGAGCCGCCGCAATTGTCGGCGGCTCTGTCGCGGCAGTTTTTCAACGCAGCCTCTGCCGTTTGCATCGGCTCCCGAAGCGCCTCTCTGGCGGCCGTTTGCATCTCTTTTACTTGATCCAGCCTATAGGCCCACAGAGCCATCGCGATCTTGTTCCGCGAAGTGTTGTTCAGGGTATATTCGTAGGAAGAGTTGTCGATATAATGCTCGTGGCGTATTCGCTCCGTCAGATCCTCGCCCCTATGAAACGCCTTGTACATGGCATATTGACGGTCTATTTCCTGCATTCTATCCGCATTTCCGGAGATGCTCGGATCATTGACCAATTTCTGGTAACAATCCTCAACTTCTTCAAGCGTAGTTAGGGCTGCGAAGGGATCTGTATTTAGCGAATCCAGATAGTTTGTCTCGCTCTCCAGCAAAGAATCCGTACTGTTCAGCCCAGCGGTTATTCCTTCCGGACCGATCAGAATCCCCGAGCCTATCACATTCACATACAGAGAATACATACGTCGGAGAGCTTGAGCCTTTTCACGATATTCTCTCGCTTTTTCTTTTTTCTCTGAAATTTTCTGTTCTTCTTCCGGGGTAAACGAACCTCTTATCTTTTCCGTTCCTGTCGGCTGTCCCGGGAAGCCCGGAGGAAATGAAGAATCCGTTTCACTGCCGGCCGTGCCTCCATCCGAAGAAGACAGGGTGGTTTTTTCTCCACTGAAGATATCGTTGCTCGGGAACATTTCGATCGGGGCTAAGGCGGAGCTTTTTATCGAATTTGCTTCTTCCTCCTGCGAATCAGCCCACCCTTCATATTTCTCCGCCTCGCCTTCCAGAGCCTCCATCTCAGAGGTCATTCTCTGAAGCTTTTCCAAGCCGCCGATAAAATTGCTGCGCATTCCCTTGGCCTTTTCCAGGGTGGTGTTGTATTCGTTTATCAGGTTTTGATGGTCATTCCAATATTTTTCCCGATATTCTTCTATGTCTCCCTGGACAAAAAGACGTTTTAATTCTTTTTCAGACGCATCAATTTCCTCTTTTTTTATGTATAAATTATCTTTTATCGCCCCAAGTTCTTTTGCCTGTTCTCTTAGCGCCTCCTGCGCGTCAAAAAGGTCACTCCACTTCATTGTTTTAACCCTCTCCTTATGCTACTATTTTAAAAGGACTGGAAGAGATCACATCCAAGCCGGATCGAGTTTTTTGGTAGGGCTTTTGATGTTATTATTAGCGACCATCATACTCTTATTTTCTTCTCCTTTTTTCAAAATTGAAGGGCGTCCGGCGAAATACATCGTCTGACACCCTTTTTGTTTTTATCTTGTTTAACTTTCCTTTCAGCCAAACTCGAGAAAAATTACAAATCGCAACATAAACTTTAATATTTGTATTACACAATAGAGTAAATTCCACACAAAAGAACCATCCTTTCGGATGGTTCTTTTGTGTGGAATTTTCAATCCCTCCGCGCGCCATTCGAGCCTAATCTTCTATCAGATAAAGTATACCCGTTATCTTCCGGCGTTTCAAGTACTGATCCCGCCGCCGCTCCAATGTCCCACGGAAGCCCGAACTGATCGGTAACCTCCATATCGACACGGACATTCTCCACAGATAGCCCCTT
>JGI994J12354_10002756_pt1 | contig 16824 bp, 15 predicted proteins | sample IntmicLarv3ML3BL_FD_12354 | JGI IMG/M metagenome (IMG submission 12354) | reverse complement strand
GGGGAGCCGGTGCGGATGTGATTGTCAATTATGCGGGAAATGTGAAAGCCGCTGAAGAGGTGACCCAAGAAATCATCGGAATGGGAAGAAAATGCTTGATGGTTCAAGCGGATGTTTCTAAGTCTGCCGATGTAGAACGCTTATTTGATGAGGCGATTGCTGAATTTGGCAAAATTGATGTACTGGTTAATAATGCCGGGATTACCCGGGATGGGCTTTTGATGCGGATGAAAGAGGAAGATTGGGATGCAGTCCTTGAGACGAATCTAAAAGGCGTTTATCTCTGCACAAAGGCGGCAATTAAGGGCATGATGAAGCAACGAAGCGGAAGAATTATCAATATGACTTCTGTGGTCGGTGTGATGGGCAATATCGGTCAGGCCAATTATGCGGCGGCGAAAGCCGGTGTGATTGGATTTACCAAGGCTACAGCGAAAGAGTTGGCTAGCCGCAATATTAATGTGAATGCGATTGCTCCCGGTTTTATTACTAGTGATATGACGGCGGAGATTCCCGAGGCAATTCAAGAAAAAATGCTCGGAGAAATTCCTTTTCATCGAATGGGTGAGCCGGAAGAAGTCGCAGATGCAGTGGTTTTCTTGGCAGCTAAGACTTCCCGCTACATTACCGGACAGGTATTACATGTAGATGGCGGCTTAGTAATGTGATATAGTTTGAGTAGATTCTTGGAAGGAGGTGAATTGTGTAATGGCAACTTTTGAAAAGGTAAAAGAAATCGTGGTAGAACAACTGGGTGTTGATGCTGCTGAGGTAAATATTGATTCGGCAATCATCGATGATTTGGGTGCTGATTCCTTGGATATCGTGGAATTGATTATGGCTTTTGAAGAAGAGTTCGGTGTTGAGATTCCTGATGAGGTAGCTGAAAAAATTAAAACTGTCAAAGATGCTGTCGAGCTGATTGACAAAGAGAAACAAGCTTAATTGGTTTGTTCCCCTTTAAAGGAAGCCTCTTTTGGGGCTTCCTTATGAAGAGGGAGATTGGATTGGAGGCGTCGAAGACGTGAAGTTTTCTCCGTTAAAATTTGGAAAATATACTGCCCCTGTACCGATTGTACAAGGTGGAATGGCAGTTAAAATATCTACGGCTCCATTGGCTGCTGCGGTGGCGAATGAGGGTGGTATTGGTCTGATTGGTGCTTCTGGAATGACCGAAGATGAGTTGCGGCGTGAGATTCGCCTGGCTCGGGAGCTTTCTCCCAACGGCATTATTGGCGTCAATGTTATGGTAGCTGCAAGGGCTTTTTCGACTCTTGTAAAAACAGCTATAGATGAAAAAATTGATTTGATTGCCGCAGGAGCCGGATTCTCGCGGGATGTGTTTGCTCTGGCTAAAGAAGCGGATATTCCAGTAGCTCCAATTGTTTCGTCGGCAAAACTTGCAAAACTGGCGGAAAAATTGGGTGCTTCAATGATTATTGTAGAAGGCAAAGAAGCCGGAGGGCATCTGGGAACTGATCGCCCGATGCTGGACATTGTGCCGGAAATTATTGCGGCGGTAAATGTGCCGGTCATTGCGGCTGGTGGAATTATTAGCGGCGCTGATATTGCTGAGGCTTTAAAGTTGGGTGCTTCCGGTGTTCAGATGGGAACTCGTTTTGCAGCCTCGGAGGAGAGCAATGCGGCACCGGAGTTTAAAGAACTTTATTTAAAAGCAAAGGATGAAGATGTCGTGACGATTCAAAGCCCGGTGGGCTATCAAGGACGGTCTTTAAAAAATCCGTTCGCTGTAAAAGCGTTGGCTGATCAGACGGATCGGCCGTCGGTCTGCCAAGGATGCCTCAAAGAATGTTCTCATCGTTTTTGCTTAATTAATGCACTCATTCGGGCTCAACAAGGGGATGTGGAGACCGGTCTAGTATTTACAGGCGAAAATGTGGCTCGAATTGAAGAAATCCTTTCGGTGAAGGAGATTTTCCGTCGTTTGACTGCTGAAATTGAAGCATACGAAGGATAGGAACGGAGTGAGGAAATGAAACGACGCGTGGTTGTGACCGGTTTGGGTGTGCTTTCGCCTGTAGGAACCGGCAAAGAGGTTTTCTGGAAAAATCTGATGGCGGGAAAATCTGGCATCGGGGCGATTACTCGCTTTGATGCAAGTGAATTTACAACCCGAATCGCAGGAGAAGTCAGGGATTTTAATCCGGAAGACTATTTGGATAAAAAAGAAGCAAAGCGAATGGATAGAAATACCCAATTTGCAATTGCTGCAAGTAAATTAGCTTTGGAAGATTCCGGAGTGGATTTAGAAAAGCTTGATAAGAGCCGAGCCGGCGTGATTATTGCAACCGGAATCGGTGGTATCAACACGATGCATGACCAATATAAAACACTGTTTGATAAAGGGCCGAATCGGATGAGCCCCTTTTTCGTGCCTATGATGATTGCTAATATGGCGGCCGGGCAAACCAGTATTCAATTTGGCTTTCAAGGCCCTTGCCTTTGCGTGGTGACTGCTTGTACTGGTGGGACAAATGCGATAGGCGAGGCGATGCGAAAAATTCAGTATGGCGAAGCCGACTTGATGCTGGCAGGTGGTACTGAGGCAGCGGTCTCGGAGGCCGCAGTCGGCGGATTTTGCGCAATGAAAGCGATGTCGACTCGTAATGATGAGCCGGAAAAGGCATCTCGTCCTTTCCAAGCAGACCGGGATGGTTTTGTAATGGGCGAAGGCTCCGGTATTTTGGTGCTGGAGAGCCTTGAGAGTGCTCTGGCACGAGGTGCTCGTATTTATGGCGAAGTGAAAGGCTATGGTATGAATGCCGATGCTTATCACATTACTTCGCCGGCGCCGGGTGGGGTTTTGGTAAAAGACTGCATGGAAAAAGCCATTAAAGATGCGGGACTTGTTCCGAGTGATGTTGATTACATCAATACTCACGGGACTTCAACTCCTCAAGGGGATACCAATGAAGTGGTCGGAATTAAAATGCTCTTTGGAGATCATGCGAAAAAATTGGCAGTAGGCTCAACAAAATCGATGACCGGACATCTTTTAGGTGCCGCTGGCGGGATTGAGTCAATTATTTGCACTTTGGCAGTCGCAAATGATGAAGTTCCACCAACGATTAATTTTGATAATCCGGATCCGGAATTGGATTTGGATTTTATTCCCAATGTAGGTCGTAAACAGACTGTGAATGTTGCGATTTCAAACTCTTTTGGCTTCGGCGGACACAATGGAACGGTGCTTGTTCAAAAGTATCGTCCGTAAGAGGTGAAACGATGAAAGCTTCTTTGGAAGAGCTTAAAAAATATGGGCTGGAGATGAAAAATCTCCAGCTTTTTCGTACTGCTTTGACTCATAGTTCTTTTGTCCATGAGCATCCCAATCAAGAGTCTAACGAGCGGCTGGAATATTTGGGCGATGCGGTGCTTGATTTATTAGTCGGCGAAATTTTGTTTCAAAAATTTCCAAAATGGCCAGAAGGTACACTCTCGCGAGTCAGAGCTTCTTTGGTGCGGGAGAGCGTATTGGCAGAGGTCGCTGCTACTTTGCAGCTTGGAAAGTTTCTCCGAATGGGTCGGGGCGAAGAGCAAAGCGGTGGTCGTCAGAAGGCTTCTATTTTGGCAGATACTTTTGAAGCGGTCTTAGGAGCGATTTATTTAGATAGTGGACTTGAAGAGAGTCGCCAATTTATTGAAAGTGTAATGTCCGGGTGGCTGAAAAAAGCAAAGGATTATGAGAAAAAATTGCCTGATGCCAAGACTCGGCTTCAAGAAATGCTTCAGGTCAATGGAGCGGTGGAAATCCGCTATCAGACGGAAAGAGTCGGTGGAAGCAGCGATCATCCCCATTTTTTGATGGGACTTTGGGTCAATGGTAAGAAAAAATCTGAGGGAACCGGAAAAAGTAAAAAAGAAGCGGAACAAGCCGCTGCGGCAAGAGCCTTAGAAGAATTAGAGAAAAGCGATGCGTAAAAGCGTCGTTTTTTTTTAGGCCGGTAAAAAATGCAATTATTCTAAAGAAAACTTTTTCAAGAGGAAGGAGAGAAGATTTATTTGTGGAATTGTAACTTAGTAAACTTTTTGGAAGTGAAGAGGGAGAAAAGATGAAGAAAGTTTTTATTTCCGGCCGAATCCCGGTAGAAGCAAAGGAAAAATTAGCTCAGCATTTTGCAGTAACCGCCTATGAGGGCGAAGGCTTGATTAGCGAAAAAGAATTAGTTGAGGGGATTACCGATGCAGAGGGGCTTTTGTGCTTGCTGTCGGATGCGGTTTCGCAGGAAATTATGGCTCAGGCGCCTCATTTGAAAATTATTGCCAATTATGGTGCCGGCTTTAATAATATTGATGTGATGGCAGCGACAGAGCGAAAGATACCGGTGACGAATACCCCGCTGGTTTCGACCAATGCAACGGCAGATATGACTTGGGCGCTGATTTTAGGTATTGCTCGTCGGGTCGTGGAGGGGGATAAATTAACCCGCGCCGGTGGCTTTACCGGTTGGGCGCCGCTCTTTCATTTAGGAGTTGAGGTGACCGGAAAAACGTTGGGAATTTTCGGAATGGGTAATATTGGCAAAGCGGTAGCCCGCCGGGCGAAAGGCTTTGAGATGGAAATTTTATATCATTCCCGCACTCGATTGAATGTTGAAGAAGAAAAAGAGTTGGGAGCTCGTTATGTCTCCTTTGAGGAATTATTGACGGAGTCAGATTTCCTGACCCTTCACAGCAGTTATTCGCCGGAGCTTCACCATTTGCTGAGCTGGGAAGAATTTCGAAAAATGAAAAAGAGCGCTTTTTTAATCAATGCGGCCAGGGGGCCAATGGTGGACGAGGCGGCATTGGCGGAAGTGCTCAAGGCGAAAGAGATCGCCGGAGCCGGCCTGGATGTCTATGAATTTGAACCGAAAGTGGCCGAAAGCCTGATGGCACTAAATAATGTGATTTTGGCGCCTCATTTGGGTAATGCGACTGTGGAAACCCGGGCGGCGATGGCAGAGATTGCAGCAAATAATATTATTGAGGTACTGAACGGGCGACAGGCGTTGAATTGCGTAAATCCCGCAGTATATGGTTGAGTGATGGAAAAAAAATTAGTATTGCATTCGATTTTTGAAGCTGTCAGCCGTGGGGCGATGACGATTGAAGAGGGGATGAAGCGCATTCAAGGCACTTCAGAGGCGACTGAAGAGTTGGGCTTTGCTCAGCTCGATCATCAGCGAAAAGAGCGACAGGGCTTTGCAGAAGTGGTGTATTGTGAGGGAAAGACCGACGAGCAAGGCCTTACCATCTTAAAGTCTTTGGCGGCGAGGCACGCTCAGGTATTGGGGACGCGGGCTTCAAAAAGTCTGGGCGACCGGGCAGTAGCGGAGATTCCCGGAGCGATTTATCATCCTTTATCGAGGGTGATTACAATTGAAAAAGAGGAACTACCTAAAGATTCGGAGCGCTATATTTTGGTCATTTCTGCCGGAACCAGTGATATTCCGGTGGCTGAAGAGGCGGCATTGACTGCGAAAATTATGGGAAATCGGGTTGAGACCCTTTATGATGTCGGAGTAGCAGGGATTCACCGTTTATTTGCTCAAATGGAATTGATTCGAAAAGCCAATGTAGTGATTGTCGCAGCCGGCATGGAAGGTGCTTTGCCCAGCGTGGTGGGTGGATTAGTCGAAAAACCGGTGATTGCTTTGCCGACCAGTGTGGGCTATGGTGCGAGTTTTGGCGGGCTTGCGGCTCTTTTGGGAATGCTCAATAGTTGTGCTGCCGGAGTGAGTGTGGTCAATATTGACAATGGATTTGGAGCAGGGCGGCTTGCTCATCTGATTAATCAAATGAGGTGAAAAAATTGGCGCGGTTGCATTTGGATTGTTCTTCCGGTATGGCGGGAAATATGTTGGTCGGACTGTGTTTGGATTTGGGAGTGCCTTTTCAGGAATTCGAGGAATTTATCTTCTCGCTAGATTTAGATGGCTTTAAATTGGTTCATGAGCGGGTCGAAAAAAGAGGGATTATGAGCCGCTATTTCGATGTTGAATTGAGTAGTGATTCGCAAAAAAGTCGATTTTTACCGGAAATCATTGAAATTATCGGTAAAAGCCCAGCTTCAAATGAAGTAAAAAATCGGGCTTGCAATGTATTTCAAAGGCTTGCGGTAGCAGAAGCCGCCGTGCATGGAGTAAGCCCTGATGAGGTGCATTTTCATGAAGTTGGTGCAGTAGATGCGATTATTGATATTTTGGGAAGTTGTTGGTGTATGGAGCGGCTTCATGTACGCTCGGTAACGGCGGATTCGCTTTATACCGGACGAGGCTGGACGACTTGCGCCCACGGAGTGATGCCGGTGCCGGCTCCGGCAACAGCGGAGCTTCTTTTGGGAGTGCCTTATCAGCAGGGCGAGGTGGGCAAAGAGCTTTTGACACCCACCGGCGCGGCGCTTTTGGCAGAATGGGTGGATATTTGGGGCGAAAGACCGACGGATTTTGTCGCCGGGCGAGTTGGTTATGGTGCCGGAAAATGGGAGCTTGAAGCACCTAATGTGGTGCGCGGCTATCTGGGCGCCGACCCTTCGCCGGAGACTGAAAAACTTTGGATGCTGGAAACTCATGTTGATGATACCAATCCGCAATTTATTCCGGAGCTTCAGGAAAAGCTTTTGGAAATGGGTGCTTTGGATACTTGGGTCACGCCGATTCAGATGAAGAAAGGGCGTCCGGGGATTTTGCTTTCGGTTTTGGCTTTTGAGTGCTTTCGAGATCAGGTAGAGATGCTGATTTTTTCTAGGATTCCGACCTTGGGAATTCGCCGCTGGGCGGCAGAGCGGACTGTATTGGCTCGTAGCTTTTCTGAAGTAGAGGTGCAAGGGAAAAAAATTCGCATCAAAGAAGGGGCTTATCAGGGGAAGGTGATGAACCGAATGCCTGAGTGGGAAGACTGCCAAAAGGCAGCCGGGGAGCTGAATCTGGCGCCTCGTGAAGTGTGGATGTTGGCTTTTCGGCAAATGGATTTGAAGAGCTGATAGATAGATTGAGGAAGAAGGAAGGATGAAAAAAATGAAGCTTAATTGGGCAAAACGAATGGAATTGGTGGATAATCCCTCGCTGGATATGCTTATGGCGGTAATCGCTCAGCCGGAGATTATTTCTCTTGCCGGCGGTCTTCCTTCAAAAGATGCTTTTCCAGTCGAGGAGATGGAAAAAGCCTTTTCACAGGCTCTGCAAGAATCGAAAGGGAATGCGCTCCAATACGGTCCTACAGAGGGCTATATGCCCCTTCGAAAATGGATTGCCGACTATATGGGTGAGCAAGGGGTAAAGTGCAGTGCCGAGGAAATTATGATTACCACAGGTTCTCAGCAAGGAATTGAATTAATTAGCCGAGCAATGATTGAACCCGGCGATACGGTTATTGTCGAATCGCCGAGCTATATGGCAGCTTTACAGGTCTTTAAAAATCAAGAAGCCAATGTGATTGCGGTGCCGAGTGATGATGAAGGAATCGTGACTGAGGGTTTAAAAGAAATTTTGGTGAAAGAAAAGCCGAAATTTATCTATGTAATCCCGACTTTCCAAAATCCTTCCGGTCTGACATTAGGCAAAAAGCGCCGCCAAGAGCTTCTCCAGATGGCGGATGAACTGGATATTTTGGTCGTTGAGGACAATCCTTACGGCGAACTTCGCTATAAAGGTGAGGCTCAGCCGGTGCTGAGAAGCATGAGTAAGCCGGAAGATGTGGTCTATTTGGGTACTTTCTCTAAAATCGTGGCGCCGGGGCTTCGTATCGGCTGGATGGTGACTACGCCGGAAGCAGTGAAAAAGCTGGCGGCGATGAAGCAAAGCTGCGACCTGCTTTCCAATCTGACCAGCCAAATTGCTCTGACGAAATTTTTAGAAACCGGAATTTTACCGAGCCATATCGAAAAAATCAAGGCTCTCTATAGCATCAAACGAGATGCAATGGAAGCGGCATTGAAAAAATATTTCCCCAAAGGAGTAACTTGGACTGATGCGGAAGGGGGAATGTTTATCTGGGCGACCCTGCCGGAAGGAATCGATACCCTTGAAATGTTTCCGGCGGCACTAGAAGCGAAAGTTGCTTATGTGCCGGGTATTGCTTTCTTCCCGGATGGACGGGGCAAAAGATCTATGCGCCTGAATTTCTCCGGCCCTTCCTTAGAAGAGATTGAAGAAGGAATTAAAAGGCTGGGCGAAGCGATTCAGAAGCAGATGGGTTGATTGCTATGGTGCTTATAGCCAAACGGAACATTCTTTGGTAATATGCTGTGCGTAGCCGTGCGATTTTAGGCAGGCGGATTTTATTAATGCTTTATGTCCTGATTTCGGTTTGAAAACAGGCTTTGACGATGAACTCTGAGGCATTTTACTTGAAGAAAATACGAAAATTCTGATTGATTCACTTTGTTCAAAATCAGAATGGGTATTTTCTATTCTCGCCGTTTCGTCAAAGCAATCGTTTTTAGAGTTTGGGACATTTTTTTGGCGTGGCTGATGCAAACGATATCCCTTTCCTAAATATTTCATTCCTTTTTGTCTGGAAATAGCAAGACCTCCTATCTTTTTTAGTTTACGATAGGAGGTCTTTTTTTGTCTCAGTTTCGAGGGCAGTGCAATTTTAGTAAGTGATATGAAAGATTACTCGAATTTATACTAGCTTGATAGCATGGGATGATAGCTAGGCAGGGCGAGTGAAGTGCGACGAGGGTGTACATGAAAGTACATGAGGAGCGCTGAATTGAAGCCATAACGCCGCTAACGCCCATGCTATCGAGCTAGCCTAGTCTTCTTCCAGCCAATGGGAACTAACAGGACTCGGGTAAAAGAATTGACACTCCCTTGGTACCGGCTCTTGATGGGAGAATTGGGCGAGAATCTTGAGAGCCAGAGAATTTTCCCATTGAATGACCTCTTGAGGCGAAAGCTCTGCCATATCAACAGTAACTAGAAGCACCGGCCCGGCATTTGGTGCGTCCGGCGGTAATTGGCTTTCATCGAGGGGCAGGCAAGGAATGACGCGAAGTGAGGCGATTTGCATCCCCTCCTCATCTAGTACCCATATTCGGTAGACACCTTCCCATAAAGTTTTGGCAAAATGGAGTTGAAGTAAGTCCGGATTCATAGTTTTCCTCCTTTGAGTGAACTTAGGTTTATTATAACTGCTCGGAGAAAATCTCGCAATTCTGCCGGACTTTTGACAAATTGAGAAGGTTTTTTTTAATAAGAGCGGAATTTATAGAGAGAGGAGAGGTGAAGATGTGGCTCGAATTATTTTGATTACCGGTGGCGCTCGAAGCGGCAAAAGCCACTTTGCCGAGGAAATATGCAGAATTTCCGGAAAAAAAGTCGGCTACATTGCGACTTCGGAAATCTGGGACGATGAGATGGCAGAGCGGGTGCAGGTTCATAAAAAACGCCGCCCTGCATCTTGGCGGACTTGGGAAACTCCCGGCGGGGATAAAAAGATTCTTCAAGAGGCTTGTGAAAAATCGGAAATTTTGTTGTTTGATTGCCTGACTCTCTATCTGACTCATTGGATTTTTCATCCGGAGATTCCGGCGGAAGATGAGGGTAAGGAAAAATTCATCTTGGGTAAAGTGGATGAATTATTGGAAATCTTCGCTTCATGGGATGGAACGGTGGTTTTCGTGACCAATGAAGTGGGGCAGGGAATTGTGCCTAATGAAAAAATTTCCCGACTCTTTCGTGACTTTGCCGGTAAGATGAATGTACGAGTCGCCGGTGCTGCTGATGAAGCATACTTGATCGTTGCCGGTCATGCGTTGCCGCTGAAAAAATTGGCAGTTACATCAGAGGAGGTCATAGGCGCATGGTAGCGGAAAGATTAGTTCTGGAAAAAATCCGGAAAATTCAGCCGGTGGATAGCCGAATTAAAGAAAAAATCGAAAAAGAATTCCGCGAAAAATGCCCGGAAGCTAAAGATTTAGGCGGATTGGTGGACTTGGTTGCCAATTATGGTGCGATGCGAGGCACAGAACACCCGAATCCGGTAAAAAAGGCAATGATGCTGATGGTTGGCGACCATGGAGTCGCAAAATACAATGTCAGTGCTTTTCCGCAAGAAGTGACTCTTCAAATGACTAAGGGATACTTGAAGGGGATTGCTCCGGCTAATGTGATGGCTCGCCACGGCGGCATGGATGTGGTGATTACCGATGTAGGCATGAATTTTGATATGTCCGGATATACCGGAATGAATTACTGCAAAATTGCTTGGGGAACCGAGGCTTTTTCGGAAGGGCCGGCGATGACGAGAGAGCAGGCGGCGGAGGCGATTGCTGTGGGTATTCGACTTACTGAAGAAAAAGTAGATGAAGGTTATGGACTTTTTGTGCTGGCTGAAATGGGAATTGGCAATACCACATCCAGTGCGGCGATTGCAGCAGTGATGTGCAGCTTGACCCCAGTCGAGGCGACCGGGCGAGGCACCGGGGTCGGAGATGATCGCTTGGCAATTAAAAGAAATATTGTAGCGAAAGCCCTTGAGGTAAATGAAATCGACAGCACCGATGCGCTGGATGTACTTTCTAAAGTGGGTGGCTTTGAGATTGGGGCACTAGCCGGGGTTGTATTGGGAGCGGCGCTTCGGAAAGCACCGGTGCTGGTGGATGGCTATATTGCCACAGCGGCGGCACTAATCGCTCATCAATTAGCACCGCTTTGTCGGGAGTATATGATTGGCTCTCATTTATCAGCAGAGCCGGCTCATATAAAAATGCTTGAAAAGCTGAGTCTGCCGCCGATTCTCAATATGGGAATGCGGATGGGAGAAGGCACAGGAGCCGCTTTGGTGGCTCATATTTTAGACGGTGCTCTGGAAGTTTATCAAGCGAGTTTTGCTGAGGAGTCTTAATATGCTGAATGATTTTATTACCGCATTACAATTTCTAAGCCGGATACGACTATGGCCTCAGAAATCTTGGGACGAGGAAGGGTTTAGCCGGAGCGTGAAGTGGTTTCCTTTGGTGGGGTTGCTGATTGGTCTTGGTGATGGGCTCGTTTGGTGGCTCTGTTCGCCGATTTTCAGCGGATTGCCTTTGGCAGTAATATTGCTTCTTTCGCATTTTTTTTGGGCCGGAGCGCTTTGCTATGATGGCCTGATGGATGTGGCGGACGGAGTATTTTCCGGCAGACCCAGAGAACGAATGCTGGAAATTATGAAAGATAGTCATGTCGGTGCCTTCGGGGTGTTGGCAGGGGTAGTTGCTTTGCTTGTTCGAGTGGCTTTTGTCAGCGTTTTGAGCGGCCAGTTGCTTTTGGCAGGTCTAATTGCCGCACCGATTTTGTCGCGTTGGTTGATGATTGTTGGAATTACCGTTTTTCCTTATGCAAGACCGGAAGGGCTGGGGAAAGCCTTTGTTCGCTACTCCGGCAAGAGAAGCCTGATTTTCGGCACTTTGCTGATGGGGGCGCTACTAATGGGAATTGCGGCTTTGGTGGATATTCGTGCAAGTTGGCTCTTCCCTATTGCTCTGCTTTGGGGAGTTATTTTGAGCCTTTGGTTAAAAGGGAAACTGGGCGGCTTGACCGGTGATTGCTATGGCGCAATTGCGGAAACTTCGGAGCTGGCGATGTGGGTAGCTCTTGCGGCTTGGTATTTGAGATAGGGGATAAGTGCAGAAGATGGAAATGATGAATGAAGAAATTAGGAAAAAAGCTCAAAATCGTCTGGACAGCCTAATTAAGCCGGTCGGCAGCTTTGCTTCTTTGGAAACCATGGCAGTACAGGCAGCGGGGGCACAAAATCAGGAAATACCGGAGTTTTTTAAGAAGAAAATCCTTTCATTTTCGCCGAACGAACCGTCAAAGACTCTGAAGGTGCTGGCGGGATACGTTGGCGCTTCTTTGGATAAAATTACTCCGGCAGCAGATTATAAATCCCAAGCCGAAGAACTGGCGATGAAGTTGGCAGATGAGGGAATCGGCATTGTGGGAATTTCGCTATCGGATTGGCAGGAAGAGGAAATTTATAAATTGTGGGAAGATTTGAAAAATACCTCATTTGCTGAGGTCGTAGAAAATGAAGAAAAAATTGCCCACCTAAAGCTTGCGAGTTCCTTTTACCAAGCCGCGGCGGCGAAGCGAATTCTCATTATGCTGGATGGTCCGGCGAGCTTGCTAGCGGCGGTCATGGCAGGGCGGAAATCTCCTTGGGTCAAAGAATATTTGATTTCTTCAAGAGATAAAGATTTAGCCGATTATCGAGAAATGCAGATAGAGCTGGGGCTAGATAAGGGTATGAGTACCGGTATCATCGGTGATGGCGGTCTAAGCATGGCTTTCGGACTCTCTCTCTTTGATGCGGCAATTCGAGGGATTCGCGAGATTGCAACATTTGCGGAAGCCCAAGTGGAATATGCGTACAACGCAGCTTCGAAAAAATAAAGGATGTGACAAAATGAAAATTTATCTCGTAAGACATGGTCAAACTGCTTGGAATCAGCAATGTCGCTACCAAGGCTCTCAAGATATTCCTCTGGATGAAGTCGGCATTTCTCAGGTGCTCAGAGTGGCGAGTCGACTAAAAGAAATCAACTGGCACGGAGTAATCAGCAGCGACTTGATTCGTACGAAGCAAACCGCTCAAATGATTTTAGATGAAGCTAGCTCAGCACTGGAAACCCACTATTTACCGGAACTTAGGGAAATGCACTTCGGCGACTGGGAGGGAATTACCTTTACCGAAGCCGAGGAAAAATGGCCGGACAAAGCGCAAGCCTTTTTCGAAGACCCGACTGCTCCAATCATTCCGAATGGCGAAAACGCTGCCCAATTCAGAGAACGGGTAATGAAAGGCTTTGAGCAAATACTGGAATTGGGAAAAGACGGCGAAAACTGGCTGGTCGCTACCCACGGTGGCACCATCCGAGTCATCCTCTGTGAACTCCTCGGTACCCCCTTAAAAAAAATGTGGGAAATGCACCAAGGCAACACTGCAATCAATATCCTATCTGTAAATAGCGGAAAAATTGAAATTGAAATGATGAACGATACTACGCACTTAGAAGGATAGGAAGATTCAAAATAAAGTTCCCGATATTGAGAATAGACCCCGCGGGGTCTATTTTTTTGTCGATTTAGCGAATCAACGTTATTGGAGCTTTAAAAAGCCTCGTTCTTAAAAAGAATACATAATACTTGAGTAAATCCGGTAGGGAATCCCCGAGAAGTGGAGAATTTGTGTAGGAGTTGTGACTTTGTAAAGAAATGAATTATGCAGGAAAAGGCGGGGAGTAGTGTGAGGAAGATAGAGAAAGTGTTGGTGGCGAATCGGGGCGAGATTGCGATTCGGGTATTTCGGGCGTGTCATGAATTGGGCATACAGACTGTGGCAGTCTACTCAAATGAAGATATTCTGTCCCTTCATCGTTATAAGGCGGATGAGGCTTATTTGATTGGAGCCGGAAAGAAGCCGGTGGAGGCTTATCTGGATATTGAGGCAATTATTGAGGTGGCGAAAAAGCATCAGGTGGATGCGATTCATCCGGGTTATGGTTTTCTTTCGGAAAATATGGATTTGGCAAAACGGTGCATGGAAGAAGGGTTAATTTTTATTGGACCCGGAACTGAGCATCTTTATATGTTTGGTGACAAAATCAATGCTCGAAAGCAGGCAGAGGCGGCAGGGCTTCAAATGGTTCCCGGATCGGATGGGCCGGTGGTGAGTTTGGAAGAAGTGCGGGAGTTTACTCAGGAATATGGATTTCCGCTGATTATCAAGGCATCCCATGGTGGCGGTGGCCGAGGAATGCGGATTGTTCGTACTCCGGAGGCTTTGGAGGATGCTTACCAGCGGGCTCGCTCTGAGGCGAAGGCGGCTTTTGGCAATGAAGAGGTCTATATTGAGCGACTTTTGGAGTCTGCTAAGCATATTGAAGTCCAGATTTTGGGGGACTTAAAAGGAAATATTGTTCATTTGTACGAGCGAGATTGCTCTGTGCAGCGTCGTCATCAGAAGGTGGTGGAGGTTGCACCGGCGATATTGTCGGCGGAGCTCCGTCAGGAAATTTGTGAAGCCGCAGTTCGGTTAATGAAAAATGTCGGCTATTATAGCGCCGGCACGGTGGAATTTTTGGTGAGCGCTGATGGGCAATTTTATTTTCTGGAAGTGAATCCGCGAATTCAGGTAGAGCACACGATTACTGAGCTGGTGACCGGTATCGATATCGTGCAGGCTCAGATTTTAATTGCGGCGGGGTACACTTTGCATGACGAGGAAATCGGTATCCCAGCCCAGGAGAAAATTCTTTGCAATGGTCATGCAATTCAATGCCGGGTCACTACAGAAGACCCGGAGAATAATTTTATGCCTGATACCGGAAAAATCACGGTTTATCGGAGCGGCGGCGGTTTTGGGTTGCGGCTGGATGCGGGTAATGCTTATGCGGGCTCAGTGATTACCCCTCATTATGACTCTCTGCTAGTTAAGGTATCCACTTGGGGACTCTCCCGAAAAAGTGCGATCGCTAAGATGCGGCGGGCTTTAGGGGAATTTCGGATTCGAGGTCTGAAAACGAACATCGCCTTTCTGGATAATGTGATGAAGCATGAGGACTTTATTCATGGGGTCTGCGACACTACTTTTATTGACCATTCACCGAATTTATTTGTATTACCGGAAAAATTGGATCGAGGTACAAAATTACTCAATTATTTGGGAAATGTGACAGTAAACGGTTTTCCGGGAATTGCTTCCAAGGAAAAGCCTATATTTGCAGAGCCTCGAATGCCGAAAGTGAAATGGGATACACCGGCATCGGGCACAAAACAGATACTGGACGAAAAAGGGGCAAAAGGTCTGGTAGACTGGGTAAAGGCGCAAGAGCAGGTTTTGCTGACCGATACGACTTTTCGAGATGCTCACCAATCCCTTCTGGCAACTCGAATTCGGTCGAAGGACATTCAGCGAATTGCACCTCACACGGCACGGCTGCTGCCACAGTTATTTTCCTCGGAAATGTGGGGTGGTGCGACTTTTGATGTGGCCTATCGTTTTCTGCACGAAGACCCTTGGGCACGATTGCGGAATCTCAGGCAGGCGATGCCGAATGTGCTGATGCAGATGCTTCTGCGAGGCGCAAATGCAGTAGGCTATACCAATTATCCGGACAATGTGGTGCGAAATTTTGTAAAAGAATCTGCTGAAGCAGGAATTGATGTATTTCGCATTTTCGATAGTCTGAACTGGTTAGAAAGCATGAAAGTTGCCATTGATGCGGTAGGCGATGCGGGCAAGGTCTCTGAAGCGGCGATTTGCTATACCGGCGATATTCAAGATGATAAACGGGTCAAATATAATTTAGATTACTATATCAAAATGGCAAAGGAGCTGGAGCGAAGTGGAGCTCATATTTTGGCAATCAAAGACATGGCAGGACTCCTTAAGCCGGAAGGGGCACGGATTTTAGTTTCTGCCCTGAAAGATGCGGTTGACTTGCCGCTCCATCTGCATTCTCATGATACTAGTGGCAATATGCTNTACAGTTATGTGCAGGCGATTGCGGCGGGGGTTGATATTGTNGACGTAGCGATGGGAGCAATGGCAGGCGGTACCTCTCAGCCCAGCGCTTCCGGTCTTTATTATGCTTTGGAGCATGACAAACGANGNCCAACAGCGGAGATTGAGGCATTGACTCAGCTTTCNCGCTACTGGGAAGATGTGCGAGGCTATTATAAAGACTTTGAAAGCGGCGTAATTTTCCCGGANACCGAGGTCTATTTGCACGAAATGCCCGGCGGCCAATATACNAATTTGAAGCAGCAGGCCAAGGCAGTAGGGCTGGGTAGTCGNTGGGATGAAATCAAAGCAATGTACCGAAAAGTCAACGATATGTTCGGCGATGTAGTCAAAGTCACACCATCCTCGAAGGTCGTGGGCGACATGGCACTTTACATGATTCAAAATGATTTAAATGAAGATGACATCTATGAAAAAGGCGAATTTTTGGACTTTCCAAATTCCGTAGTGGAATTTTTCCAAGGTCAGCTGGGGCAACCCTACCAAGGCTTTCCAAAGGAATTACAACGAATTATCTTAAAAGGCCGAAAACCGCTGACTGCCCGCCCCGGCGAAGCGATGGAAGAGATTAATTTTACAGAAGTCAAGCGAAGCCTCAGCTCTAGCATGAATCGCCCGGCAACTGAAAAAGATGCTCTCGCCTCAGCGCTATATCCTCAAGTCTTTGAAGAGTGGAGCCGCTTCACTCATGCCTTTGGCGATGTATCGGTACTTGACTCGCCGGATTTCTTCTTTGGACTTTGTATCGGTGAAGAGACCCGAGTGGAAATCGAAGAAGGCAAAATTCTCATCATCAAACTAATCAGCATCAGTGCGCCAAACCCGGATGGCACCCGTACTGTAAGCTTTGAATTGAACGGACTCTCCAGAGAAGTTGTAATCAAAGATAATTCCGTCAAAGCAGTCATTGTCATGCGGGAAAAAGCTGACGAAAACAACTTCAACCAAATCGGCGCCACCATGCCCGGCGCAATCGTAAAAATTTTCGTCGCCAAAGGAGATAAAGTCAAAAAAGGTGACCCCCTCATCGTTACCGAAGCCATGAAAATGGAAACTACCATCCAAGCCCCATTTGACGGACAAATCAAAGAAATTTATGTGAAAACCAAAGACTCAATCCAAACCAAAGACTTGCTACTCGAATTGAGCAAATAAAACCTTCCCTTGCCAATACTGCCAAAATAAGGTAGAATAACTAAGTGGTTCATTAAGACTCTGTAGCTCAGCTGGATAGAGCGTCTGACTTCGAATCAGAAGGTCCGGGGTTCGAGTCCCTGCAGGGTCGCCATTAAAATCAAGGCTTCT
>JGI994J12354_10002755_pt1 | contig 16825 bp, 16 predicted proteins | sample IntmicLarv3ML3BL_FD_12354 | JGI IMG/M metagenome (IMG submission 12354) | reverse complement strand
GTAGGGCTTTTAGGCGGAAGGGCGGCAGAGGCGGTTATATTTAACACCGCTACCTCAGGCGCTTCAAATGATATAGAAAGAGCCACACGAATGGCACGTGCCATGGTAAGCCAATACGGCATGAGCGATGAATTTGGCGTTATGGGGCTTGAAAGTATTGAAAGCCGCTATTTAGACGGCAGGCCGGTAGCAACTTGCGCCCCTGAAACCGAAGCTCTCCGCGATAAAGAAGTTAAGAAAATAATGGATGAATGTTATAAGAAATCAGTTGGCCTATTGGAAGAAAACAAAGATGTAATGCACGCCATAGCCGATTTTCTTTTTGAGAAAGAAAATATTTCAGGCGAAGAATTTATGGAAATACTCAAAGCCAATAAACCTGATTTTGTCGAGAGAAAGTCGGAAGAAGATGAAAAAAATGCTTCGGAAGAAAATAATGAACTAAACGAAGAAACAAGTGAAGAACCAAATTCTCAATCAGATGAGCAAACCATAGGCGATACAGATGAATACAGCAGAAGGGTATAGGGAAATATAAATAGAGCTATTGCTAAAGTCGGTTCGATATGGTATAATTGCCAAAAATTCATACTAGTGTTTACGGAAAAATAAGGTATGCAGTGTATTTTCAGAGAGCAGGCGCACCGGTGCAAGCCTGTAATATACTTTACCTGTCCACTTTCCACAAAGGCTCGTCCTTTAAGTAATTCGGAGAGATCCGAAAGGCTGATACCCTTTATAATATCATTCAAGGTGGCCGTAACTAACGGCAATTTGGGTGGCAACGCGGAATCTTTCGTCCCTTATGGTGTGAAAGGTTCCTTTTTTGTTCAAGTTAAGATAGTATGTGGCAGAAAGCCATGGAAGCACCATAGATTACAATTGCTAAGACAGTGGAGGCTATGTAGGGAATTTACTTTTATTCCTAAAAATGAAATAACCAAAGAACAGCAAGAAATGCTGAGGGCAGTTGAAGAAGATTGCTTTGGTATTTCTCCTATAATTATTCAGATGGAAACCGAAGAGAAGGGTCACCTTTTCGGTGCAGTCGAGTTGGGTGTACTTGTGCTGCTTGATGAAGGTAAGATTGTTGGGAATGCGTATTTGTATAAAAGGCTAACAGATTACGCTGGGCAGAAATATTATATAGGCGGGGTAGGAGGACTGGCAGTTATGCCCGGATACCGTGGCAGAGGTTATGCAAAACAATTGGTCGAAAAAACATTGGCAATGGCATATGATATTGGCGTTGATGTTGCCTGTCTATTCACCGAAAGAGAAGAAACAGTGCACAAATTGTATGAAAAATTGGGTTTCTCTTTTTTGAATAGGAGAGGCTATTACATTGATTCACTCCACAAAGAAGCATTTCGAGACGACATAATGATAATGGGTTTAAATAATAAAGAGTTATCCGAAAAAATTCTTACAACTAATCATAAATTTCATTACGGAGAAGAGGAAGGTTGCTGGTAGTGAATATGCGGCAATACACGACCTCTTAGACAATACTGCCGCATATGTGCAATATATTTGAGAATTTACCATAAAATCAAATCAAATTTTTATATTAGGAGGATTTTTAAATGATCGATATTAAGTTACTGCGTAATGACCCTGAACTTGTGAAAGAAAATATTCGCAAAAAATTCCAGGATCACAAGATTGCTTTGGTTGATGAAGCTCTTGAAATGGATAAGAAATATCGCGATGCCATTCAGGAGGCGGATTCTCTGCGCAATCAGCGCAAGGTAAAAAGTAAGGAAATCGGCGCGCTTATGGCTCAAGGTAAGAAGGAAGAAGCCGAAAGCATGAAGCAACAGGTTAACGATATAGCGCCTAAGCTGGAAGCGTTAGAAATTCTTGAACAGGAGCTTTATGAAAAAGTTAAAGCAATGATGATGAATATTCCAAATATCATAGATGAAAGCGTGCCTTTAGGTAAGGACGACAGTGAAAATATTGAGGTTGCCCGTTTTGGCGAGCCTGCTACGCCTGATTTTGAAGTGCCATATCATATAGATATTATGGAAAAATTAAATGGCGTTGAGCTGGAAGCCGCCAGGCAAACAAGCGGCAGCGGCTTTTACTATCTGAAAGGTGATATTGCAAGGCTTCATTCATCAATTTTGTCCTATGCAAGGGATTTTATGATAGATAGGGGCTTCACATATTATATACCGCCTTTTATGATAAGGAGCTCCGTTGTTACCGGTGTTATGAGCTTTGAAGAGCTTGAAAACATGATGTATAAAATAGAGGGTGAAGACCTTTACTTAATAGGAACCAGCGAACATTCCATGATCGGTAAATTTATTGATACAATAGTAAAGCCGGAGGAGTTGCCGCAGGCTTTGACCAGCTATTCTCCATGTTTCCGTAAAGAAGTCGGCGCTCATGGTATAGAGGAGCGCGGCGTTTACAGAATCCATCAGTTTGAAAAGCAGGAAATGGTTGTGGTTTGCCAGCCGGAAGAAAGCTCAAGCTGGTTTGAGAAAATGTATACACATTCCGTAGATTTCTTCCGTTCTCTGGACATTCCCGTAAGGCTTATTGAGTGCTGTTCAGGGGATTTGGCGGATTTGAAGGTTAAAAGCGTTGATGTTGAAGCATGGTCTCCAAGACAGCAAAAATATTTTGAAGTCGGCAGCTGTTCTAATCTTGGAGAAGCACAGGCCAGGCGCCTTGGCCTCAGGGTGAAGGGCGAAAAGAGCAATTACTATCCTCATACACTAAATAACACCGTTGTTGCGCCGCCTAGAATGCTTATTAGCTTTCTCGAAAATAATTTGAATGAAGACGGCTCTGTTAATATTCCGGAGGCTCTGCGTTCATACATGGGCGGCAAGGCGATTATAAAATAATACGACACGGCAAAACAAAAGGCATATCACTGTGATTTACAGGTGATATGCCTTTTTAATCTGGCTAACTAATCTACAATATCTCCCCATATTGGTTCAAGCTGTCAAGAACTTCCTGAACGGCGGTAATATATGCTGTGTTATAGGTTGTGTATACAACCATTCCCAGCTTGGCGCTGTTGGGCTTTTTAATGAATTTCCTTAAAGTGTAATCAACGCCCACCATGCTGGAATTTCTGCCCTTTGAAAAATAAACAGCCAGATTTGCCGCTTCTTCAATAGTTTTATCAGGAGGGGTCTGCCCGCCTGTTTTAATAATAACATGAGAGCCGGGAATGTTTTTTGTATGGAGCCACATGTCAGTCGGTTCGGCAATTTCCATAGTAAGTTCATCATTTTGCCTGTTGTTTTTGCCTACTAATATTTCAAAACCGTCACTGGATTTAAAGCGCATAGGCTTTGATTTTTTCAGCGTTTTTTTCTTTGCGGCAACAGCAGATTTCTTTATATAGCCCTGATCTTTAAGCTCCTGCCTGATTTCTTCAATATCATCAGAAGAAAGATTCATCTCCAAACTGTTAAGCACAGATTCCAGATAATACAAATCCTCATCGGCGGATTTCATTTGAATAAGCGCCGCTTCATGGGTGCGCTTTTGCTTATTGTATTTTTTAAAATAGCTTTGGGCATTTTCCGCAGGTGTCAAAGTTGCATCAAGCTCAATATCTATTTCAGCAGCGTTTTCATCATAAAAATCAATGAGTCTGGCAACGCTCTGGCCTTGCTTAATGGAATAAATATTGGATGTAATCAGCTCGCCTTTATGCTTTAGCTCATCACGGGTTAAAGCCTCATCTAATGCTGCCGATAATATTTCTTTTTTCCTAACGGTACGTTCAATATGATTAACAACAATCTTCTTCAAATCCTGACTTTTTTGGCTGGTTCTGTAATAAGCATCCTTCTGCTTATAAAAATCGCAAAGCAGCGCCGATATGCTTTCATAGCTTTTTTTATCAAGGCTTTCAAGCATGGTAAGCTCTATGGAGCTGAAATCCTTGAGCTTGCCGCTTTCTTCAAAGTAGAGGAAGGGTGTGTAGCTTTTTGCCATAACTCTGTCAAAAACTTGCATAAAGCTGTCATATAATTTGCATAATTTGTCCTGATTTATTTCCTCCAGAAAATCCGAGGGATTTATGTCTGCCCGAACGCAAATTTCACTGGCGGCAAGAGGGCTTATTCCGCTGTAGGTTTTATAGATGGCTTCCTGAGCTTTCATTGAATTTTTAGCTTCGAGTGCTGATAAAAAGCTGTTTTTTTCAAGCTCTGTGGGGTCAAGTTTATCCTGAGAAGGGGGATAAACGTAATCTCGGCCTGGTAAAACCTGCCTTACGGAGCTTTTATCCAAAGAAACGCGCTTAATTGAATCTATAATTATGCCGGCCTCACTTACCAGTATAATGTTGGAATGTTTGCCCATAATTTCAATAATAAGCCGCTTAACCGACATATCGCCCATTTCATTCATGGATTCCACATGGATCTCAAGAATACGCTCGAAGCCCGGCTGTTTTACTGCAATAATCTTACCGCCTGCAAGATATTTGCGCAAAACCATGCAAAAAAGAGGGGCGGTATTCGGATTTTCCTTAACGGCATCCGTAAAGCAAATTTTTGGGTGGGAAGGGTTGGCGCTTAAAAGCAGCTTCCGGTTTTCGCCGTATCCGCGGACCGCCAGTATAATCTCATCAGCTTCTGGTTGGTGTATTTTATCAATTCTTACATTGAGGGCAAAACTTTCAATCTCATAAGCTATATTTGAAAGAACTATTCCGTCTAAGGGCATTTTATTACCTCGCTGTTTTCATTATTGTAAATAAAAATAATTATAGAGCTTTTCAACCTGTTTTAAGCTATTATAGCATTAAAGCCATTGATAAACCACTCTGAATTTTAATGATACATAGTATCGAGGCTATGTGCAGCAGTTTAAAATCTTTTGTATATCCTATACTGTGGTTGACGTAAGGGGTGTCATTAATATATAATAGATTGATTAGCTTGTTTTAAGATTTGTTAGAATTGTATGATTTAAGAAGGAGTATTTATGATTAAGAGTATGACAGGCTACGGCAGGGGAGAATGCAGTAAATATAACCGCAAATTTGTTGTGGAAATTAAATCTGTAAACCACCGTTATAATGATATTAATGTGAAACTGCCGAGAATTCTTTCAGGGTTGGAAGACCCTGTCAGAAAAATGGTTTCCGCCAAGGTAAGCAGGGGGAAAACCGATGTATATGTTAATTATGAGGCTTTGGGTGACACGGATGTAACCATTAAATTCAATGAAGTGCTGGCTGATGAATATTATAAAGTGCTGGGCAGCATTAAAGAAAGATATGGGATAGATGAAAAAATTTCAATCTCTTCAATATCGCGCTTTCAGGATGTTATTTCGGTAGACAGGGGCATAGATGATAAACAGGAAATGGCTGAAATGCAAGAGGTTTTGTTTGAAGCTGTTAATGTCGCTGTTTTAAATATTGTTTCAATGCGTGAAAAAGAAGGCGCTTCTTTAAAAGGCGATATTTTGGAAAAGCTAAAAGGCATAGAGGCAATGAGCGCTAAAATAGTTGAAAGGGCACCTTTGGTTGCGCAGGTTTTTAAAGAAAAACTTACACAGCGGCTTACTGAAGCCTTAAAAGATACAGAGCTTGATGAAGCGAGATTGTTGATGGAAATAACTATTTTTGCAGACAGGTCTTGCATTGATGAAGAAATAACCCGTTTAGCTTCCCATATAGTGCAGATGAAATCTATTTTGGAAGAAAATGATTCCATCGGTCGTAAGCTGGATTTCCTTGTGCAGGAGATGAACAGGGAGGTCAATACAATCGGCTCAAAGGCATCTGATATTGAGATTACTCAAATTGTAGTCGATTTAAAAAGTGAAATTGAAAAAATAAGAGAACAGATTCAAAATATCGAGTAACAGGAAAGGCAGAGTTATGAATTCCTTTAATTCACCGCTGACTCTTATTAATATAGGTTACGGCAACATTGTTCCCGCTAACAGGATAGTTGCGATTATCAGCCCTGAATCAGCACCGGTTAAGCGAATCATACAAGAAGCCAGAGAAGATAAGCTACTTGTGGATGCCACATATGGCAGGCGCACGAGAGCCGTTATTATAACCGATTCAGGCCATATAATCCTTTCCTCCATACAGCCGGAAACGGTCGCGTCAAGGATTATATCCAAAGATCAAATGAAAGAACAAAATGATGAGAAAAAATAATCATTTGCCCTATATCGGAGGACTTTAGATATGGATTGCACAAAAGGTATGCTTGTTATTATTTCAGGCCCATCCGGTTCGGGAAAGGGCACGGTGGTTAAGCAATTAGATCCCCAAATGGGTTATGCTCTTTCTATTTCAATGACTACCCGCCAGCCGAGGCCGAATGAAGTTCACGGTAAAGATTATTTCTTTGTGAGTGAAGAAGAATTTATTAATACAAGGAATAATGACGGATTGCTGGAGCATGCTGCTTTCACAGGCAACCTTTACGGAACGCCGAGGAAATACGTGGAGGAGCAAATTGCAAAGGGGCAGGCTGTTATACTTGAAATTGAAGTAGAAGGCGCTTTGCAGGTTAAGGAATTGTTTGATGATGCTGTTTTGATTTTTCTTATGCCGCCGACTATAGATGAATTAAGCCGCAGGCTTTTCCATAGAAATACGGAAACGAGAATGACCATTGAGCAGCGCTTAATACGCGCAAAAAATGAAATTAAATACATAGACAGCTATGATTACATTGTTATAAATGACAAGGTTGAAAATGCTGTTGATAAAATAAACACAATAGTAGGTGCAGAGTTTTTAAAACCACATAGAAACCGCCATTTGGTGGAGAATTTTAGAGGAGATGAATTTGATGTTGCGTCCTTCATACTCAGAATTGATGAACTTGTTGAATGAAGCTGAAACAGGAGAAAATGACAACGAGATAACCAGCAGATACACAATAGTTATGGCTGTGGCTAAGAGAGCCAGACAGATAATAGAAGGTTCCGAACCACTAGAAAAATCATCAACAGATAAGGCTGTAAGCGTTGCGGTGGCTGAAATGGCAAATGGCAAGTTAAGCGTTACATCATCGGCTTCTTCGGAAGATGCGAGAGATAACCGCCGTATTGGCTACAATGTTATTGAAGCCGATAATTTAGATGATGTTTACTAAAATGTGATTTCTAAAAGTTCGCAGCCCGCTTAAAAGTCGCGGGCTTTTTTTCTCATATAGGGGACTGCATGGTAGATAGAAAAGAGGTAAAATATGCAAAAGACAAGAAAATGGATTAATATTTTAAATATTGCTTTTGCCTGTGTTGCATTGATGCTAAGCATGTCTTCCTGTTCCGGCGAGAAAATATCCAATGGTTTAATGGCGAATGCTTCACCGGATACAAGTGCATTAGAACTCTATTGTTACGACGGTGAAAATATATATTCTTCATATAGTTATGATAGAGATATGACACAAAGTATCTTAGATGAACTGGATAGTGTAAAAGCAAAGGAAGCTGAAAATTGGTCTTTGGATGATATAGCTTTGCCGATATACGGGTTTTGGATTGGTTCAACAGACGGTTCGCCTATATTTGCCGCATGGTCTAATGGCTATTGGATTACAAAGGACGGGAAAGCATACAGTTTCGATTACGATTTTGAAAAACTTGAGAAAGAATATCCATGGACTGATAAACGTGAGGCTTCTTCTTTCGCGATATTTCCATGTGCCTATTATCTTTCAAAAGATGAAAACGGCTGGAGGGATACTCTCTTAAGCCCTGCTGATGAATTAAAAGCACCCCAAGGGATTACTATGACTTTAGAAGCGTGGAAAAGAGATGCTGTAGCTGTGAATATTGCAAATAACAGAACTACTCAATGGATGTATGGAGAATTTTTCGACCTGCAAGTGTTACTGGATGGAATATGGTATGAAATTCCAACTGTTCCGGAGAACTGGGCATTTCTGGCTATAGGCATTAACATAAAAGGCGGAGAGGAACAGCGAAAAATGTACAATATTTCAATGTATGGCCAATTGCCGGCGGGAACATACCGCCTTGCGGCTTACGGGCTTTCGGTTGAACATACGATAGAATAGTAAAGCTGAATTTTTGTTATAGAAGTTAACGGGTGGAGAATATGCTCATTGCTGAAATTATAGTTTCCATAAATAATGCCAATGTTGATAAGCCTTTCAGCTATGCCGTGGCTGATGAGTTTAAAGATAAAGCATTGCGCGGCATGAGGGTTGTTGTGCCCTTTGGCCGCAGCAATAAGCCTGTGGAAGGCTTTATTGTTGATGTAAAGAATATAGATAATGAAGCAGAGGGTATAGTTTACAAAAATATATTGAATATTCCCGATAAAGAGCCGCTTTTTAACGAGGATTTAATGGTACTGGCAAAATGGATGCAGGACAAATATTATTCCACTTTAACAGAGTGTATTAAATGTATATTGCCTGCGGGGATTTCCATTAAGACGGAAACTCTGTTTAGTTTAAGCGCTGTCATTGACCTTGACCTAAATGAAAATGAGCAGAGGATTGTTGAATTTATGATGGAAAATTCCCCTGCCGGTTCAAAAGCTATAATTGAAAATGTAAAAGGTATTACCTCAAGCCAAATAACGGCTATGAGCAAAAAAGGAATACTTATCAAAAGCGAAACCGCTAAGGGTAAGAGCTTCGTACAATATGAAAAGCAAATTCGCTTAAGAGAAAATTATACGGATATAAAAAAACTGCCGGCTAAAGATACTAAGCAGGGTAAAATAGTTGAATATCTTGAAACTCGCGGGCAAACAGCCTTAAAAAGAATAAAAGCAGAACTGAATATAACCGATTCACCCTTTAACTCTCTGGCCGAAAAAGGTATCGCTGTGTTTGAAATGGTAGAAATCAGGCGTAGCGTGATGGATAATGTTATGGCGGAGTCTTCCGGCGGACTTTCTCTTACAAAAGAGCAGGAAGATGCGCTAAATACTATATTGGATATGTTCCAAAGTGAAGTTAAAAAACCTGTCCTCATACAAGGAGTAACAGGCAGCGGAAAAACGGAAGTTTATTTGCAGGCAATTGAATCGGCGCTTAGAGACGGTAAGGAAGCCATTGTGCTTGTGCCGGAAATATCCTTGACTCCGCAAACAGTAAGCCGCTTTAAAGACCGATTCGGCGAAAGAGTAAGTGTTACCCATTCCAGAATGTCCATGGCTGAACGCTACGATCAGTGGAAAAATGCCATGGAAGGGCGGATTTCTATTATGATCGGTCCAAGGTCGGCTATATTTGCGCCGTTTAAGAATCTGGGGATTATTGTTATTGACGAGGAGCATGAAAATACTTATAAATCGGAAACAACTCCCAAATATGACGCAAGGCTAACCGCTATAAGACGGGCAGAGCTTACAGGTAGCGTTGTTGTAATGGGTTCAGCTACGCCTTCCATAGAGAGTTATTACAATGCGCTGAATAATGAGTATATTCTTGCTAAAATGAACAAGCGCATAAATCTGAATATGCCCTGTGTTGATATAATTGATATGAGAAATGAGCTTACGAGCGGCAACCGTTCTATATTTTCAGCAGAGCTTATGGAGGCTGTAAAAGCGAATCTGGAAAGCGGTATGCAAACCATTCTTTTTCTTAACAGAAGAGGACATTCAACATATGTGTCATGCAGGCAATGCGGCTATGTGGTTAAATGTGATGACTGCAATATAAATTATACCTATCATATGAACGGCAACAATCTAATATGCCACTATTGCGGCAGAAATATGAAATCACCGTCCAATTGCCCCCAATGCGGCTCTAAATACATTAAATATTTCGGAGCGGGCACTCAAAAGGTGGTTGAAGAAATAGAAAAGCTCTTTCCCGAGGCGCGGGTTTTGCGCATGGATATGGATACCACGAGCCAAAAAGGCGCTCATGAAGATATATTATCCCGCTTTAAAAATGGCAAGGCCGATATTCTGGTAGGTACTCAGATGATTGCTAAAGGGTTGGATTTTCCCAAAGTAACTTTAGTTGGAGTTGTTGCTGCCGATTTATCTCTTCATACAGGCGATTACCGCTCGGCGGAAAATACTTTTCAGCTTCTTACTCAGGTTTCAGGCAGGTCGGGGCGCGCAAGCCATTTAGGCAGAGTTATTATACAAACCTATAATCCTGAGCATTATGCCATCCAGTTTTCAGCCGAGAGCGATTATGAGCGCTTTTATGAGCATGAAATTGCGCTTAGGCGGCAGATGAATTATCCCCCGTATTCCCATGTTTTTAATATTCTTTTCACAGGTGAAGGGGAAAAGAAAGTCATTACCTCATTATTCAAACTTTGTGATATAATGGGAATGTATAATAAAAATAATGATTTTGAATTAATAGGGCCGGCGCCTGCCGTTATTTCTAAAATAAGAAACAGGTACAGGTGGAAGTTGCTCGTAAAAACGGAAGATGAAAATAGATTGAAAAATTTTTGTTTATACTGTGTGGAAAAATTGAAAGCGGCCGAAAATATGGCGGATATTAATATCAGCTTGACTATCGATCCGGCGGTTACTTCGTAATCAACGTGTTACTTCGTAACCGGCGGTTAATACATAAAAAGGGGGAGCGATATGGCGCTCAGAACAATAAGATTAAAAGATGATGAGCTTCTCAGGAAAAAGTCAAAGCCGGTTGCGGAGATAAATGAGAAAATACTGACTTTGCTTGATGATATGCGTGAAACAATGTACGAAAAAGAGGGGATAGGTATCGCTGCGCCGCAGGTTGGCGTGCTTCGGCGCGTTGTGGTTATAGACATAGGCACAGGCGATGAAGATGATGAGGAATATGAATCAGATCTGATTGAACTTATAAATCCCGAGATAATAAAAAGAGAAGGCTCTCAGATAAACGGAGAAGCCTGCCTTAGCGTACCCGGTGAGATGGGATATGTGGAAAGGCCGGAAAAGGTCATTGTTCAAGCGCTAAATCGCGAAGGCGACCTTATGGAGTATGAAGGCGAGGGAGTGCTGGCAATTGCTTTCTGCCATGAGATTGACCATCTCGATGGCATCTTATTTACGGACAAGGTTATTGAAGGCTATGAAGACGATGAAGACGAGGAAGAGGAATAAAATTGCCTGAAGAATGTCAGGGGGAGCAATATTGAAAATAGTTTTTATGGGTACGCCGGAATTTGCGGCGGCAGCCTTGGAAAGGTTAATTTCGGAGCATGAGGTGTGTGCTGTTATAACCCAGCCCGATAAGCCTGTGGGCAGGGGCGGCAAAGTAAAATTCCCTCCGGTTAAGGAATTGGCATTGGAAAAAGGAATAGATGTTTTTCAGCCGGATAAAATAAAATCATCTGAATTTATTGAAATTCTTAAAAATATACCCGCTGATATATTTATAGTGGCGGCTTATGGGCAGTTGTTAAGTGAAGAAATACTTAATATGCCTAGGCTCGGCAGTGTAAACATACATGCTTCTCTATTGCCCAAATACAGAGGCGCTGCTCCCATACAATGGGTAATAGCAGACGGGGAAAAGGAAACCGGCATAACCATAATGCAGATGGATAACGGGCTTGACACAGGGGATATGCTTTATAAAAAAACAATTCCCATTGAATATGATGATACGGGAGAAAGCCTGCACGATAAGCTGGCCCATTTAGGCGGGGAAGCCATTATTGAGGCGTTAAAGCTGATTGAGCAAGGCATTGCCGAGCCTGTGCCGCAAGATGGCAGCAAGTCTTGCTATGCGAAAATGCTCACTAAAGAAACGGGGCATATAGACTGGCAAAAAGGCGCCGTTCAAATTGAAAGGCTCATTAGAGCTATGTATCCATGGCCCTGTGCTTATTCATATACGGAGGAATATGGCAATGTAAAAATATTGCAAGCCGGCGTGATTGACTGTGATATAAACGGCGAATATGGTGAAATAGTTCATATTGATAAGAAAAAAGGCTTGATTGTTGCAACGGGAGATGGGTTTGTTTTAGTTGAAAAAATCCAAATAAGCGGCAAAAAAGCTATGGATGTGCCCAGCTTTCTTCTTGGCAATAAGATTGAAATAGGGTTAAAATTAAATTAGAAAAACAGAATTGATATACAAACCTATGGTTTTTTCGTATATATTTGCATAAAGATAAGAAATAAGGAGGGTTTTTATGGATATAACTTATTTAATATTAATCCCGGCTATGATACTGGCGGCATGGGCTCAGTTTAAGGTTTCAAGCAGCTTTAAAAAGTATTCGCAGCTTACGGCGGCCAAAGGCTATACAGGGGCGGATATTGCGCAGGCGCTTCTCAGGGCAAACGGTTTGAATGATGTTAATGTATTGCCTGTTGCGGGGCAGCTTACAGACCACTATGACCCGAGGACGAGAGTTGTTAAACTTTCTGAGAGCGTTTATGGCAGCCGAAGCATAGCGGCTATAAGCGTCGCGGCGCATGAAACCGGCCACGCCATACAGCATTCAACAGGCTATGCGCCTTTGAACATACGCTCTGCAATCGTGCCTGTGGCCAATTTCAGCTCGAAGCTGGCAATGCCTCTTTTCATTGCCGGAATGATTTTGGGAAATTCGGGATATTTTTTAATGAATATTGGAATTATTTTGTTTCTTGGAGTAGTTATTTTCCAAGTGGTTACTTTGCCTGTTGAGTTTAATGCTTCAAAGCGCGCAATAGCTATGCTTGAAAGCGGCGGATATATCACTCGGGAAGAGGTTAAGCCTGCAAAAAGTATGCTGGATGCCGCCGCAATGACTTATGTTGCCGCTGCGTTTATGGCTCTGGCACAGCTTTTAAGATTGATCCTTCTTTCGGGCAGGCGCAGGCGATAGTTGGTGAATTTAGGCATAAAGCAGATATTAGCCCCTTTCAGGGGCTTTTTTATTGTGGCGAAACGTAATATTATAATTTGAAATCTTACGTCGCTAATCGGACTGTTGATAATAAATTTGGTTTTACTAGATTAGGCGTATATGATATATTTAGTTAATAAATGTAATTTTAGGCTCAACTTTTGGAAGGAGTGAGGGGTTTGGGATTATTTAAACTTGCATGGATGAGTAAAAATACAAATAAGGCAAAAAAAGCCGTTGAGAGAGAAATGGATCAAAGCAGGCTTTTGGAGATTGCCTTAAAAGCTCCGGAAATCCTAATACGAAAATTGGCTGTTGAAAAGCTCACAGATGAGAATCTTATTTACAGAGCGGCGAAATGCGATGAATGGATGGTTCGCGATGAAGCTGTAAGCAAAATAAACAATCAGACCATGCTTGAAGATATTTTAAAATACGAAAAGAACTCTCTAGTGCGGGAGAGCGCGGTTTTAAAGTTGGAAAATCAGGAAATAATAAAGTTTATTGCAATAAATGATGATTCTGAATTAGTCAGAGAAGCTGCGGTAAATATACTTACAGACCAGCCTGGGTTAGAAGAAGTTGCGTTGAATGAAGATAATTTTGAAATTCGCAAAATTGCCGCGGCAAAAGTAGAAAATCAAGAAGCTATATTACACATGGCAAAAAACGATAGCTTGGAATATATAAGGGTATTGGCGGTTAGAAAACTTACAGATCAGCCTGCGCTTTGTGAAATTGCAATAAATGATGCCTCCGCCGCGGTAAGGCTTAGGGCTGTTGAAAAATTATTCAACCAGATTACACTTTTGGAAGCTGCGGAAAATGATGGAGATGGTATTGTAAGAGCAATTGCGGCTAGCCGGTTAGATGACAAGTCAATTTTATGGGAAATTGCTAAAAATGAAGAAAATCTCTATGTAAGGAAAACGGCAATAGAGAGAGTAGAAAATCAACCAACATTAAAATACATAGTAGAAAATGACAGCGATTTTGACATGAGAGCCCTTGCAATGAGCAAACTGAAAGATAAGCCTGCTTTATTGGAAATCGCCAAAAGCAGCGACAAAAAATATTGGCGCGTTTGTGAAGAAGGCGACGGCGAAGATTACGAGAGATGGGTTGAAGATATGCGAATAACCGCTCTTGATAAAATAAGTGATAAAAATTCGCTTTTAGATGTAACAGAAAATGCGCAGGATGAGAATTTGCGCAGTCTTGCGTGTGAGAAATTAAAGAGACTGGAGCCTGAAAGTATAGATTGATAAAATTATCAATTTGATAAATGCGGGCTTTCTCAGATCCTTGGAAACGGGGAAATAATTCAGAAGGCTTTAACTTTATTTCCCCGTTTTTATAGAATATATTGTGATTTTTGAAAGAAAATATTTAATTGAGCAGAGTTTTTTTATGCTGCTTAATTTTTTTAATTGCCCAGTCATAATGGCTGGAAGTTGCGGAGATACAATAGCTTCCAAGGCTTGTAGTTCCTGTCCATGGAAAATGCTTGCTTTCAAAAAGCTCTTCATCTGAAAATTGCCCTATTATATCCAATACTTTTTTATGGCTATCCATAAGCATTGTTTTTGAATCGGCATAGTGTGTAATCCGGTGCTTCTCCCATAGCATGACATTCATATCGCCATAGGTTTTCCAGTTATATCCTTCCGGCAGAAAAGGCTTTGCTTCGCCGTTTAAATTTGATTGAATCCAGTTCAGCAACAGCTGATGCCACTCATACAAATGGATGAGAACATCCCGCAAATTTTCATCACGTTTCCAATGAGCTTCTTTTTTGTCAAAAGTGTCGCCGAAATTAAAAGGAGTATTTTGTTCGCTTTCCGTTAGTGAATCAATAAGGCTCCACATTTTTTCAAACTGTTCATTTGCGGATTTAATTAAATCGTATTTGTTTTTCGCTCTGGGCATTATAATTTCTCCTTTCAAAAGACAATGGGCGTAGAGAAAACTTATCTACGCCTGTTTGAGATATTTAGTTTTGTTTCCAGCGCTTTAATGTGGGGAAAAACTCCTGCATCATTTTTCTGGCCTCATCCTCGCTCATTCCTGAATTTTCTCCCGCCATGTGAGGAACGCAAAATTCAATCATTTCTTCCATTGTGGTTTCTGAAGTAAAAGCTCCGTTTTCAAAACAATATTTGCAATAATCTTCATTTTTGCTTCCGTCTGAATTTGTGCCGTATGTTTCATCGGCAGGGCCTATTGGCATTGCGCAGCTTTGGCAATGTCTTTCTTCCATATTCATTCTCCTTTCATAATTAGCAGTGTTTGCTATAAATACATGTTAGCACACATAAGATGACAGCAGCATGTCACTTTTAATTAAGATATTTCATTTTTATAATATCGATTTTCTTAAGCATTTCATCGCGGATTCTTTGGGGTTCCAAAATTTCAATTAAATCGCCAAATGACAGCAGATATTCATAAAGCCATGAATCATCAGGCAAAATAGCGGATACTGTAAAAGAGCCATCTTCGTTTTTTGTAATATATTTTTCATCAAACTCATCATAAACTCGATATGCCGCAGAAGGTGAAAACAGCAGCTCTGCTTTAAAAAGAGGAGGCGGATTATAATCGGAATTATCAATTTCAGGTATTTGAAAAGCCATGCCTTGAAAATTTTCATCAAGAGAATTAATATTGCGCATACGGTTTATTTTAAAAGTCCTATAATTTTCTTTAGGCAGGCAGCAGGCCTGCAAATACCAAGATTTAGATTTAAATAATAATTTTAGCGGATAAACCTTCCTTTGGCTGGTTTGTCCATATGAGCTGGAATAGGTAAAGGCAAGAGCTTGCTTTTTGATAATTGCAATTTTTAATTGCTCAAATTTTAATTTATCACCGGTACTGTTTCCCCAACGGGAAAAGTCAACTTCTATCCAGTTTGAATCAGTTTTTTCAAATAAACCCTGTAGCTTGCCCAGTATATTTTCCGTAGTAATATTTTGTGTGGCGGATAAGCCCTGAAGTGCAAAAAGAATTTGATTTTGCTCCTCTTCAGATAATATAGTTTTGTTTAGCACATAACTATCAAGAATTGAAATTCCGCCGCCTTTACCTTGGGAAGTATAAATGGGTATGCCGGCAGCGCTCAATCTTTCAATATCCCGCAATATGGTTCGTTTGGATACTTCAAAATGCTCCGCCAATTCGGCGGAGGTTATAGTTTTTTTATCAATCAGAATATATACTATCTCAAATAATCTGCTAATTTGCATACTACCACCTCAAAAACAGTATAACACAATAATATGACAGTGACACGTCATGTTATAAAAATTTAATTATAAACAGCTAATTTTGCAATAGGTGGATCATGGCCTTGATTTATTATGATTCGCAGGTGAGTTTTTTAAGTTGGCATTATTAAAAACATTTAATACATTTAAAAAGTTTAAAAGATATTTAAAATCATTGAAGATATATACTTAAAATGCTAAAATTTATATATAAATTATTTATATATAAGTAAATATATGGCGTATTTGCCAAAAACTAAAAGGATGGAGGCAATTTATGCATGCAATAGAAAAAATATTAGCCAAAGCATGTGGCAAACAAACAGTGGAAACAGGTGAAATAATCAATGCGAGGGTGGATTTTGCAGAAGTTAATGATCTCTATTTGCAAACTGTTTACTCTTTTAGGGAAATGGGCGGAGAAAAAGTTTGGGATAAAGACAGGGCAGCTTTCGTATTCGATCATTACGCTCCGGCTCCGACTATTAAAACAGCAGCTATACATACGGAGATGCGCCAGTTCGCTCAGGAAAATGAATTGAAATACCATTTTGATATTAATGCCGGAGTTTGCCATCAGGTTATGGCGGAAAGCGGATTGATTTATCCGGGTATGATTGTAGTTGCAACTGATTCCCATACAACAACTCATGGTGCATTCGGTGCATTCGGCACGGGTGTTGGCGCTACAGATATGGCTACTATACTAATATCGGGAGAATTATGGTTCAGAGTTCCTGAAA
>JGI994J12354_10002754_pt1 | contig 16827 bp, 15 predicted proteins | sample IntmicLarv3ML3BL_FD_12354 | JGI IMG/M metagenome (IMG submission 12354) | reverse complement strand
TTTAAGTGGTGGTCAACAACAACGTTTATGTATTGCTCGTGCAATCGCGATGAAACCAAAAATCTTATTAATGGATGAACCAACAAGTTCATTAGACCCAATTGCAACTTTAAAAGTTGAAGAACTTGTTTTAAAATTAAAAGATGAGTATACTATAGTAATAGTAACGCATTCAATGGCGCAAGCTACTAGGGTTAGTGATTACACAGCATTTTTCTTACAAGGAGAATTAATTGAGTATGATCAAACAAAAAAAATATTTACAACCCCAAAAAACCAAAAGACTGAGGATTATATTTCAGGAAGATTCGGATAGTTAGGAGAAGAAAAGTGTCTTATAATAAAATATTGGATAATGATATCAAGACCATAAAAAAAGATTTGATTAATTTAGTTGAGGCGACAAAGTCGCAATATGCAAAAACTTTTGATGTTTTAAAACAAAAAGATTTAACTCTAGCAAAAGAAGTGATAAAAGAAGATTTAAAAATTAATGATTTACAAAATAGCTTTACAAAAATGGCTTTATGAAAAATTGCAAAACAACAAATGGTTGCTGGTGATTTACGATTAGCTATTGGTGGTATTATTATAAGTAAAGAAATTGAAAAAATTGCTGACGTTGCTAAACATATTTGTAGTTTTACTGTTAAATATAATCCCGAACCATTAGAAATTAATATGATTTCAAAAATGTTTGATTATGTAAATATTATGTTGAATATTATCTCATCATTAATAGAAAACTATAATGTTGATCACCACCAACGAGTGATAAAAATTGAAAAAGAATTACATAACCAATTTTATTTATTGAATCGAACTTTTATTAATAAAATATCAAGTTCAAAAAAAGAAGAAGAAATTAAACGAGCAAATTCAGCTATTTGGCAAATAAAAAACTTAGAAAGAGCTGCAGAATATTTAATAACAATAGAAGAAACTCTTCAATTTATTAGAATTGGAAAATTTGATGAAATTGAAGAAACTCTTGTTGAACATATTGAAAATCAAAAATAACTATAAAACAGTCATTTTAAAATACTTGATAAAACAAAATTATTGTTCTTTTATCATTATAATAAACTGTGTATTATTTAAAAAATTAAGAACAACATAATTTTTTTCAATTTTTTTGATATCTAAATATTCAAAAAAATCTTTTTCGTTGTTTAAAAATATATTATTTATACAAATATTATTAAATTCTTTTCTAAAATTATTTTTTATGTAGTTAAAAATAATATTTTTTTCAGAATTTAAAAGTTCTTTTGGTATTCAAAAGTTTTTTAATATATATTCTTTTATTACTTCTAATTTATCGTAATTAAATAAAAATACATCAAAACTTTTAATAAGAGTATTTTTTAATAATCTTTCGTGGGGTTTATTATCAAATTTAATGGTTAAAGAGTAATCTTCAATATTTATAAGTTGGAAATCAACTTTATTTAATATTTCTTCACCTAAATCAAAATCATATAAGTTTGATTTTAAAATTACCATTAAGTTTTCTGCAATAAATTCATTAATTTCACCCTTATAATTAAAGTCCATTTTATAATATAAGTCTATTTCGTGGTATCTTAAAAAATTATCACACTGATTTTCATCAATTATAATATTTTTATATTCAGAGTTTTCTTGAGCACCATTTAAATTTAACCTTAAAAGTAATGCTAAAATCCATTTCATAATTTATCACCTTTTTAAAATTTATCATTAATAATATTATAAATTATTTTTCAAAAAAATTTAATATACAATAATTATATAAGAATCGGAGTAATTTTATATGGGATTTTGAGCAAATTTAAAAGAAAAAAGAAAAATAAAAAAACAAGAAAAACAACATTTTAAAAGTCATAAAACATCACTTACTTTTTCAAAAGATATTAAAAAACTAAGTAAAAAATATAAACAACCAAATACTGAATTTTTTGAAGAATTAGAAAACGTACTGATTAGAACAGACATGGGTATTAAGATGGTTTTAGCGATTTCAAATTCAATCCAAAAGCGAGTTAAATCAAAACATAGCTTTGAAGACATTAAAGAAATTTTAGTTGATGAAATTTATGATGCATATAATGATTCAGGAAAATTTAACACTAAATTAAACTGAAAAGATGGAAGGCTAAATATTTTTTTAATAGTAGGTGTTAATGGTGTTGGAAAAACAACAAGTATTGCCAAAATTGCAAATTATTATGCAAAAAATAATAAAAAAACATTAATAGCTGCAGGAGATACTTTCAGAGCTGGAGCTGTTGAACAACTAGAGGAGTGGTGCACCAAACGACTTAAAGGTGTTGATTTAGTAAAAGGTAATTCAAAAGATCCTGCCAGTGTTGTTTTTGATGCGTTAAAAAAAGGTACTGATGAAAAGTATGATTTATTATTAATTGATACAGCAGGAAGACTACAAAATAAAGATAATTTAATGCGAGAGTTAGAAAAAATTACAAATATAGTCACTAGAACCATAAAAGATGGACCACACGAACGTTTACTAGTAATTGATGCACAAACGGGTCAAAATGGTATTAATCAAGCAAAAGCATTCACAGAAGTGGCAGATATTACTGGTATTGTTTTAACAAAAATGGATGGAACTTCAAAGGGAGGGATCGCTCTAGCAATTAAAGATATTTTAAATATTCCAGTCAAACTTATAGGATTTGGTGAAAAAGTAGAAGATATTGCAGAATTTGATATTGACACATATGTTGAAGAGTTGGTAAGTGATTTTATGGATGAAGATAATGAGTAATGTTGAAAAAACATTTGAAATTATTCAATTATATGATTATTATAAAAACTTATTAACAAAAAAACAAAAACAATACTTTGAATTATATTTTTTTGAAGATTTAACTTACCAAGAAATAAGTGAAAATTTAAGTATTTCAAGAACAGCTGTTTTTGATAGTGTTTCAAAAACATTAAAATTTTTATTTAATTTAGAAGAAAAATTAAAGCTTAAAATAAAAGCAGAAAATATGAAAAAAAATATTCATAAATTAAAAGATAAACAAATTTCACTTGAAACTTTTTGCGAACTAATTGAAGGAGAATTATAATGAATATTTTATTAATTGGTGATGTTTTTTCAAAACCAGGAAGAGAAGTTTTAAAACAAAAATTACCAACCATTATTGATGAAAATGAAATTGATTTTGTAATTGTTAATGGAGAAAATATCTCACATGGTAGTGGAATTAATAAGGAACATTTTAATTTTTTAAAAGAACTTAAAATAGATGTTATAACTTCTGGAAATCATATTTTTAAAAATAAAGAAACCATAGATTTTATTGGTGATAATCCAAATTTATTACGACCATTAAATATGAATAGTTTTCTTCCTGGAAACGGAACAATTTTAGTTGAAAAAAATAACATAAAAATAAGAGTTACTAATTTAATGGGTAAAAATTTTATGGATCATGTAAATAATCCTTATGAAGCTATGGATAATCTTTTAAAGTCTGATAATTCAGATATTCATATTGTAGATTTTCATGCCGAAGCAACAGCAGAAAAACTTGCTTTTGCATGGAATTATGATGGTAAAATAAGTGTGATTGTGGGAACGCATACGCACATACCAACTGATGATGCACAAATTCTTCCAAAAGGAACGGCTTATGTTACAGATTTAGGTATGACAGGTCCTATAAATTCAATTATTGGCGTTAATCCAAGCGAAGTAATTTTGAAAGAAAAAACTGGATTACCCGTACGATTTGTACCGAGTGAAAATAAGGGAGTTTTAAACGGAGTAATTGTGAAATTCAATAATAATAAAGTTATTGAAGTCGTCAGAATTAAAGCGATGTAAAATATTGATTAGTCTGTGATATTGGAGATGTTTACATATGAAAATACAAACTAAATTTCAAAATTTATACAAAACTATTTTTGCTATTGACAGAGAAGTCGAGACTATATGCAATGGATATGAAATGCATTTAAAAAATTTGAAACAATACAAAGTTACTTTTAAAAAAATTTTAATAGAATTGAATGATTATAAAAGTGATACTGCTCAAGGTAAAGTAACGTATTGTAATTTTGAAAATATTAGAATTAATTTAGAACGTGATGTTAGCAACACTGTGTATGAAGCTATTGAAAAACTTGGAGATGACTTTCTTATTGCAAATAAACAGAATATAATTTTTTTGTTTTGATTTTTAGGGCAATTTGATATTTACGCCTTAGATTTAACATAATTTCAAAATTAAAATAGTTTATTTTTATATTAATTAATTCTATTGTCGGGAGATGTAAAATGTTTGAAAATTTAATGCCTAAATAAAGATGAATTTTTAAATTTTTCAAAATATTTAGATAATAATAAAAAGTATTCATACTTTTTTATGATCAAAGAGGGTGTGGAATAAATGAAAAAAATTATGATAATAACCAAGCATCTTTATTATCCGATTTAAGTGAAATTATATCAGAATTAACAGAGAGATATCAGAAGAAAATAATTATAATTTCTTCGGATAAATCATCTGCTGGAGTCATGTATTTCTCAAGAGATCAAAGAATTGTAAAAATTATTTGTCTTTCATTATCTTTAAATAAACCAATGAAATCTAATTTTTCTAATAAATTTCAGCTATTTTTTAATTATTTATTTTCAATGAAAAAACCAATCATAGATAAATATAATGGATTTGATTTTTGCGATGATAAAACTACGGCACAAAAATTAAATGAAATACATCAATTAAATGGCCATTACACTGTAAGAGAATATATGCAAAATAAAAGAATGTTAAATAATTTAGCAAAAAAAATTAATACATCTTTGATTGAAATAGTAATTTTTATTTCAAATAATGATTTCTTTGCTACGAAAAAAATGACCAAAATTTTAAAAAAATTTTTAAAAACTTCTAATTTTTTGTTAGTATATAAATACACTTAATAATTCTTATTAAGAACTACTGAGAGAAAAAACTCTTTGAAGTAGTAGCAACCTTTTAAGTTAGGTGCTTAAATTAAGGGGAAACCAACAATAAGGGTGATTAAATTTTTTCTATATAAATTTAAAATCTTTTATGGTTATTTTTAATTTAAAAAATTATTAAGTATATCTTTTGGAAAGGAATATTTTATGAAAGAATTATTAACAAGCGAATCTGTATCAGAAGGACATTCAGATAAATTATGCGACCAAATTAGTGATGCTATTTTAGATGCATGTTTAGAGCGAGATGCAAATGCTAGAGTTGCTTGTGAAGTCTTAATATCACAAAATTTTGTAGTCGTTACAGGTGAAATTACAACAACAGCTATAGTCGATTATGAAGCACAAGTTCGTAAGATTTTAAAAAAAGTAGGATACAACAGTTCAGTTATAGGAATTGATTGACAAACTTGTGAAGTTATAGTTAAAATTAAAAAACAATCTCCAGATATAGCACTAGGTGTAGACAGAGATGAAATTGGAGCAGGAGACCAAGGAATAGTCTTTGGATATGCTATTAATGAAACAAAAAATTATATGCCATATTCAATCCAAATAGCACATGATCTAGTTCACTTAGCAAGTAAATTAAGAAAGGTGAATAATTTTAAATGAGCTTTACCAGATATGAAATCACAAGTTACTATGAATTATACAAATCCAAAAAATCCATCTATTTATATGATTTTAATGTCAGTTCAGCATGAAGAAAATTATAATAAAGTTGAATTTGAATCATTTATCAAAAAAAATATAATGGATGTTATTGCAAAAAAACATGAATTAAACACAGATTTTAAAGTTTTGATTAATCCAACTGGAAAATTTACACTCGGTGGTCCTGCGGTTGATGCAGGATTAACAGGGAGAAAAATAATCGTTGATACATATGGAAGTCATGCTCACCACGGAGGGGGAGCATTCTCAGGTAAAGATTGTACTAAAGTTGATAGAAGCGCAGCGTATATGGCTAGATATGCTGCAAAAAACATAGTTGCAGCAGGGTTGGCTGACAAAATAGAAATACAAGTTAGTTATGCAATTGGACTGCCAAATCCAGTTTCAATTTTTATTGATACCTTTAAAACAAATAAAGTTTCAATTCAAAAAATAAGAAAAGCGTTAGCTGAAAACTTTAATTTTAATGTTGGAAATATTTTGAATATATTAGATTTAAAAAAACCTGTTTTTTTTAGAACAGCAAAATACGGTCATTTTGGGAAAAATGAATTTAGTTGAGAACGTCTTGATATGGTTAGAAAATTAAAATCATATTTATAAAAAATTATACTGATATTTTATTTTTGAATAAATAACTAAAATAAAAATATGTTGAATTTAAACTAAGTTTAAACGTTTTTAAGAACTGTATATCAGTAGAAAGCAAAAATATCTCAAGATTAGATATTTAATAAATTATAAATTAATAAAAAAAGTAACATAATTTTAAATTATTCATAACTTTCAAATTAATTTATACTTTTATAAATTTTTCTCGCATTATTTTAAGAGATAAAATTTAAATATTTAAACAAGTATTTTAGACACCTTAATTTAATACTATCAGTACACTCATATTTAATATTTATATGTTATTTCTCTTGAATTAATTTTTGGTCGGAGTATAATTACTTTAATAACAAAATTAAGGATGGAGGAGTTTTATGATTTTATATGAGAGCAATGATTTTTGAGATAAATTTTATATTCAGTATTTGGAAACAGTGTGTTCTTTAAGAAAAATAAATTTTTCAAAAGATGAACTAGAAGACTTTGTGATTGAAAAAGAATATTTAAATGAAGAATCAAATAACTTTTTTGGATCTTATATAAAAAAAATAATTAATGTTTTACAATATTTTCGTATTCTTGTTCTAAAAGGTGTTGAACTTAGGAGAGAAAATAATTCCTGACCACATATTAATATTGAAGAATTGAGAGAATTGTATTTAAAATTTGATCCAGATGGAACATATTTATTATTTTTTGATGAAAAAAATAAAAATTCATTCCAGGTGATATATGAAAAAATTTGCAAAAAAACAGAAAATATAGAAAATTTGTATGATTTATGCGAACAAATTGCTTTTTGTTTTATAGGCATGTTAGCTTCAAAACCATTAGGAGAATTTACTTATGAATTTTCTTGGTTAATGTTACAATCTATTTTTATTTTTAAAAAATTTGGGATTTTATTATTCTGTGATAAGTATGATATGAAATCTATGAATGATTTAATAACTAACTTAATTAAAAAGTATGAAATTCCATCAGATCAAAAATGAATTACTTCTCCAGAATTTATGCAAGTTTGTCATAGTTTTGAAACAATATCTGAAACTTGACTAAAAAAACATTATAAAACTAAATAATATTTATTATATTTTTAATGCAAAAAAAATTATTTTTTTTTTTTTGCTTGTGAGAGAAATTAAGAGATTTACTATTTGAATTTGAATATATTAAAGAATATTTTAGTATTTTTAATTGATAAATTTGTATAATTTGATTTAAATCTATTTTGTAAAATAATAAAAAAATAGGGTAAAATAATAACGATGGAGTTTTTTAAGCACTTTAGAGAAGGGTATTATTTTTGTTATGAATAAAATTAAATTTCAATCAAAAAATAAATATAAAGGAATAGTAGAAAAAATATTTGTTTCGCCAGGTCAGCCTGTAATAGAAAATGAAAATTTAGCTGAAATTAATACACAATATGAAACTATTATTATTACAGCGCCATGCGATGGAATAATCAGAGATATTAATATAGTTGAATCATTAATCGTTAGACCTGGAGAGGTTATATTTGAAATTTTAGACAGTAAAAATGTAGATAAATTACTAAAAAAACCAAACAAAATAGAAAGCACCTTAAAAGAAGGATTAATGAATTTTGGTATTCTAAATAATTCTTCAAATAAAAATACAAAATATTTTGAAGAAAAAACAGAATCTGATATTGATAATAAAGAATTATTCTCAGAAACAAATACTTCAACTATAATTGATTTTGATAAAATAAACCAATCAACAAAATCTTTTTTTACAGATGATATTTCAATATCAAAAGAATTAGAAGATAATGATGCACCAATTTTTATTGAAAAAGAATACTTAAATAAAAAAACAAATAAAACAGAAACTTTTGAACAAGAAGACAATAATACAAAAAAACCCACAATTGATTTCTCATCAATCTTTGATGACAATAGAACAAGCAATGTTTCATCTTCAAAAACTCATGAAATGATAAATAATCAAAGTTCAGGAGATTTGTTAAAAACAAAAGATTTAGCTGAAGAAATTGTTGATGAAAGAAAAGATAATAATATAGAAAATAAAAAAATTGTTGACGACTTTATTTTTGATAAAAAACCAAATAACAATTATTATAAAAATAATGAAGTGAATTATAAAAATTTAAAAGGAAATGAAGTTAATAATACTGTCAATTTAGATAAAATTAAATATTTAATTAAAAACGAAATAAATAAACTTTCAAATGAATGAAATGCCAAATCATCAGTTTTAAAAGATGATATAGAAGATCAAAATATTGAAAATCTATCATTATTAAAAAAGAAAATCAAACAAATTGAAATAAATAATGAAAATATTTTAAATAAACTAGATTTAATTAAAGAATATGATGATTCTGAAATTAGAGCAGAAATTAAAAAAATTTTGTTAAAACAAAATGAACTAAATGAGAACACAAGAAATATCTTTAATAAAGAAGAGAATTTTTTAGCAACCAAAAGAAATGATGTTAGTTCTATTCAAAATAATTTATCTTCATTAAGCTTTGAAGTAGATATAACAGGATTATTAAATTTGCATGCTTTAATGTATGATCCATACAAAGCTAAGGGTATAGACTTAAAATTAAGTACCTTTTATTTAAAGGCGTTATGTTTAGTTTTAAATAAATTTAGTAATTATAATTCTGATGAAAAGCAAAAAATTAGTTTTGGGCAAATACAAAATAACCAGATAACTTTTAAAAACATAAAAATTCAAGAAGAAAACTCTATTTTTGAAGTTGCAAATCTTATTCAAAAAGAACAAACTACTAAAAAAACAAAAAATATTGTATTATATGATTTGAGTGAATATGATGTTTTATTTTCAAATTCTAACTTTAACTTATCAGAAAAATGTTTAATTTCATTAATAATTGGTGATGTACAATACAAAGTTAAAACGGAAGAAACTTTTTCAAGTTATGTAATAGTTACAATAACATTTAATTTTGATGTTATTTCTATTGAGGACGCAGTTAACCTTACAAAAAAATTCAATGAAATAATTACAAATCCAGGAATTTTAATTTAACAAAACTATTTAATATATAAAATATATATCTATAAAAAGGGTGGTAAAATATGAAAATTAGTGAAATTAGTAAAGATACAAAAAATATAGAAATAATTGCGAGAATAGAAAAAGTTATTTTATCAACAGGTAACAATGGTGCAAACTACTTAGTTATAAATTTAATAGATAATACAGGAAGAGTTGAAGCTAGATTATGAAATAGTGATGAAACAGATATAAAAAAAATTAAATTAGATGCAATTATTAGAGTTGAAGCAACATCAAACATCTACCGCCAACAATTACAATTAAAAATTAATAATTATGAAATTATTGAAGAAGATTATTTTGAAAGTTATGGAATATCACAAGATTTATTTTTAATTAGCGCTCCTTTTAATATTGAGAAACATTATCAAATTTTACTAAATGATATAAATAAGTTAGAAAATGATGTGTATAAACAAATAACTATATCAATCTTAAAGGATTATGAAACTGAATTTAAATCATATCCAGCAGCAACATCTGTTCACCATAATGTAGTTGGTGGTTTGTTTTGACATAGTTTTAGCTTGTTAAAGTCAGCTCAAAATATTAAAGAAGTTTATAAATATGCAGAAATTGACTGAGAATTAGTTTATTGCGGAGTTATTTTGCATGATATTGGAAAAGTTATTGAATTAAAAGGAAAAACAGCTTCAGAATATACAAATGAAGGCAAATTAATGGGTCATATTTCGATTGGCAATACATTTATTGCAAAAAAAGCACATGATTTAAAATTTGACCTTATTCAATATAAAGATGTTGTGAAGTTACAACACATAGTTCTAGCGAGCCACGGACAAAAAGAATTTGGTTCACCAATAGAACCAAGTTTAATAGAAGCAGTTATTGTTTCATCACTAGATGCACTTGACGCAAGAATTTATAAAATTAATGACGAATTAAAGAAAGTTGAAAGTTTTGATAATTGAACTTCTAGACTTTTAACAGAAGATGGAAGACAGTTTTTACGTCATTTTAATAAAAAATAACCACCATAATATAATTAATTATGGTGGTTATTTTTTATTTTATAATAGCTTTATAAATTTCATCACAAGCACTGTCAGTACTGTTTTTGTTAATTACAAATGTATAACCATTTTTTTTGATATACTTTGGAATTATGTGTTCATGATAATGGAACACCATTTGAAATGCTTCTGCTCCTTGATTTGAAATATAATTAAAACCAACAGGTTTATTTGGTAACTTTTCTTTTAATATTTTGATAACTTTTTTCTTAACCAGTGCAATTGCTTGTATATAGTCATCATCAGTTTGTTCAAAATTTTCAAAGTGCTTCTTTGGAATTATCAAGCTATGTCCCTCGCTATTTGGGGAAATATCTAAAAAAGCCAAAGTTCTTTCATCTTCATATATTTTATAACAAGGCATTGCGCCCGCGATTATTTTACAAAAAATACATTCATCCATATTTTTACCTCATTATTTTTCTTACAAATTATACAAAAAAAGTTAAACAAAATGTTTAACTTTTTAATTAATCATCCTCATCTACTTCATTTCTTATATAAATTCCAATTTGATTTCATAATCCTGCATAAAAAATGGCATCAGCATCTAAAAATCTTGAATATACTATTGTTCTTGCTAAGGTAGAAACTGTGTTATCATAAGAAATTACATATTGAATTTGATTTATTAATGATCTTCGATTAGCATCATTTGTGATTAAATTTTGTATGTCTAGTGAATGAAAATCTCTATTATTTGTTTGGTTTCAAACTTCTGCAAATCTTTCTGGATTAACAGCAGAAGGTCCTAAATTGATCTCCATTTCATCGCCACCAGCATCATTAATTGTTAAGTTGTGGTTTCCATTACTTCCATTACTTCCACCAAGTAATTCAATCATATAAACTGGTAGGACAAACACAAATTCTGAAATATTTCCATTATCTGTGTCTGTGAAAAAGGGAAGTGCTCCATTCATTAAAATTCCAGATCTTGCTGATTTCATAACAGCATTTTCATAATTAGTTCCTGCAATTGGACTTGTTCCTATTGCAGTTCCACTTTCATAAATTGTTAGTCCTCTAAAACCTTGTTGGTAAAAGAATGAGTCATAAGCATTAGAGTCATCACCATTATAAATACCACCTAAATTGTTTGATATACCACTTGCAACATAATTTATTAAATCCATCAGATATTCCCCAGTGTTTAATTCACCAGTAGCTGTATTTATCTGATTTAAATTTCTTATTAAATTAATTGCAGCAGAAGTATTACTACCATTTTCGTTAGTAAATTTTAAAGATCAAACCATTCTTACATTTGTTCTTCATTCTCTACCTGTTGCAGTTGTATTTGAAGTGTGTCATGTCTGTGCTCTTGAAAATAACTCTGAACTTGCATTTATAAAAGGAGCGAAGTTAGCATCACCAGTTTCTGAAATTAAAAATGAATTTGAGTCAAGAAAAGTCATTGTTAATAAATTTTCTGCGATATTTCTCATTAGATTATTTTCAAAATAATCTTGAAATCTTAAACGTAAAGCTGTTGTTGGAGATATTCTTGCACCATTAATTGTAAACATTGAGTCGCGATTTGTTAGTTGTGCAATCGTTGGCAATGTTGTTGTGGGTCCTTCAGTAAATAAACCTCAAACTAATCCATCAACTAAAATTTGATCTCCTGTAGCGACTTGAACTTCTTGCCCATTGATATCTAAAACTGTAATATTACGGATCGGGTTTAATGAATAAAGTGAAACTAGTTGACTTAAATCCATTCTAGTACCTGAAGCAATTGATCGAGTATATTCTGTAAACAATCTATCTTCTGCGACAGTTGCTGCTGAGTTCTCAAATGTTAATAAAAACTCTTCGGGTAAACGACCATTTTCATCAATTTCATCAAATTCTTGCATACCTAAGCTGTTAAGCATGGTATTTCTTGCTTCATAACCATATTGTCGAGCAACCAAATCATTAATCATCGCAACAACAATTCTTGTTATATCTGCATCAGAAAATATGTTTCCAAAATCAATATTTGCAATATTTTGACCAGAAAGCTGAGCAATAATTTGCATCGCTAAATCACGATTTAGCACAGGATTTTCTATTCTATCACTACTACAAGCAATTAGAGTTGTTGAGGCAACAGATGTTAACGAAAGAGCACTTATTAAACTTAATAATCTTTTCATTATCACTTAACTCCTTTTAATGTGTTATATGTAAAATAAAATGATAAACTACTGATATTACGCGATAAAACATTTGATGATCATAAGTTAGCAACTGTTTGTGCTAAAGTACTATCAACAAAAGCGCTCCCTGCGATTGTTCCTCTAGGGAAATCTGCAGCAGTATTTGCTTCTAATGTTCTTCGTCAATTTCTAAATGATTCAATAAAACGAACTGATGAAGCGATTTGAATTGTTTGTCTTGCTGTTGCAATAGAATTAACAGTTCATTGTTCCATGCTTCTTGCAATTTCATTAGCTTGTTCATCATGTGGATTTTCCACTCCAAAAACTAAGAATTTTGAAACAAATGTTGAAATGTTTTCATTTGAAATATTATTTTCTGGAATTATATTTGAAATGGTTGCAAAATATTCAAAAATAGTTGTTATTCAAAAAGTTTCTGTAGTTGAAGAATTATTTAATGTTGCTCATGATCTAACTTCATTCATAATATCATAACTCACAGGACTAGAAGCTAAACCGTTTAACAATGAACTATTTACTAAAAATTGTAAGTATCTGTTTTCAATTCCTGTGTTTAATCTATTTAAATAGCTTTCTGACATTAATATTCCATCAATTTTTTCTGGATCCCTCAAGTTGTGGAAACTATTAAAGTTTTGTAATTCTGTAATTAATGGCAATCTTGAATTTATATTATTAGTTTGATTGAAATGTTCAAAACCCTCAATTCTTATAATATTAATTCCATTTGTATCAATAAACACTAAACGATCATTAGTATTTCCGAACCGTGAGTATAATTGATTATCATTAGAACGATTTAGTCCTGTAGTTAGCGCTTCAATTGTTGTACCTGATACGTTTGCTGCACCATCACCACCTAAAACAAAGTCGTAAACGACTGTTTTTAGAGTATCTGAAAATTCTGTACTTGTTAAAGTTAACAATGAGTCATTAGTTCTAACTGTAACTCTTGGTTGTACTGCTGAAAAAACCTCATTATTTACTAAAGCAACATCTCACAAAGTATCATCAGATAGCATTGCTAATAGTTGGTTGTTTGCAGTTAAATCTGTATTTCCATCACCTGTAAAATCTTCAAATGTAATACCATCTTCAAAGTTTTGATTATCTGAAAAAGGGATAATTACCTCACTAATGGCTAATGGAGCTGCAACTTCAAATCATTTATTTAAAAAAAACATTTGTGAATTGCTTAACATACCAGCTCTTAAAGCTACTCCATTGTTTGTTCATGCTCCAGCATCTTCTGGAACATCATTTGTAAAGTGCGATTCATCTGTAATATTTGATACTATATTTCTTGCTTCTGTTAATGTGAATTCTGTTTGTGTTGTTCAACTTATTGCATCACTTTGGTTAGCATTGATAATTTGTTGAATAGCTAATGTATCAGATTCAAATACTTGTTGGAAGTTAGCATCATTATCTAATACATTGTTCAAACTTCTTCATTTACTTGCAACTGTTGTTGAATTAACTCATGTTACTCCATAACTGTCTGTATTTAAAACTACATCTAAAATGGCTCTTGTAGCACCATTTGGTCCATCTGACATTAAGATATCTGTTTTATATCTCGCTTCTAAAAACTCTAAATCATAATCACGAGTATCTGTTTGATAAACTGAGTAACGTTCAGCTAACATATTTCTTCATTCGCGCTCTCAATTTCTCCCGTGTAATCTCCTAAAATTATCTCGTTCACGTTGAATTTGCAAACTAACAGCATTACTCAAGGTATTTCAACGATTAACCAGAGCGTTGTTTAAATCTTTATTAACAAATCTTGATCCTTCATCAAGAATAGAATCTTCTCCTGTGAAATTACTTTCTGAATTACTAATAATTGAAATGTTTATCATTTTTAACATTTGAATTAAAAAGTTTTCTCTTCCTTCTGGACCACTAGCATTAATCAATTGTCATAAAACATCACTAGCATCAATTTGCATATATCCATTCATTGATTGTAAAAATTGAACTAAAATAGAATTTCCATCATTTCTTTGATCGAAATTTGTACAAGCTACAGCAAGTGAAGCTGTGCTCGCAGTTAAAGAAATTCCACTTAAAAGCGCAATTAATTTTTTCATATTTTTCACTCCTAAAATTTTATTGACACTTTGATTATACTGAAAAATAATAATTTTTATAACTATTTTTGAAATATTTGTGTCAATAACAAATGAAAATGTCTCAAAAACATATATTTATTAAATTATAAATATATGTTTTATTTTTGATTTTCTTTTGATTTATTGAAGAAGATGAAATTTGTGTACCTTCCATCAGAAGGTACACAAATTCTTTTCTTATCCTTATCAAAATGAGGGGTTAGCTTGTCAGGGCTATTTTTTGTTTTTACTTCAATCATTTTATAAAATGCGCTGTGATAATTTGCATAAAGCTTTCCATTAAAAGTTTCTGTAACCAAAAGTTTTGTTTTATCTGCGAATATAATCATTTGTTCACCTTCATATGGAATATAAAATCTATTATTATATTTAAGCGTTCCACCATGATTGACTTGTCTTATATATCTTCGCACCAATACAAAATTAATATCTAAATTTTTATTCCACATTATCACTTTATTTTTGTTATCATTAATTTAAGTGGAAAACTTATGATTAAACCTTGGAACAAATGTGTTGTTTAGATAATCATTTGCTCGCTCAATATTGTGTTTCCTTAATTCTTGAGGCAAATGTTTTTGAAAAGCGCCTCAAAGTCTTTCTACTTTTCCTTTGGTTTGTGGACAACTGGTGCTCGTCAGTTTTATGTCTAATTGTTGGCACATAAAGGCATATTAAATTTTAGAGTCTGTTTTAGCAGACTCTTTTTAATTTACTTTATGATAAAATATTGTCTTTTATCTGTAAGAATTTCTTCAGTCAGGTACTCCATAATTTGAAAATAAGCGCTTTGTTATGGTATAACATGCAAATAATGTTTCTTGATGATCAGTAGATTGCCAACACTCTTCCAGTAGCATCATCTATAAATGAATGCAAAGCTCATTTTTATCTGGAACCCAATTATGAATACTTGCATCTGTTTGGATTCTTTCTCCAAAAAATTCTTTTTTATTTTTAAGTGGATGCGCTTTGATAGTATCCAAGTTTCTTGGACATTCAAAAAATATATTTTATTTTTTGAATAAATATAAAAAGTATTTATTATTTTTAAATTCTTTTGGTATTGTAATAAGTATCTCGCCTTTTAGATTTTTCAACTAATTCTGATCAACTTGATATTTTTGAAGGATATAAAAATTCGCATTTATATCTGATAATTTACCTCCACATTAATTTTAATGGATAGGGGTAAATATTTGAGACATTTCTATTTGTTATCTACTTAGACATTATCATAAGTTATTGACATAATTTTTATAACTATTTTTGAAATATTTGTTTATTCAATTGGTTTATTATTTATATGTAGAATTATCCTAAAATTTAAAATGTAACCTAAAAAATGTTTTATCATGGTGTCACCTATTTGCTTTATTTTTTTGACAAACATTTTCAATCCAAATAGTGTCAAAATATTTTAGAAGTGTGTGTATTATAATAAACTTCAAATAATTTTGATCTCAATACCTTAGTATAGTATTTAATATTAATATGTAATTTTTATTTGCATAATTAATGATAAAACTATTGTTTGTAGAGATGATGATCTTATATAAGTAATAGTTTTAACAAATAAAATAAGATTTATTTAAAAATTTTAGTGCAATCATTACAAATAATTCTTTCATGTTAACACAAAAAATTATACATTATATCTGATAGAATGGGTAAAGTTAATTTAAAATTATGTCGTAGTAAAATAGTTGTCGAAAAATTCAAAATAATTTTTAATATATTAAGATCATCATTAATTTTTAAACAAAGATATCAGAATACTTATTTTTTTAAATAATTGAGTCATTACCACGCAGTGTTAATAATATTAACAAATATTGTTTGAAAAATAATAATAATTATTGTAGACTATTAGTTGAGGTCAAACAATAAATTTGAGAAGGAAAATAAATATATGAAAAAATTATTAAGTTTTTTAGCAACTGTTGGTCTTGTTGGGGGGGCATCATTATCTGTAACTGCTTGTGAAGGATTATTCGGTTATCTAGAAGAGGATAACATTGATTTAAGTATACCAGAAGATGATGGATGACCAGGTCAAGAACCAGATGCAGAAACACCATCTTGACCAGATCCCGAAGATGGATTACCAGATGTAGAAGTACCTG
>JGI994J12354_10002753_pt1 | contig 16831 bp, 13 predicted proteins | sample IntmicLarv3ML3BL_FD_12354 | JGI IMG/M metagenome (IMG submission 12354) | reverse complement strand
GTCATTTTGCATTGTGATAAATGCGATGCCGCGAAAGCCGCCTGTTTCTCTATCTGTAAGCATTTTAATTCTGCTTATTTCGCCGTGCTGTTTGAAGAGAGATGAGATTTCTTCTTCAGTGATTTCTAGTGGCAGGTTGCCAACGAATATTTCCATATTTTTATTTATTAGTGTTAATTGAATTGTTGCAAAAAAACTGGATTAGATGAAGTTCACTTAATCCAGAGACCTTGAACAATGCGACTAATGACACATTAATTTATAGAGAAGTCAATTAAAATAGACAATATTTAGCGATAAGAGTTTTGAGCTCTGCGGTGGTTATTTTTCCGTCGTAGATAGCTTTGCCTGTGATGACTCCGTTTAGATTGTTATGTTTTTCTGACAATTTAAAAATATTATCAATATCGCTTGCAGAAGATATTCCGCCAGAAGCAATCAAGGACGTTTGAGTTCCTTTAAGATTTTCTAGCATTTCTTCTTGGGCTTTTAGGTTCGGTCCTTGAAGCATTCCGTCTGTATCAATGTCTGTATAGATGATTGTTTTGACTCCGAAATCCGCGACTTTTTTTGCTAAATCTTTTGCAGAAATTTTGCTAACTTCCACCCAACCTTTGATCGCAACAAATCCGCCTTTTGCGTCTATGCCAACAGCGATTTTGTCTCCAAATAAATTCACAAGTTCGCCTGCGAATTCAGGGTTCTCACAAGCTTTAGTTCCGACAATCGCACGCATAATTCCGCTATCTACTGCAATCTGTACAGATTCCTTTGATCGCATTCCGCCGCCTAATTCTATACACATTCCAAGATTCGCGATTTTTTCAATCACGCCAAAATTCTTTGTTGTGCCTTCAAATGCGCCATCTAGGTCTACAATATGAATCCACTTAGCGCCTAAGTCTAAAAAGTTTTTTGCGGCGTCGAGAGGATTATCGAAGTACACAGTTTCTTGACTTGCCAAGCCTTGTTGGAGGCGGACACATTTACCATTTTTAATATCGATTGCAGGATAAATAATCATTGAGTTTAAAAAATTAAGCTTTATATTTTTCGAATTTATAGTCAAATCAAAATGCCGAAAGCACGACAAATAGCGCAAGTGATTCTCTTTAGCGGATTCGATAAAGAGCTTTCTTACGCTGTACCAGAGCATTTGAAAAGTGCGGTAAAAATTGGGTCGCTTGTGCGTGTTGCATTGCGCAATAGTTTTTGTGAGGCTTTGATTGTTGATTTGCGAAAAGAAGTTAAGTCAGAAGAATTTTCTTTGTCGAATGAAACCAGAAGAACTGATTTTGATTTAAAATCCATTGCGAGTTTAATTCGCACAGAAACGGTTTTTACAAAAGAGCTCTACGAATTGGCAAAGTGGATGCGCGATTATTATTCTTGCTCATTGCAAAGCGCGTTTGAAGCGATGTTGCCAGCGGTGGTTCGCAGTGGCAAGGGTGCAGTTAGTGTATTGGAAATAAAACTAAAAAATGCTCCGACTCCAGAAGCTTTAGAGTCAATGAAAAAGCGTGCTCCAAAGCAATATGAGATTTGCGAGTATTTGCGAAAAAATAAATTTCCTATGCTAAAAACTGTTTTGGCAAAGACGTTAAAAATTTCTCCTTCTGCAATAGATGCACTAATTAAAAAAGGAATTTTGGATGAGTATGACAGAGAAATTAATCGAATTGCTTTTGATGATGAATTTTCAAAAATCGAAAAAGTAGATGCAAAAGATTTTGATTTAAATCCTGAACAACAAAATGCTTTAGATGATATTTCAAAAATTTTAGATAAATCGAAATTTTCAACTCATTTGCTCTATGGTGTTACAGGGTCTGGTAAGACAGAGGTTTACATACGTGCGATGCGCAAAGTTTTGCAAACGGGCAATAGTTGTATTTTTTTAGTGCCTGAAATCTCTTTGACTGCGCAAACTGTTGGGCGTCTTCGCTCGCGTTTGCAAGACTGCAATACAGACTTGGTTGTTTGGCACAGTAATCTTAGTGATGGCGAGCGCATAGACGCTTGGAAAGCAATGTCAGAGGGCAAAGCAAGAGTTGTAGTAGGGGCTCGCTCATCTATTTTTGCGCCACTAAAAAATCTCAAATTAATAATCGTAGATGAAGAGCACGATTCTGCGTATAAGCAAGAATCTGTTCCGCGTTACAATGCTCGTGACTTAGCTGTGTACAGAGCTTCGTTAAACAATGCTTTAGTTTTGTTAGGTTCCGCGACTCCTTGTTTAGAAACTTTATACAATGTAAAAACAGGTAAGTATTCGCAAAGTCGCATTGCAAATAGGATAGAAGGGGTGTATCTTCCAAAAGTAATCATTGTTGATTTGAAAAGAGAAAAACAAGGTGCAATACTTTCTAACATTTTAAGAGACAAAATAATTAAGCGTCTTGAAGCGAATGAGCAATGTATTTTATTTTTGAACAGACGCGGATATTCAAAAGTTTTTGAGTGTCCTGATTGTGGAAATGTTGAGACTTGCCCGAATTGTTCAATAACTCTTACTTGGCATAAGAATGATAATTATACAATGTGTCATTTGTGCGGACACAAAAGTGAAGCGCCTTTTCGTTGTTCAAAATGCTATTCTCAAAACGCGCGCTGGAAAAGTTATGGAACGCAAAAAATAGAAGAATATATTTCTGCTGCATTTCCAAATGCGCGTGTGGCTCGTATGGATGCAGACACTATGCGCAAAAAAGATAAATATAGAGAAATCTTAGCAAATTTTCGCGCAGGCAAATTAGATATTTTGATAGGCACACAAATGATTGCAAAAGGTTTAGATTTTCCGCGAGTGACTCTTGTTGGAATTATCAACGCTGACATTAGTTTGAATATGCAAGATTTTAGAGCGGCAGAAAAAACTTATCAGCTAATCGTGCAAGTGGCTGGCAGAGCGGGGCGTGGGGTTTCTCGTGGAGAAGTTATTGTGCAAACTATTAATCCAGATGCGGCCCCGATTCAATATGCAAAAGGTGCAGATTTAGAGTCTTTCTTAGAAGAAGAATTAGCTAACAGAGTAAAATTTAACTATCCGCCAAGTCAGCGTTTGATTAGGCATATCTTTCGTTCACGCAATCCTGATAAGCTTGCATTTTACTGCGAAGAGTATGCAAAAAAGGCTCAAGAAATTCTCGGCAATTTGGCTCAAATACGTGGACCAGCGCCAGCGCCACTAGAAAAACAAGAAGAATTTTACAGATGGCACATTTGGTATTTTTGCAATTCAGTAAAAGCTACAGTCGCAAAAATTAACGAGATTCGCAAGAGCTTCAAGCTAGACAAAGATATCGACGACCTTATCGATGTCGATCCGCAATCGCTTATGTAGATTGGTCTATTTGGCGAAGAGCAAATGCATACGCGCCAAGAGAAATAGCTTCTGATGTTCCCAATTTTGTAGTGCCAACACCTGTGCGTTTTAGTGGGTCATAGATAACTTTTTTATCTGTGCCGTAAACATCAATTTCTTTTTCGCCACCTTTAACAAATTCTGCAAATTCAGCTGGGTCTTCAAGATTATATGCAACCTGTGCTAAGCGCGAAAATTCTTTGCCATCATAATTTTTGATAGTAGAATTCATCTCTTGAATCACGCTATCCATAAACAAATCTGCTGACTTCGAGAGTCCTCCTCCGATTACAATAAGAGGGTCGAGCAGTGTAGTTATAGTCGATAGCACATCGCCTAAAACCGTACCCATTTCTTTGTAAGAATCTATCGCGGCAAGGGCATTGCCTTCTCTTAATTGTCTTGCTATTTCTGCGATTTCATTTGGTTGAAACTCAATATGACTTTTAAGTCCTATACGTTTTGCGTATCCTTTTTGGATTGCGCGAATGCAAGCACCTTCTTCTGCAAAGGATTCTGCAAATAATTTATTTCTCAACAACCAGACTTCTGCGGCGTTAGAATTGTCGCCAATATAAAGTTCGCCATTGATAGCCAATCCGCCACCTAAGCCAGTTCCAAGTGTTATACCAAAAAGATTTTTATATCTTTTAGAGCTTCCTGCTCTTGCGAGGGCATCGTTTACAGCAGGCAATAATCCTGCGATAGCTTCGCCATAAGTAAACAAATCGCCATCGTTATTTATGAAAACAGGAATTTTAAAAGTATCTTTCAAAATGTCAGCCAGAGCCACTCCGCCAGAGTATGCGGGTAGATTGCCAACATTGTAAATGATTCCTTTTGGATAATCAGCAGGGCCTGGAAATGCGAAGCTTATTGCAGAAGGTTTGGTATCAAGATTTTTAATCAACCAGTTGAATCCTTCTTTGATATTATTAATCGAAGCATTTAAGTCTTTGGCTTCGGACGGCAGCGTCATACTTTCGCCAATGCGCTTGCCGCCTTGTATTGCGGCGAACACAAAGTTTGTGCCACCGGCGTCCAAAGTTAAAACTACACGATTATCATTCTCGCAGGTCATATAGATTTTTAAACAGGATTAAAATTATGCGTTTTCTCTTTTTGTTGAAACGGTGAGTCCGAGCATCAATACATATACAATTGCAATCATTGGTACGATGAAGCCAATCAAGAGACCTCCGCAATTATCTGCAACATATCCTGCAACAGGAGGTATGATAGCTCCACCGCAAATTGCTGTTACCATCAAACCAGAGAGTTCATTTGCCTTAGAAGGAATGCGGTCTATCGCCATAGAGAATATCAATGGGAAGATGTTTGCGAATCCGAAAGCTAATACAAAGAGTGCGAATATTGTTACGTTCTTTGCTGACAAGAATGCGATACCCATATCGCCAATTGATTTTGCGAAGAACATAAATACGAAACCAACTAATGCAAGAATTGCAGTATTTCTTAAAAATGTTTTTGTGTTGAATTTGCGTAACATAGCAGCGCCTGCGAATCTGCCAATCATTATCGCAACGTAGAAGTATACGATATATTGTTTTGCTAAACCGCTATCCATTCCAAAGTTTTCTGTGAAGTAAATTGGAAGAGTATTTGCCATCGCGCACTCTGCGCCAACGTAAACGAATATACCCATTACCATTGCTACAACGTAAGGTTTTTTCAGCATTCCAAAGCAAGAAGATAAAGATGCTGCTTTGCCATCGCTTTGCTTTTCTTTGATCTTGAGCATAAACACAGAGCAAATAGAAAGAGCCAAAACAACTGCTAAAATTATAAAGAGAACTCTGTTTGATTCTGCTTCCGAAAAGCTAAACCAGGCGCCGATAAAGATAACGACAGGTGCAGTGAAAGAACCAATTGCTTTTACAGACTGACCTAATGAAAGATTACTTGAATACTGTCCATCATCAGAAACATCTCTCATAATAGGGTTACCTGAAACTTGCAAAACTGCGTTACCGCAACCGACTAGGAATATTGCTAGCACGAATAGATAAAAGTTATCAAGGCTTCCGCGAACAACAACGGTCATCACGCCAAAGAAGATAATTGTAAGACCAATCAAAAGAGTGCTTTTTCTACCAATTCTATCTTGAACAATACCCATCGGAATCGAGAGCACGCCGAACATAATTAGTCCTGCAAACTGCACGAACTGAGCCATAAAATTGCTCAAAGCAAACTGAGCTTTTGCAACGCTCACAAGAGTAGTGACTGCGTCTCCATAGCCCATACACATAAACGCAAGAAAAATTGGAAATGTCTTTAATTTCATAATATTTGATTTTTGATGTTTGTAATATCTTTAAAATCCTAACATCAGATAGAATCCTTTCAAGCACAAAAACGTTGACTTAGTTAATTGCTAACACAAATATTTGTCCTTTATGAAAGCGATAGTTTATCCGCCTTACAATAAGTGTTCGAAAAAGCCACTGACTTATACTCAGAAGGCAATTTTAGATTTGAAAAAAGAACGCAATGCAGTGATTCTTGCGCATAATTATGTGTGTGAAGATATTCAAGAAATTGCAGATTATGTTGGAGATTCATTAGGTCTTTCGCGCGCGGCAAAAGAAACTTCGGCAGACGTGATTGTTTTTGCTGGTGTAGATTTTATGGGCGAAACTGCAAAAATTTTGAATCCAGAAAAAATTGTTGTTATGCCTGATTTAAAAGCAGGATGTTCTCTTGAAGAGCTCTGTGATGCGAAAGAACTTGAAGCGCTTAAAGCAAAGCATCCTAATGCAATTGTGATTTCTTATATCAATTGTTCAACCGATGTTAAGATTTTAAGTAACATAATTTGCACCAGTGGGAATGCTTTAGATATCGTAAATCAAATTCCAAAAGATAAAGAAATTATTTTTTGTCCTGACAAACATTTAGGTCAGTGGGTGATAGAGCAGAGTGGTCGTGATATGATTTTGTGGGATGGCTACTGCGAGTGTCATATCAAGTACGATGCAAAAGAATTATTGAGTTTGAAAGAAGCTTTTTCTAATGCGCCTATAATTGCGCATCCAGAATGCCCGAAAGAAGTTCGCGATGTTTCCGACTGTGTTTGCTCGACAGAAAAAATGATTAGCTATTGCAAGAATTCTTCGTCAGACAAATTCATAATAGCAACTATTGAAGAAATGATTTACAGACTTCGCAAAGAAGTTCCTAACAAGATTTTCATAGCAGCAAGTTATCCTGATAATGCGTCTTTACATTGCAAGCATATGCAGTTGAATACGCCAGAAGCTCTTTTGCTTTGCTTAGATACTCTTTCACCTCGCATAGAAATTTCTCCGGAGAACATTCTCGCCGCGAAAAAATCAATAGACAAAATGTTAGAACTTTCCTTTTAAAGTTTTTAGAGTTTCTAAAGAGGCGCACTACGTGCTTTATCTGAGATTTAAGGAATAACATTTCTCATAACTGCGAAAAAAAAAGATGCTCATTTGAGCATCTTTTTTTTTTAATTATCGGTTCTTGTACTGGTCGCGAACACGTCTTACGTCATTTGGTATAAGTTCGTTTAAATTGTTTGCTTTTAAACTTTGTTCAACGAACTCAATTAATTTTCTGCGTTTTTCGATGTGAAAAGAAATTTCGCCTCTTATCAAAGAGTAAAATTCTTCTGGGTTTTTATCGTCTATATCGCCTTTGATTACACGAAGTATATCTTGCATAAAGTTTCTAAATTCACGTTGGAATTTTGCGTCGTCGCTACGAGACTTTAATGGGTCGTGAAATTTATCTACAATGTTTTTGAAGATACCAACATTTCTCCAAGCGCTCAAATCGTTTTGCATATAGAATGCCATTGTATTGAGATTTGAATTTATCAAAGCATTAAAGTATTCCATTTGCTCGTTGAACTTTTTTACATCAAGTTTTTCAAATGGTTCATACTTATCTAGGCGTACGTACATTTTTTGGTCTGCGCGTTTTGATTCTGCACGAGAGATTGCCATACGTGTTGCATTTCTATCTCTAAAGTTTGGCAACTCTGGGAACGAAGCTTCAGACAACATCATACTGATAAGTTTTCTGTTTTCGTAGTCTAGTAACAAAGTTCCTATTGTGAAACTAAATGGAGTGTTTGCACTCAAAAGATAATCAAATTCGCGCACTGCAACTATCGAAATTCTGTAAGTAGAGATCACGCTTGCTGTGTACATACCTGCGAGTGTAAGAGGTTTTGAAATCAATCCGCGAATATCGTCTTCTGATGCAACGTCAATAGGTGTGCATCCCTCTGGCAGAGTGTCCGTCTCTAAGAAAAGAACAGGGAATCTTTTTGATGCGTAGATAGCTTTAGGTTCAATCTTATCGCCAATTGCAGTTGTAAGGTGGATGTCTCCATTTCTGAATACTTGGAATGGTGCTATCACTCCGAGTTTGCCTAAGAAGTTTACGGCAACGCCAACGTATGGTTTTGCATCCAATGTGCGTACAGATGATTTATTGAAAATATCTCTACCTATGACGCTATATGCATTTTGTGCATCTAATGGATTAATCGTAGCTGTAGCAGGTTCATCGCTTCCAGACGCAGCATTGGAGCGACGTTGGAGCTCGGCAAATAATCCTACATAGTCGCCAGCAAATCTATTTTCCAAAAACTTTTTCGTCATCTCAAATTCTTCTGGATCCATTCCTTCGGGAGCTTTTATATCATCTGCATTCTTTTTTGAAGCAAGGTGCAAGCGGATTAAATCAACAGCTTTTTCCATATTGCCTTCGGTCTGCTTCATAACAAATTTCTTTATCTTTGCAAATGCTTCTGGATCGTTCTCCGTACCGAGTGCATCAAGTTCTGCAAATGACCTCACTTGGTCTGATATAAAACGCTCTTGAGATAAAAAGTCGTTAGGGAACTTCTCATTCGCAGTATTCTTGATTGCCTTAACGTCCTCAGTATCCAACGTGAAACTCATACAATCTATGCTCTCCCAAGCAGTAGTTTGCTGCTTCAGCCAACGTTTTGCAGCTGACGCATCTTCAGGATGCATTTCCTTTGCCTTCGCCTCCAATGCCGACATCGTTTCTGTAGGCATACTAGCCATCAACGGCATTATAAATAAACTCATTATCAATGTTACTATTACTAAACGCGTTTTCATATACATCCATTACAATTCCACACCCCTCCATTGTCAAGCTTTTCTAAAGCAATAACCCCAACGAAGGGCTCCGCCCTTAGACCCGCAAAAGGCTTTGCCTTTTGAAACCAGCAAAGGCTTGCTCAGCCTTTGCAAACCCGAGGCAAGCGGGGCTTGCATTCATAGCCCGTTCGGAGCGTTTACTTCGTAAACATCACACAGTATGCAGAATCTGAAGTTGTCAGAGAGTATGTTTGTGCTGTTGCTCGCTGTCTGTGTGTCACTATCGTACTTGAATCGTTTTTAGATTTTTTCTTTTTGAAAAAATCTAAAACTTCCGATTCAAGCACGCACCAATATTAAAGTGGTGCACTCTGTGTTTTGATTCTAGTTAAAGTATATCTCTTCTTTTTTTTATAAATCGTATTCCAAAATTTTATTCCTTCATATTTTCTTTGCATTAAGCAATTAGCTTTAGCTAATGCGTATGAACATCATTGCAGACTATGACTACTTTTCGCTGCAAGTCACACTTGCCTCGGTTTGCAAAGGCGGAGCAAGCCTTTGCCCAGGTTTCGAAAGGCAGAATGCCTTCGCGGTTACAAGGCAGAGCCTTGTTGGGTTGTAGGGTAAAGCCCTACAAAGAAAACTTTAACCAAAAGATAAAGCACGAAGTGCGCCTCTTTAGAAACTTTAAAATATAAACAAAAAGAGCATTTTACTTAATAAGAATTCTTATTAATAAAATGCCCTTTTTAAATAAATCTTTTTAATTCTTAGAAGCCCCAGCGGGTGCGGAGGGATGCTTCCCAGGGGGAGAATATAAATTTATCTGCGAGGAGTCCAATGATGACGACGACAAGCATAATGGCAATAACTTGATCCATAGCTTGAAGCTCTCTGCCATAGTGGAGGAGTTGACCTAATCCAGTACCCGTGAGGATTACAACGTAGATTTCAGCAGCCATAAGGGAGCGCCAAGCGAAAGCCCAGCCTTGCTTCATACCGCCTACAATGCTTGGAAAGGCGGCGGGCATAATCACTTTAATCCAAGTGTGCAGTCCGCGTGACCCCATAGTTTTAGCGGCTCTAACGTAGATAGGCGGAATGTTGGTTACTCCGTGAGCTGTGCTCATAATCAGTGACCAAACAGTACCCATAAGAACAACGAAAAGCATCGCGCTCTCTGTCTGGCCAAACCAGATGATAGCTAGCGGAACCCAGCATACGCTAGGTAGAGCTTGGAGTCCGAGAGCGACAAGACCGAGAGTATCTCTGAAAAGAATGCTACGCGCACAGAGGACTCCGAGAGGAATACCTATAACAATTCCTAAAAAATAACCTATTAAAAGACGCTTTACCGTAACTACAATTGCCGAAAGCAAAGTCATATCGAGCGTTGCGTGATAGAGGTAGCTAACGACATCAACGGGCGAAGGGAGAATCATTCTCGACCAAATTTCCGCGACGCAAAGAAGATGCCAAATCAGCACGAGCGAACCAAGTCCTAGAGTGGGCAAAGAGATTCGTTTCAAGAAGCTAAAAAATTTTGAGAACATATTATAAATATTGTTTGAGAGCATCAGTAATAGTTGAAGCGTACTCTGATAAATGCTGATCGTTAATAGTTCTTGGGCGAGGAAGATTGATTTTAAATTCTTCGCGAATGCGCCCTGGTTGAGGAGAGAATAAAACGATTCTATCACCTAAGCAAGCAGCCTCACGAATGTTGTGAGTTACGAATACAATTGTCTTGCGACGAAGTTGCCAAATGCGTTGAAGGTCGGCATAGAAATTTTCGCGAGTCATAGCATCCAGAGCGGCAAAAGGCTCGTCCATAAGCAAGACATTTGGGTTAGGTGCTAAGGCTCTAGCCAAAGCTACGCGCTGACGCATACCGCCAGACAATTCGTGAATTGAAGCGTGAGAAAATTTTTCTAAGCCAACAAGCTTGATGTAATACTTTGCAACTTCGCGACGTTCCTTTTCATAGAGATTTGGTTTTAGACGAAGACCAAATAAAACGTTATCAAAAACGTCTAACCAAGGAAAGAGAGCATGCTCTTGGAACATAACCATACGGTCGCGACCAGTAGAAGTAATCTCTTTTCCATCGATAGAAAGAGAACCAGAATCTGCTTTGTCTAAGCCTGCAATTAAGTTCAAAAGAGTAGACTTTCCGCAACCGCTAGGCCCAACCAAACAGACAAATTCGCCTTCGTCTATGTTAAGACTAACGTGGTCGAGTGCTACAACTTTTTCACCTTTGTTGTTTGTGAAAGTTCTACAAACGTCTTTAATTTGCAACTTAGCTGGCAGTACATTTTCGAGTTCTGCTTCTAGCAAGTTTTCGCGTATACCATTTGTTAAATTCATCGTGCATCAATGAGCTTATTTATGTCTGGACGCTCTTTAACAAAAGAGCATTCAAGAGAAGCATCTATAAAATCGTTTATGCTTTTCTTATTGATTTCAGAAGTAAAAATAATTCTATTCCAAGAGTTCTTAATAAGCTCTGGAGAGATTTTACTTTTGGTAATATTTTCAAGGGATCTGATAACTATTTCCTGAGCCTCTTGAGGATTATCAATCATCCATTGAGTCAAATCTTTGTGGGCTTGAACGAGCTTTTCTACTAGCTCCGGGCGATTCTTCAAAGTCTTTACATTGCTGACTAGTACTGTGGTTACAGCATCTGGTTGCTCGAGAAAAACTTTTGCTTTAGCAGATTCTTCAAGACGCGAAATCCAAGGTTCAACAGTCCAAACAGCATCGACATTTTTTGTAAGAAGCAAAGCCAGTTGGTCAGGATTTGAAGTAGGAATAACTTGAGCATCGCCACCTGAAAGAGTTACGTTGATTCCATTTTTAATCAACCAAGCGCGACAAATTACATCTTGAGTATTTCCCAATTGTGGAGTCGCAATTTTTTTACCTCTAAAATCAGCAGGAGTTTTTATATCAGAATTTTCTGCAACAAGCAAAGCAGCGCCACCGTCTGCCGATCCAGCAATAATGCGGACATCATCGCCTTTGGTTCTTACAAAAGCATTTATTGCGGGGTTAGGGCCTACATAAGTAATATCAACAGAGCCGGTAAATAAAGACTCCATAGCACTTGGTCCTGCATTAAAAATGCGCCATTGGATTGTGATATCTTCGCCTAAATATCGCTCAAACCAACCGTTGCCCTCAATGCTCATTTGATGAGCAATCAGTGCTTGGGCGTGAGTGATATTTGGAAAATGACCTATCTGCAAAATTTTGCTATTATCTTTAGGAGCGCAAGATGCGCCCAAAAAGACTAACAAAATTAAGAGACTGTTTTTTATTATAGAAGTTTTTTTAAACATTATGCTTTCGCAGCTTTGAGTATGCCTTCAACTGTGATTTCAAAATGTTCATACAATTCAGGACCATCTGCTGAGAAACCAAAAGTATCTGTGCATACGAATTTGTTTGCGTATTTATGCCAAGGCAAGCTTGAGCCTGCTTCGATAGCAATTACTTCTTTGCATTCTGGAAGAACGTTCTTTTTGTAATCGCAGCTTTGAGCATTGAACAATTCCATACAAGGCATAGAAACAACTCTTGTTCCTGCGCCGAGTTTTTCTGCGGCTTCAAGAGCCAATAAAACTTCTGAACCAGAAGCAATCAAGATGCGTTCAAGGGCAACAGTTTCCTTTTTAGCGATGTATGCGCCTTTGAGAGTACCTTCGCGTCTTACTTCAACAGGAATGCTCTTGAGGTTTGGCAAGTCTTGACGAGACAAGATAAATGCAGATGGACCTTTATAGCAATATCCAGCAGCGCCAGCAGCAGCAGCTTCTTCGCAGTCAGCGGGGCGGAGGACGAGTAAGTTAGGAATGCAACGAAGAATTGCAACAGTTTCGACAGGTTGGTGGGTAGGGCCATCGTAGCCAACACCAATAGAGTCGTGAGTGAAATAATATTGAACAGGCAATTTTGCCAAGGCTGCAATGCGGATTGAACCGAGCATATAGCCAGCGAATGTCAAGAATGTTGCGCCAGAGGCAGTGAACAAACCGTCATAAGCAAAACCATTTACGATACCGCCCATGGCGTGTTCGCGTATGCCAAACCAAAGATTTCTACCAGCATAATTTTCAGAAGAAAAGTCGCCAACGCCTTTTATGTAATTCTTTGTAGAACCGAACAAGTCAGCAGAACCAGTAATTACTGATGGAGCATTTTTAGCGATTATATTCAAAACATTTCCACCTGCAATGCGACCTGCGCTGTTGTCTGTGTCTGGGAATGCAGGGATTGATGCCAATAAAGTTTTAGCATCTTGCAATTTTGACTTAGACAAGCATTCGTTCAATTCAGCAGATTTTTCTGGGTTTGATTTTGACCAAGCATCGAAATTCTTTTTCCAAGCGTCATAGCTTTCTTGGCGCTTTGCTTGCAATGATTCAAAATATTTTTTGACATCAGCAGAAACATAAAAAGATTCGCCAGCTGGAATTCCGAGAGATGCCTTTGCAGTATCAGAGAATTTCACACCGCCTTCGCCGTGACCTTTTTCAGTACCTTGAACTTCTGCAATACCTTTTGCGATAACAGATTTTGCGATAACGATTTTTGGTTTGCCGTTACGTTCAGCTTTAGCGTCTGCAAGAGTTTTCTTAACAGCTGCGATATCGTGTGCGTTGACTTCGTAAACAGAGAACCCATAAGATTCAAAGCGCATCTTAGCGTTGTCGCTGATACTTTTGTCTGCTGGAGCATCCAAAGTGATGTCGTTAGAGTCAAAGATAATCACGAGGTTATCGAGCTTCAAGTGACCTGCCAATGAGCAAGCTTCAGCAGATATACCTTCTTGAAAGCAACCGTCGCCAGCTAAGCAGAATACTGTTTGATTGAAGAGCTTATCATCAAATCTTGCAGATGCCATTTTTGCAGACATTGCCATACCAACAGCATTTGATATACCTTGCCCCAATGGACCTGTTGTAGTTTCAACGCCATCTGTTTCGCCAAATTCTGGGTGCCCTGGGGTCTTTGAACCTTTGACGCGGAAGTTTTTCAAATCATCAATAGTCAACTTGTAACCGCTCAAGTAGAGCCAGCTGTATATGAACATACTGCCGTGACCTGCGCTAAGTACGAATCTATCGCGACCAATCCATTTTGAATCTTTTGGATTTATATTCAAGATATCTGAGAAGAGTACAGCTCCTATTTCTGCACAACCCAAAGGTAATCCTAAGTGTCCTGACTTACGTGCGTTAATTGCGTCTATTGCAAGACCGCGTGCTTCATTTGCTGCTTGTTGTAATATTTGGATATCTTTCATATTTATTTTTTAAAATTAATGTGTTTATCAATTATATAATTGTATTTTTTTTGCAAGAATTTTAATCTTTATTAAAGAAAAAGCTTGATAAAAATTGTCCTCTTTACAGACTCATCCCTTTATAACTTTTAAATACTATATATAGATGAAAAATAAAGCAAGAGGTCCTCATCAAGCGAAAAATAAGCCACAGCCTTCTGACGATGTAATTTTAGGTCAGGGAGCTGTGCAGGTAGCAAATCCTAGAGCTGTTGATGAACGCAAGTCTGTTATCCTAAACAAAGACTTAGATAATTTAGAATTTGAAGATAAAGTTTGGCTCTGGTGGCGTGCTAATAAGAACTTTGTTGTTTTTACAGTGATTGTTGCTTTTGCAATTATTATCGGCGTTCAAGGTATGCGTTGGTTTGAAACTCAACAAACTTTGGCCGTTCAAAACGCCTATCTTTCTGCTAATGATAGCGATGCTCTTTTAGCTTTTGCTAATGACAATGCATCATCTCCATTGGCTGGCGTTGCAGCTCTTCGATTGGCTGACGAAGCTTATCAAGCAAACGATTTTGCTAAGAGCGCTGAACTTTATGCTAAGGCTTCTGAAAGTCTTACAGGTAACGTTTTGTTCTCAAGAGCAAGACTCGGGTTAGCTTTTTCTTTCTTGAATTCAGACAAAGCTGACGAAGGCAAAAAAATCCTTCAAGAAATTGTAAACGACAAAACTGCAAACAAAGTTTTCCAAGCTCAAGCAGCATATCACTTTGGAGTTTTGACTTTTGCAGAAGGCGGTAAAGAGATTCTCGAAAACCTCCAAGCAGATGAATCTGCTGGACTCTGGGGCTCTATGGCAGAACAATTTTTAGCTGGTCGCTAAGAGTAGATAATTTTAGTAAAAAAATCCCTTATAAGAATATTTCAATTTTTATAAGGGATATTTTTTGCACTACTTATATTTTAAAAGATAATAGATAAATCTTTTTCTCTTTTAATACAAATACCGCACAACATATTTTATAGTGCTTTGGATCTTCATGCATCAAAAGAAAAAGCAATTCATCTTTACCTGTATCATCTTCAATAAGTTTTTGAAAGTTATGTCTTTTCTCTTTTAAAAATTCGTTGGAATACTCAATACTTGTGCCGTGTATAAAAGATATATTGGTAAGATTTGCAAATAAAGCATATATTTCTGGATTACTACTTCTTGTAAAAAAGGGCATTTGAGGATTTTTATAAATCTCCTGTAAGAGCGATTCATCATCAACTTCATAAGTTGCATCTAAAAGCCAAATATGGTCGGTATTCAGTCCAGAATCATAGTAATCGAAATCAATAGATACAATTTTTATAAGATTATTTCCAGTATATTTGCTTATTGTTTTTTGAAAGAAATATCGTCCGTATGCTGTGTGTCTATAGAGATATGGCTCAGCAAAAATGTCGAATAAAACCATTAGCAAAATGACGAGAATGGGAATTAGGCATCCTAGGCAACATCCCTTTTTTAATTTGTTTTTTGCATTTATTTTTTTATCGTTTTGCATAAGTGATTTCGCGCGATACAGGCAGTTTGTTTAGGCGAAATTTTATTGTCAAGAAACAATTTTTTCATTTTACGAACTAATTTTTTTTGAAAAAGATTGCTTAATTTCTTTGAGCAATCTTTTTTTATGTCTATGGACAAAGAATCTATTTTAAATCTTTTAAAAACTATTAAATATTTAAATCTCGATAGAGACATTGTGTCTTTGGGCTTTATTAAATATCTGAAATGCGAGGCAGATTCTATTGATATTCGCATTTTCAATGGCGACAACAAAGAGGCGGGGCAAAAGCTTATATCTGACATTCAGAATCTCTTGAATGAAAAATTTCCTAGCATAAAAATTTCTGTGATTCTTCTAGATGAAAATCCTGATATTAAACCAGACGAAAAGTTAGATACTCTTTCTCAAATCAAATTCAAAATTGCAATATCTTCGGGCAAGGGTGGAGTAGGTAAAAGCACGGTTGCTTTGAATCTTGCAAGAGCTTTTGTTCGCAAGCTAGGCAAGGGTAAGGTTGCTCTTATGGATTGCGATATTTATGGTCCTAGTTCTGCAATTTTGGCTGGCGAAAGTAGAAAGCTTACTTGTGATGACAATGGCAAAATTCTTCCAGCAGAAATTGAGGGAATGAAAGTAGTTTCTATGGGTCTACTCGTTGAAGAAAATCAAGCTCTTATTTGGCGCGGACCTATGGTGATGAGTGCTCTCAAGCAATTTGTAAACGATGTCAATTGGGGCGATGCAGATGTTATGATTCTCGATCTCCCTCCAGGAACAGGCGATGCTGTTATAAGTGCTGTTCAAATTGTGAATCTCAATGGCGCAATAATCGTTACAACCGCTAGCGATCTTGCAGCGATTACAGCTCTTCGTGGCGCAGAAATTTTTACTAAGATGAATGTTCCAATTTTAGGCTTAGTCGAAAATATGACATATATCAAAACCCCTTCTGGTGAGAAGCACTACGTATTCGGTAAAGACGCTGCAAAATCCGCAGCCCAAAAACTCAATACCAAAATTCTCGCAGAAGTCCCCCTCGACTCATCCCTTCAAACCTTCGGCGAAAATAAATCATCCCAAGAAGTTAACGCTATCTTTGATAGTGTTGTAGACGCAATCATATAAGGGGCGAACCCAACTAAGGGGCTGTCTGCCCCTTAGAATCTCCGAGCAAACTTACTCAGTTTGCAATCGAAGCAAACAGGGTTTGCATCCATAGTGGTGAGATTGCAAGCGCAGTATTTGCAGTTGCTCGCTATACGACGGTTCCATCACTCGAATCGGAATTATATTTTCTAATCGAAAATATAATAAACCCCCGATTTAAGTGCGCATCAATTTTTTTTAGTTTCTAAAGAGGCGTGCTTAGCTCTTTCTAGATTAAAGGATATGTATTCCATTCCCTTATAGATAACAGAGATTATAGTTTTACTTGTCGTCAGACTGTCGTTGGAGGAAAAAGAAAAGCTATTGTATA
>JGI994J12354_10002752_pt1 | contig 16838 bp, 12 predicted proteins | sample IntmicLarv3ML3BL_FD_12354 | JGI IMG/M metagenome (IMG submission 12354) | reverse complement strand
CGCTTCGCCTTTTTCCACCAAGCGGAGAAGCTTTTGCAATGCGCCCGCAGCGGATTCCGTTCCGCGTCCGCCTAGTACCAGTATATCCTCGCCCCGGTTTGTTATGCTTACGGCAAATGCGCGCTCCAGCTTCACCAGATTTTCATCCAATTTGCCGAAAAGGCTCGCGATGTGACTTCCGGCGGCTTGTACAACCTTACGCTCCTGTCCCTCCATGGAAATACGGTCCCCTTTTCCTTCGATGATATAAAGCAATAGTTATCATCATTATACACCATTTCATCCTGTTTGACTAGAATTATTCCGTTTACCGGAAAATTTTACGAAAAATATCGTCTTGGATTGACAAGTTGCAAAGATGATGGTATAATTCATAAATTAGTAAGGTAGAGGTGCATTTGTCAAAAGTAGTGCGGTCGATGCGTTATGGCGCAGGGGAAACCGTGTGAAAGGGGTAAATGCCGAAGACATCCGCGCCATTTTCGCGGTCTGTCTGGTTGCCGGGTGAAGAAGCCGTCAACTGTCAAAGGGCGTTTGCCTTTTGGAGAGCTATCTGCTGTCGCGATAGGACAATGGCTTTTTGCGTATGTTTGTTGCGATTGCAGGCGGCTCCCGGGGCCGCTTTTTGTATGCCTAATTTTATACTGCACAACGATACCACAACAAACAAAAGGAGCCGATGTCAAATGAAGCAAATCAAACTCGCCGTTGTTGGCGCGAGCGGAATGGTTGGAAGAACCTTTGTCAGCATTCTGGAGGAAAAAAACCTGCCCGTGTCGGAATATGTGTTCTTCGCCTCGAAACGTTCCGCCGGGACGGCCATCACATTCAAAGGCAAAGAATATATCATTGAGGAATTGACAGAGACGAGTTTTGACCGCGGATTCGACATTGCACTGTTCTCCGCCGGCGGAGACATCAGCAAGATATATGCGCCGATTGCAGCATCGAAGGGTTGTACGGTTATTGACAATTCGTCATGCTGGCGCATGGATGCGGACGTGCCGCTGGTTGTGCCTGAGGTCAACCCGCAGGAAATTGCGAATTGCAAGAAGGGCATCATTGCGAACCCGAACTGCTCTACGATACAGGCCGTCGTCGCACTGAAGCCGTTGCTGGACAAATATGGTATCAAGCGCGTGGTGTATTCAACCTACCAGGCTGTCTCCGGCGCCGGTTTGGCAGGGTATATGGATTTGCAAAACGGCTTGAAGGGTGAGGAACCGAAGAAGTTCCCGCATCCCATCGCAGGGAACTGCTTACCGCACATTGACGTCTTTACAGACAGCGGGTATACAAAGGAAGAGTTGAAAATGGTGGACGAGACACGCAAGATTCTCGGCGTGCCTGACCTGCGTGTGACGGCGACGACCGTGCGCGTGCCGGTGTTTGACAGCCACAGTGAGTCTATCAATGTGGAGCTGGAGAAACCGTTTGAACTGGCGGATGTCGTCGAGTTGTTGTCGAATGCAGAAGGCATCATTGTGCAAAACGATGTTGCAAATAACGAATACCCCATGGCGATTGCCGCCGCGGGGAAAGATGAAGTATTCGTCGGGCGGATTCGGCGCGATTTCTCCGTGGACAACGGCCTGAACCTCTGGGTTGTGGCGGACAATATCCGCAAGGGTGCGGCTTTGAATACAATTCAAATAGCGGAACGAATGTTGCAAGAGTAGTTCGATAAGGAGTGATACCGATGGGTAAGCCTACTATATTTACGGGTGCGGGCGTTGCGCTTGTTACACCCTTCAATCCTGATGGCAGCGTGAATTTCGACACGCTTGCCAAGCTGGTAGAGTTTCAAGTGCAAAACGGAACGGATGCCATCATCGCCTGCGGCACGACGGGGGAGGCATCGACATTGACCGATGCGGAGCAAATTGCTGTCATCCGCTGTGTTGTGGATACGGTCAACAAGCGGATTCCTGTCATCGCGGGCGCGGGCAGCAATGACACTGCGCACGGCATAGAACTCTGCCGTATGGCGCAGACGGCGGGCGCGGACGCGTTACTGCTGGTCACGCCATACTACAACAAGACTTCGCAAAAAGGCTTGATTGAACATTATACCGCCATGGCGAACGCTGTGGACATTCCGGTGATTCTGTACAATGTGCCGAGCCGCACGGGCTTGAATATTACCGCGAAGACAACGTACGAATTGTCCAAGGTGCCGAATATTGTCGCCACAAAGGAGGCAAGCGGCAACTTCTCGCAAATCGCGGAAATCGCACACCTCTGCGACGACGATTTCTCAATTTACTCCGGAAATGACGAACAGATTTTGCCTATCCTCGCACTGGGCGGCAAGGGCGTGATTTCCGTGCTGTCCAATGTCGCGCCGAGAAATACGCATGATATGGTGATGAAATTCTTCTCGGGCGACATTAAAGCGGCGACCAAGCTCCAACTTGATGCGATTCCGCTTATCAACGCCTTGTTCTCCGATGTGAACCCCATCCCGGTTAAGGCCGCGATGAACATGATGGGATTGAACGCAGGCGGGTACCGTCGGCCGCTTACGGCCATGTCCGACGAGGGACTCGTCGCGCTTGCCACAGCAGTGAAGGATTATAAACTCATATAAACGAACCGCAAAAGAACCCCCTCGCCAACAGCGCGGGGGTTCTTTTGTACTACAGTCTTTTCGCCAATTCAACAGGCGGGATGTTTTCCGCCAACATCGGCATTACGGAGAAGCCGTACTGTATTTTTTTGTCGAGCAGCTTATACTTTTCCGCTGTGTACGGTCCGCAGCTTCCGGAGCCGATGCCGCCGACCTTGTAGTCAATACGCACGATGGTTTCATCGCGCTTGACGAGGTCACAGGTATGCTTTGCGTCGTCCACATCTTTGGCTGTGAAATGCGACGCGCTGCATTCGAACACGCCATCCGTCTTAAACAGCAAGCCGCGCCCCATCGCGTCGTAGACGGCGAGCCATTTCACATCCGTATGGTTCCCATGTTCCTGCGGGCGGATGTAGGGCACATATTGCTCCGCCACGGTGGACTTGTAATGGTTCACCGGCGCGTGATGCTTCATATCGACATAATTTTCGTCCGGGCCGCGTCCGAAGTATTCCAACAATTCATTCCCGCGTGACATCGTGAATTCGAAGCCGAAGCGCGGCAGGAACATGCTTTTCTCCGCGACATCCGCATCCATGGCGACCTTGATTTCACCGGTCGGCAGGATTGTATAGTCAACCGTGAATCGTACGACAGGCTCGCGGCTGACCGGTGAGACAGCGCCCTTGACTTGAATACACACTTTAGCTGCGCATTCTGTCAGTTCGACAGAATAAACCTTGTTTTGTGTATGGTTCAGCATAGCGCCTTCCCATTGGTGCCGCACGTTGCGGTCATTATCCGTCGGCGCGCGCCATACGCTCAGGAACGGGCGGCTTTGAAGCATTTCCACGCCGTTGCGTGAGATGGCCTCGAATGTGCCGTAGAATGTGTTGAACACATAAGTGAAATCGAAGCCGTTGATGATTGTGAATTCGCGCCCGCGTACGACGGACAGCGCGCCGGATTGCAATCCGCACTTTGCTTCGGCCTGTGCCATCGGAAGCAAAAGCTGTATAGCGGCTGTTTCAAAACCCTTTGCACCCCACAAGTTTCCTTTTGCCAAGCGGAAGCTGAGGTCAATTGATGCGCCCATATGGCAGGTTTCGGGTATCTTTGTTGCAACAGGCAATGTCAGCAACCGCCATTTGCCCGGCTGGCACGCGAGGGCGCGTCCGCTGAGGGATCCCTCGTCGATGGTTTCACCATCCACATTGATTTGCCAAACCAATTCGTATTGGTCGAGGTTTGTGAAATCGTGCCAGTTTGTCAGTTTAACAACAAGCTTCTCCGCATCTGCAAGCTCCGCCTTGACATATTGGTACACGGCTTTGATTTCCTTCGAACCAGGATAGAACGAGCGATCAGGCATCACAACGCCGTCATTGCAGAAGTTTCCGTCGTGCGGGAATTCCCCGCAATCGCCGCCGTATGCGTAATATTTCTCGCCCGCCTCGTTCGCGCGGATGACGGTGTGGTCTGCCCATTCCCAGATGCAACCGCCCGCCAGGCGCGGGTACTTGCGGATGACTTCCCAGTAATCCGCCACATCGCCGGGGCCGTTGCCCATGGCGTGCGAATACTCGCACAGGAAGAAGGGGCGAGGGTCTTTCTTCGCGTTCTTGCCCTGCATTTCGCAATAATTCGGGTCCGAATACATACGGCTGACAACGTCCACATCGGGCTTATCTTCCACGATGCATGCACCTTCGTAATGCACCAGGCGGGAATTGTCGCGGCTCTTAATCCAGGCAATCATCGCATCGTGGTTTACGCCGTAGCCCGTTTCATTGCCAAGCGACCAGAAGATAACGCAAGCGTGGTTTTTATCGCGCTCCACCATACGGCGCGCGCGTTCGACATACGCTTCTTTCCATTCCGGCTTCTGTGTTGTCCAATCGTCGTCATACGCCTCATACCCGTTCACGCTGTTGCGGCAGGCGAAGCCGTGACCTTCGATGTCTGTCTCGTCCACGACATAAAATCCATATTGGTCGCACAGGCACAGGAATTCCGGCGTGTTCGGATAATGCGAGGTGCGGATGGTGTTGATGTTCAATTGCTTCATGGCGATGAGGTCGTTCGTCATATGCTCAATCGGCGTGTAATGGCCGAAAATGGGATGTGTGTCGTGGCGGTTGACACCCTTGAGTTTCACGGCCTTGCCGTTGATGAGCAGTGCGGCCTTGTCACTGACAGATACCGTGCGGAAGCCGACCTTCTGCGGGATAAACTCGCCGTCGTATTCGACAACTGCGGTGTAAAGCGAAGGCGTTTCCGCTGTCCAAAGCTGTGCATCCTTTACAGAGGTGGAGAGCTTGCCGTCTTTGATTTCGCCGCTGAACACTTCGCAGCCGCAGGGAGAATATAAATGCAAAATCGGGTTCGTCTTCGTGCTGCCAACCATATCCAGTTCAATGGCGAATGCGCCGTCCGCCGTTGCTTTGATAAACATATCGCGCACGTGCGCTTTCTCGCGCGAAAGAAGATATACATCGCGGAAAATACCGGACAGGCGGTAGAAATCCTGGTCCTCTAAGTATGAGCCGTCGCACCATTTCAATACGGCGACGGTCAGTCGGTTCTCGCCTTCGCGGACGTATGCGGAGATGTCGAATTCACTCGGCAGATGCGTGCCTTGGCTGTAGCCAACCTCTTTGCCGTTGATATACAGGTAAAAACACGAGTTTACGCCTTCAAACGTGATGTATGTTTGCTTGGTCAGTTGCGCTGCGGACATCGTGAAATCCGTCGCGTACACGCCGGCGGGGTTGTCATCCGGCACATGCGGCGTGTCCACGGGATGAGGATAGTTCACGTTAGTGTATTGCGGGATGTCGTAGCCGAACATCTGCCAGTTTGACGGTACGGGGATGGTGTCCCAGCCGTCCAGCGGTGCGTCCGTGAATAACTCTGCTGTCAAGTCAAATGCGCGCGTAAAATAGCGGAATGCCCAGTTGCCGTTTAGCAGCCGGTATACGCTCGACAGACCTTTGATACCCTGTTGTGCAGACGTTGCACAGCCGTAAGGGACGTAGTAGTTCCGCGCCGCCTCGCGGTTGACATGCAGGATTTCCGGCGTTTTCCATTCGTTTTGCAAAAACCTCACTCCTTAAAGTATGATATAAAGATAAAACCTCGGGGGCTGCGCGCCCCCGAACCCCGCGCAAGGGATGCATCCCTTGACCCTTTTTTGCGGTGCAATTCTGCGCCGCAGGAGAAAGCTCTTGATTAAACTTTTCTCGAAAAGTTTACAGGGTTCGGGGCAGCGCCCCGAGGACGTTCCCTACTTCGCAAATGCCTGGTCAAACTTGGTGAGTAGTTGGAAATTCCCGCGCACTTTCAATAACCCCATCATGAACGCGCGCTGTGCGGTGTGCTTCCCGGTGAGCACGTCCATCCACGCCTTCGCGTCCGCGGTGATGAGTATATCATGCTGCTCCGCGTGCCCATCGGTGTACTCGCAGTCCGCACCTTGCATGGTGATATACCCCTCAAACGCATCCGTACCCGTGATGTTGAGCTGGAACAGCGCTTGCACCCCGACAGCAGCCTGTGCGTTGAACCCATGCGGTAAGCTCTCTGTCATTTGCCGGCAGGTTTTTGCCTTGGGCGGCGCAGGTTTCTTCGGCGATAGCTTCTCCGCTACAGGCTCTATACTGACTGGTCGGATACCCGTTTCCGTTTTTTGATATTTTTGTGCATAGAATTGCGTGATTTCGTTGACAATATCGTCCTCTTCCGCATCAGTTTCCACTGCGTCCGGCTTGATGTTGTGTTTTTTATACAATTCAGCCACGGCATTCTCGCGATTGGCCTGCGGCGGTGTCCAGATGACTGGCTCCGCATCGGCAGATGGCGTGGGTGCTGCTTTAACCGCTTTCGCCTTCGTCGTGGATGTGGCAGCCGGAGCCGATGTGTCCACCCCGAATAGTGCGGTGTATGCTTCGTCGGACAAATCATCCAGCAGCGAACCGTCTCGAACACGCGCGTTAGATGTGTCCTCAACTGCCTCCGGCACAGGCTTAGCTTTGTTCTTCGCTTTCGGTTTTGTTGCAGCAGAGGGCGCGGAAGCAATTCCGTCACGCGGCAGAACATAGCGCCGGTTTTGCCGCAGGATGCGGTAATAATCCTCCGCTTGCCGTTCCAACAGGAGCCGTAAGTCCTCATTCGCTGCTGCATCTGCTTCCGGCGGCGCGATAACACGCACCGCGTCATACCCGCCTTGCCGGTTCACAAACGCGGACAAATTTTCCAATGCGGTGCGCTCCCCACCCGCGTGCCCGGCAGCCAGCAGCAGACAGCTTTTCTCACGCAGGAGCGGCCGCCCTGCGCCGTCCATATGCTCCAGAAATGTCTTCGCCAGTGCGCAAATACCACCGCCTGCGGCCGCCGCGCCGAAAATGACACCATCCGCCGCAGAAAGCATATCCAGCAACGGTTGGACGGATGGTGCGAGACGGCCGTCGAAATAGGGGACTAACGCCTCCGCGACGCTGAGAACCTCGACGGATTCGCCCAGCTCATCCAGTGCATTGCATATGATTTGCAGTGCGGCGCTGACACCGGGGTCATAGCCCGGTACCACCGCGTAAACCGCCACTAGTTTCATCGGTTATGTGCCTCCTTGTGTCCTATTGTTTCTGGTTCGGGAATAACGGTGGCAGTGCGAAATCCTCCAGCCAGCCGCGGAAAAAGTCGTCCAGCGGTTCTTCCGTTACTTCCGCCACCGTTGCGATGAAATCGTTTTTATTCACCAACCGGAATGCATAGTTTGTGTAATATAGCTTCAAAAATGCGTTCATCGCGTCCAGCCCGATTTTTTGCTCCAAAGCGTACATCATGAGCTTCGCACGGGTTTGTTGTATACTCTTATACTCGTTCCAAGATTTATATACGCTTAGGTCTTGCAGAAGCGTTTTGTTTTCAATCGATGGCAGCAATGCGGCCAGCAAGTCGTACTCCGCGGACATACTCTGGACAAGCTCCTCCGGCGTATGGAGAAAGCCTTGGCTGACATACTCCGCAAGTCCTTCGTCCAGCCATGCCTCTTTGATTTGGTTGCTCCCGATGATGTTGTAAAACCACTGGTGCGCAATGTCCCGCGCAAGGGACAGCCGCTTTGTCTCAGACGTGAAATAACCGGTGTCAATGAAAATGATGCCCGGGTATTCCGTTCCCGAAATTGTCGGCAGCATACCGACCTCCACGATGTCAAGCGACGTGTAGGGATAACTGCCAATCCGCGCGCTGTATGTTTCCAGTGTACGGACGGCGGCATCGAGCAAAAGTTCTGCCTCCGGCGCGTCGGTATACCGGTACAGGTTGACATATACGCCGGAATTGTTTTTTAATGTTTCGACTGTGTAGCCCTTGCTCACCGCGAAGGCGAAATCACGCACCAGCGTTGCGGTGATTGTCGTCGTACGGACGCCGCTGCTTTCGCTGGAAACCTCTTCACCTGTCGCAACAGTGACATAGCCAGGTGGGGTGTTGACCTTGACATTGTAGTTTGCAATGTTTGCGTAGAAGGGGTCGCCTGCGGGATAATATGGGTTTTTGTGCCATCCGTTCGCATCATACAGCGCAAGGATGGGGAAAAAATTGCCCATCCACATGACCGTTTCGTTTGCGCCGACGCGATGGTTAATCATGGGGACATACGCGTCGAACACAATTGTGATTTCAAGCTCATCTTCAGGCTGGAGCGGTTCCGGCAGCGTGATTGTCAGGACAGTATCCTTGACACTAAACACTGCGCCCTCGTTGTTGATCATTGCACCCGTGATGTTAATATAGCCGTAATCCTTCCCGTTTTGGAAAATCATAGGCTCAAAGGTTTCAAAATACGGTTTCGCCGAAGCGGCGCGGTTGAACGCGTTCAGGTATAGATTGAAATAGATTTGCTCCAAGGCCATACCGGTGCGGTTCTTGTACGAAACCTTTTCTACACCCGTGACCGTGCGTGTGTCCGGCTCAATATCAACCACGATGTTATAAACGTTGTAACGTGTGCTTTCCTTCACCGGCAGTGGGGACGGGGAGGGCGTCGCAGTGACGCCTGCCGGGTCTGGGCTGGCCTTTGCACCCTCGGTAACCTGTATGGAACTTGTCGGAGCTGGAGTCGGTGTGTTTTCCGGCTCCGGCGGGTTGCACGATGCAATAAGAAGGCATATGACGAGAAGCAGCGCCGCAAGTGGCGTGTTGTATTTATGATTCATATGCACTGCCTCCTTTACATCGGAATGATATACATATTTATTATACATTACTTTTCGGTACGAAACAATCATTATTTCTTCATAGAATAAAACAACCCCCGTGCATTTTGCACGGGGGTAAATGAGCTCCAAGGGACACGACCCATGGCGGGGTTCAGGGCAGCGCCCCGGGAACTTGATTTACAGCTCTCTCTTTGTGAAGGATGTATGCAGCAAATGGTGTGCCTTTTCGCCATAGGGCTCGCCAAGGAACTCCTTGTACAACTGCTGTACCTCCGCGTTTTGATGTGACGCGCGGAGAGGTTTGTCCGCATCCTCCGCATACAATGCTTTTGCACGGTCACGGATGATGTCGATGTTATTATGGTGATGCGGTTGCCCGCCGCCGCCTACGCAGCCGCCAGGACATGCCATGATTTCAATGGCGTGGTACACCGCTTTCTTATCACGCACATCTTCCAGCAGCTTGCGCGCGTTGCCCAAACCGGATGCAACAGCAATGTTCAAATCCATACCTGCGATGTTGACGGTTGCGACACGCACGCCTTCCATCCCGCGCAGCTCTGTGAAGTCAAGCTTGCCGATGTCCTGGTTTGTCAGCCATGCCGAAGCTGTGCGGAGCGCTGCTTCGATAACGCCGCCCGTCGTGCCGAAGATGACAGACGCGCCTGTTGATTCGCCCATGACCTTGTCGAAATCACTGTCCGGCAAATCCTGGAAGGTGATGCCTGCTTCACGAATCATCGCGCCAAGCTCACGCGTGGAGATAACATAGTCCACGTTTGCCATCTTGTTCTCCGACAATTCGGGTCTGGCTGCTTCGTACTTCTTTGCCAAGCAGGGCATGACGGAAACGACCACAATTTTTTCCGGTGCGATGCCGAGCTTGTCCGCCAGATATGTCTTCGCAATCGCGCCGAACATTTCGTGCGGGGACTTGCATGTGGACGGAATGTCAAGCAGTTCCGGGAAGTTATGCTCGATGAACTTTACCCACGCCGGGCAGCAGCTTGTCAAAATCGGCAATGTGCCGCCATGCTGGATGCGGTGAATCAACTCGCTTGCTTCTTCCATAATCGTGAGATCGGCCGCGAAATCTGTGTCCAGAACCTGGTTGAAGCCCATCGCGCGGAGTGCGGAAACCATCTTACCCGTCACGCGTGTGCCGACCGGCATACCGAACATTTCGCCAAGTGCAACGCGAATGGCCGGCGCTGTCTGTACGATGACATACTTGTCTTTATCATTCAGCGCCTTCCAAACCTGGGAGGTGCTTCTCTGGAGCGACAATGCACCTGTCGGGCAGACAGATACGCACTGGCCGCAGAAGGTACAGCTTGTTTTCAGCATCGGCTGGTCAAATGCCGTACCGATAACTGTATCGAATCCGCGGTTCACTGCGGAATACACGCCGACTGTTTGTACATCGTTGCACATCGTTTCACAACGGCGGCAGAGGACACACTTCTCCGGGTCACGTACGAGAGAGTAGCTGGACGTATCCTTCTCATGTTGTGAGCGGTACCCTTCGAATTTGATTTCACGGATGCCAAGCTCCGCCGCGAGGCTTTGCAACTCGCAGTTTGTGTTGCGTTCGCAAACGAGGCAATCCTTTGGATGGTTGGATAGTAGCAGTTCCACCATTGTACGGCGCGCTTTGGTCGCACGGCGTGTGCTGGTGTGGATGACCATGCCGTCCGTAACGTCTGTAGAGCAGGCGGGTGCCAAATTGCGGCGACCCTCCACTTCGACCATGCAAACACGGCAGGTAGCGACTTTATTCACAAGTTTAATATCGTGCAAATCAAGATGGCAGAGCGTCGGGATATGCGCGCCTGCTTTCCGTGCGGCATCCAGAATGGTGCTGCCCGGTTCGACTTGAATCGTATTGTTGTTTATCGTAACACTAATCACGCACTTCTCCTCCTTAATGACGCTCTATGGCCTTTTTCGGGCACTTCGAGAAACAAACGCCGCACTTGACACACTTCTCCTGGTCGATGACATGCAATTCCTTGCGTTCGCCGGAGATACAACCGACCGGGCAGTTCTTCGCACAAATCGTACAGCCGATACACTTGTCCGCGACGACATCGAATTTCAACAAATCGGTACATTTCCCGGCGGGGCAACGATGCTCACGCACATGCGCCTCGTATTCGTCCATGAAATGTGTCAGTGTGGACAAAATCGGGTTTGGTGCTGTCTGGCCAAGACCGCAGAGGGAGCAATCCTTGATGATTTCGCCCAAATTGCGGAGTTCATCCAAATCGTCTTCCGTACCCTTGCCCTTTGTGATGCGCTCCAGAATCTCCAGCAAACGGCGGTTGCCGATACGGCAGGGCGTACACTTGCCGCAGCTTTCTTCCACTGTGAACTCCAGATAAAACTTGGCGATATTGACCATACAGTCCGTCTCGTCCATAACAATCATACCGCCGGAACCCATCATGGAGCCCGCTGCGAGAAGCGAATCATACTCAATCGGCATATCTAGCATAGAAGCCGGGAGACAGCCGCCGGACGGGCCGCCGGTCTGGACAGCCTTAAATTCCTTGCCGCCGCGGATACCGCCGCCGACATTGTAAATGATTTCGCGAAGCGTGATGCCCATCGGTACCTCGACAAGGCCGACATTGTTGATCTGGCCTGCAAGCGCAAACACCTTCGTGCCGGCGGATTTCTCCGTGCCGATGCTGCGGAACCAATCCGCACCCTTGAGGATAATCGGCGCGACATTCGCGAATGTTTCTACGTTGTTCACGTTTGTCGGCTGTTTCCAAAGACCCTGCTGTGCGGGGAAGGGCGGTTTCACCATGGGTTCGCCGCGTTCGCCCTGAACGGAGTTAATCAAGCTTGTCTCCTCACCGCAGACGAAAGCGCCCGCGCCGAGGTTCAGGCTAATCTTAAAGTTGAAATTGGTGCCGAAGATACCATCGCCCAGCAAGCCCGCTTCTGTGGCCTGTGCGATAGCAGTCTCCAAGCGCTGCACCGCGAGCGGATACTCCGCACGGATGTAGATGACACCTTCATCCGCGCCGACAGCGTAGCCTGCGATAGCCATTGCCTCGAGAATACTGTGCGGGTCGCCTTCCAAAATAGAACGATCCATGAATGCGCCGGGGTCACCCTCGTCCGCATTACAGATGATATATTTTTTATCGGAAACGGATTTTGCCGCAAGCTCCCATTTCAAACCTGTTGGGAAACCGCCGCCGCCGCGTCCGCGAAGGCCGCTCTTCTTTACCTCGGCACTGACATCTGCCGGGGTCATTTCCGTTAAGCAACGTCCGAGCGCTTCGTAACCCTGTTCGGCGATATAATCCTCGATTTTTTCCGGGTCAATGATACCGCAGTTGCGGAGTGCGATGCGGAGCTGGCTCTGGTAGAACGGGATATGGCGATGTTCGGCGATATGTTCTTCCGTCTGCGGGTTTTTGTAGAGAAGCTTCTCCACTGTGCGACCCTTGACGATATGCTCTTCCACCAACGTCGCGACATCAGCCGCCGTCACCTTAACATAGAATACGTTGTCAGGGTAAATCTTCACAATCGGGCCCTGCTCACAAAAACCGAAGCAGCCTGTCTTCAACACTTGAATCTCGTCGGTTAAGCCGCGCTTGTCAAGCTCCGCGTGGAGTGCATCAAGCACCTCAACACTGCCGGAGGCGATACAGCCGGTTCCGCCGCAGACGAGTATGTGCATTCTGTATTTGCTCATTGTTTGGGCACCTCATTTCCGGTTAATGCGCCATCCAGGACGATGCCCTGCATGACATGCTTTTCCACAATTTCCTTCGCAAAGTCCGCGTTTACGCGGGCGTACCGTACGAGTTCTTTGTCCGGCATGTGAACCGATACCATCGGTTCCGCGAAGGGGAAGCCGAAGCTGTCCGTTGCGATGACGGAAATCGGTGCATCGCCAGTGGCGTCAACCGCGTCAAGCAGCGCGTTCATCACGGCTTTGGAGCCGGAAGCGATACCGCTGTCGCCCATGCTGATGTTAATAATAATATGTTCAGGCATTTCGCCAATTGTGCGGAGGCTGATGTCTTTGGCTGCCTTCAATTGGATCTGTCGAAGTTCCTCTAAGGAGTTAATTTTATTCATCCTCATTCCCTCCCTCTGCCATATATTCCTCAATGATGCCAGCGACATCCGCCGGAGTGACGCGGCCGTAGACCTTGCCGTTCACAGAAACAACGGGTGCAAGGCCACACGCGCCGACACAGCGGAGCGAGTCAAGCGAAAACATCATATCGGTTGATGTGGTCGCGTTTTTGATGCCGAGCTGTTTTTCAAACTCGTTCAACACATCCTGCGAGCCACGCACGAAACATGCGGTACCCATGCAGACATTGATTTGATACTTACCCTTAGGTTCTGTGTTGAAAAACGAATAGAAAGTGACGACACCGTACACCTTTGACGTGTGGATGTGCAAGCGTGACGCAATGTGATGTTGCACTTCCGCCGGGAGATAGCCGAAAATATCCTGCGCGTGATGCAGGACGACAATCAGCTTACCCTCGGTCGTCGGGAGAGAGTCGATGAACGCGTCAAGCTTTTTCATCTTCTCGACAAACTGGGTTTCTTTAGCAGCCATTCCTTGAGACCTCCTTCGATATTGATGGTACAATAACAAATATTGCTAAAAAAATAACAAACATACATAACCACAACGTTTCCCATTATACACGATAACCGATACCTTGGCTAGTATTTTCCGGTAAATTACACGGAGAATGTGTTTGCCTAAGCAAACAAACGCCCCTTTCCAAATAAATCGAAAGGGGCGTTTGTGTTACTCTTTATCTGCCAGATAGGCATTGATACTCGCGATGAGCTCGTCCGCCTGCATACCGTGTACGGCGCTTGCTTCTTCGATGGTTTCGCCTTGTGCCGAGGGGCAGCCAACACAGTGCATTCCTGCCTGCATGAGAATCGCGCCGATGCCGCGGTCAATACGCAGGATGTCGCCAATCAACATATCCTTTGTTACCTGTGCCATTGTAAACACTCCTTCTTTATAATGAATATCTATTTAATGAATTTGAAGCTCGGATAGTAGCTGAAGATGATTTTACCCTGTATGGTTTTCCGGGGGACATAGGTGTTGTCCCAGCGGCGGGAATCGTGCGAGTTTGCACGATTGTCGCCCAGCATGAAATAATGATTTGCCGGTACCATGCGCGGACCCCAGTCGTCCAGCGAGGGGTGGTCGACATAGCTGTCGGCTAAAGGTTCGGTGCTGCCGTTCAGATAAACCTTGCCGGCTTTGATTTCCACCACATCACCTGGGAGGCCGATGATACGCTTCACATATAACTCACCTGTGTCAGGCGCGGGGAATACGACCACATCGAGCCGACGTGGTTCTGCGAAGACATACGCCAGACGGAACGCGATGTTGTTGCTTGGCGCGGGGATGGTGTTCTCCATGGATGGGGTCGGTACATTGGCGTTCAGGATAACGACATGGTTAAAAAGCAGCGCAATCGTAAACGAGGCCACGAGCATTTTGATAAATACATACAGTTCTTCTCGTATCCGCTGTGCCAATGTAATAACACCATCCATTATAACACATGTTTTTTGGAAAGTCAAAAAAGATAAACCTTGGAGCAGCGCCCCGAAGGGTTTCTTTTATTTTTTAGTGATTGCTTTCTTTATTATTAAGCAGCCCAGTGGCGGCACGGTGACCGTAACGCTGTACGGCCGATCGAAAGGATTGCCCTTTGTGGCGGTCAGCTTGCCTGTGTTGACAAGCCCGCTCCCGCCGTATTGCGGGTCATCACTATTCAAAAGCTCCGTATATGCGCCCTTGTCGTTCACGCCAAGCGGGTAGGATTCAATCGGGTTCGGTGTAAAATTACATGCGATATACAATGTTTCAACGGGTTTATCCGTCTTTCGGAGGAATACGACCAAGCTGCGGTTCGCGTCATTGCAATCAATCCATTCAAAGCCTTGGCCCTGGAAATCATCAAACCAAAACGCACGCTCTTTTTTATACAAGTGATTCAAGTCACGGGTGAAGTCCTGCATTTGCTTATGATGGTCATATTCCAGAAGGAACCAATCCAGTTCCCGCTTTTCGTCCCATTCGATAAACTGCCCGAACTCACCGCCCATGAAGAGCAGCTTTTTACCCGGGTGCCCGTACATGAACCCGAACGCCACGCGCAGGTTTGCGAACTTCCGCCACAAATCGCCCGGCATTTTGTCCAGCATAGATTTCTTCCCATGCACCACTTCGTCATGCGATAACACCAACACGAAATGCTCCGTGTACGCGTACATGATGCCGAAGGTCAAGTTGTTGTGCGCATACCGGCGATAGATGGGGTCTTTCTTCACATATGCGAGGAAATCGTTCATCCAGCCCATGTTCCATTTGAAGTTAAAACCAAGGCCGCCTTTTTCCACCGGCTGCGAAACACCCTTCCAAGACGTGGACTCTTCCGCGATCATCATGACATGCGGGTGTGCGCCGAGAATGACGGAATTCATATGCTTGATGAATTCGACCGCTTCCAAATTTTGGTTCCCACCGTATTGGTTCGGCACCCATTCGCCGTCATACTTGGCATAATCCAAATAAATCATCGATGCGACCGCGTCCACGCGGATACCGTCCAGATGATACTTCTCAATCCAGAACAACGCGCTTGCGATGAGGAAGTTCTTCACCTCACGCCGCCCGTAGTTGAACACAAGCGTGCCCCATTCAGGATGTTCACCCTTGCGCGGATCCTCATGCTCAAAAAGTGCTGTGCCGTCGAACCGTGCGAGGCCGTGCGCGTCCTTCGGGAAATGCGCCGGAACCCAATCCAGCAGCACACCGATACCTGCCTGGTGCAAGCTGTCGATAAAGCCCATGAATTCGTCCGGCGTGCCGTAGCGGCTTGTTGGCGCGAAATAGCCTGTGACCTGATAGCCCCATGACCCGTCGAAGGGATGCTCCTCCACAGGTAGCAGCTCAATATGCGTGTACCCCATATCCAAAATGTAGGGAATCAATTTTTCCGCAATCTCCGGATAAGAAAGGAAGCGGCCACCCTCGCCGTGCATCCACGAGCCAAGGTGCATTTCGTAAATGTTGATGGGCAAGTCATGCGGGTCGTTCGCATAGCGTGCGGCCAACCATTCGCTGTCGCCCCACTCGTATTTTGAAGTGTCATATACAAGCGCGTTCCTGCTTGGGCGCAATTCAAAGAAGCTGCCGAAGGGGTCTGTCTTTTGGAATACGAGCCCCTTTTGCGACTTGATTTCATATTGATAATGGTCAAAGGTTTGCAATCCCGGGATGAAAAGCTCCCAAATTCCGGAATTGGCAAGAAGGCGCATCATGTGCCGCCGTCCGTCCCAGTTGTTGAATTTGCCAATAACGCTGACACGTTGCGCATTCGGCGCCCAAACGCCGAAAAGCACGCCTGCCACGCCGTCAATTTCCATGGGGTGCGCGCCGAGCTTTTCGTACACGCGGTAATGCGTACCCTCTCCGTACAGGAAACGGTCATATTCCGATATGACCGGCCCGAAGGCGTAGGGGTCGCGGCTGACAAAAACAGCCCCTTCGGTGTCTTCCGTTTGCAGCGCATACGGGAACCAATGCGTGCGCCCCTGTATGAATCCCTCGAAAAAACCATCCACATGAATCTTTTCCAGCGGCCATGTTTGCGTGTTATCCTCAACGCTGACGACCGTCACTTTTTCCGCATGGGGATTGAACACGCGTACGACGAGCGACGGCCGCTCCTGTGCGTCCGTTACCTCGTGCATACCGAGGAGAACATGCGGGTCAGCGTGCTCCGCCGCGAGAAGGCGTTGCAAAGCAAGCATGTTGGCGGTTGTAAACATAAGAAGCCCCCCTAACCATTTGGCTGTACATTTCTATAATTGTACCACATCTGTGATAAATATTCCAGTCCTTTTACAGCGCTCTTGACAATGCGGAGAGATATGTTATAATAATCCCTAATGCGATGATGAAAAACGATGGATATATTGCTTTGTTTGAATCAATCGCAATCATACGACGA
>JGI994J12354_10002751_pt1 | contig 16844 bp, 19 predicted proteins | sample IntmicLarv3ML3BL_FD_12354 | JGI IMG/M metagenome (IMG submission 12354) | reverse complement strand
GGGGGGGGTAACTTTTGTTCACATTGTACAAATTGCACAAAGGTTGATTTTCTGAATACAGACCTGCAGCCCCCATGCTATGCCAGGCATTGCAAGCAACAAAAAAAGGCACAGCAAAGCTGCACCTTTTTTTTATGACGATGATGGGTTCATCCGCCGGCAAGACGGATGCCGATGTCGATACCGAACCAGAGGCCAACCCCTGCGCCAAGTATAGCGGCAACAATGACCTTGACCCGCCACTTTCTGATGTGCGCGCGCACTTCTTCCGCCGTTGCAAATGAATCTTTGAGCATCGCCATGCTGCATCACACCCCTCGCTCTTTTTCCTAATTCTACCACGTTGAAGTGACAAAGTCAATGGGTTTGTGACAATTTTCTGAAAAAAATGAACTGAAATTCATTTGTCTAGAAATCATGCACCATGATATACTCTTCCGCGTTCTCATCAACGATTTGAAAGCCCACGCGCTGGTATAGTTTCACGGCGCGGTTCGCTTTTTGCACAGCAAGCGACGCCCTGGCATAGCCCATTTGCCGCAGCAGGGCAAGCATCGCCCGCATCATTTCGGTTCCGATGCCAAAGCCGCGATAATCTTCATATAATGAAATCGCGAACGAGGGGGTTTGGTCGTCGATATGTCCATAGTCGTTCATGATGCGCACCCACACCGCGCCCACAACTTTGCCGTTGACCTCTGCCGCGAGGGCATGATCATCTTTTTTTGTGCCAAACGCCGCAATATAGACCTGCAGCTCCGGCAAATCAACGCACGATTTTGGCGGGGGCTGCATGCCTTCCGGAATAAAAATGGCTTCGTATACAAACGCCCTGAGCAGGGGATATTCTGATTCTCGCAGTTCACGTATGATATAGTTCATATTAATTTTGCACCTCGTGCAGGGGCTGCCATTGGCCGCCCGCAATAACCCTGATTTTTTCTCTGCCCGGCGGCACAGCTTCGATCACCTGCCCGGGCAGCAGAATCGGAATTCCCGGCGGGTATTCCCAAACATACTCGGCGCAAATGCGGCCAATTGCCTGCGCGGCGTTCACAGTTTCAGATGGGCGACGCAGCGCCTCATTGAGCGGGAGCGCAAGAGAACATGCAAAAAGCTGCAGGGGTGAAGGCTCGTTTGGCAGTTCAGAATTGGGAGACAGCGCGTCAAGTTCATCCAGCGCGTTCGTGAGGGCAAGCATCATATCGTCCGTGTCGCAGGGGGAGGTTAGGAAGAGGATGCGGCCATGTTGGATGTATTCCGGCTCAAGGCGATGCTTTTGCAGGAGTGCATAGGGGTTTGCAACCCTGCATTGAATGAGCAATTTAGAGCGGTCATCTGGGTAAAATAAACGCAGATTTTTCCATTGCTTTGCGTGAGCATAAAACGCGGCAAGACGCTGCTCCCACGCGGCAAAGAGCGCATCACGTTGTGTTTCGAGCAGCGCAATGCATTGCTCCGCCGAGGCCATCAAAAGATAGGACGGGCTGCTGGTTTGGAATACCCGCAGCTGGTGTTCGAGTTTATGAATATCCACCCGCCTGCTCATCACATGCAGCATGGCCGTTTGCGTGAGCGCGGGAAGGGTTTTGTGCAGGCTGACGCATGCCAAATCGGCGCCCGGCAGCGGAAGGTGCGCGCCGTGCGCCGCGTCAACGAACAGGGGGATGGGGCAGGTGATGTCGCTGCAAATACCTTCGTAGGTGGGGCTTGTGATGACGCAAAGCGCGGCCTCCGGGTGGGTGGTGAACGCTTGGTCAATTGCGGCCTGTGATACCGCGCCGTAAATGCCCCATGCGGGCAGCCACTCCGGCGCAAGAAATATCGGGCGCAATTGGCAAAGCTCAATGGCATGGAACACGGACATGTGGCAGTTGCGGGCAACAAGAATGGTGTCGCCCGGCTGTGTCATGGCGCGGATTGCCGCTAAGATGGCGCCCGTGCTGCCGTTGACGCTGAGATACGCCGCACGGCTGCCCCAAAAAGCAGCGGCACGCCGCGCGATATCACGCAGCATGCCTTCGGGGTGTTGCAAATTATCGAAGCCTGTGATTTCCGTGATGTCCATCGCCCATGGCAGGACGTCCCCCAACAGAGCCGCATGGCGCTTGTGACCGGGCATGTGGAAGGGGATGCTGTTCAGGTTTGCGAGGGCTGTGTGCAATGGGGTGAGGTCGTTCATGGTGGTATGATCCTAAGTAATCACTGATTGATTGCGCAGTGCCTGTAGGGGACGCTGTCCTCAGCGTCCCGCAAACGCAATACTATAAGGTTTTTTCTGCGGGCGGCTGAGGACAGCCGCCCCTACAGAACGCATGCAAAGGATTAAACAAGCTGCAAAAAGTCGTCCCATGCCGCCGGATAGAAGTCGTGCCCGCCCGCGCCAACATGCAGGGCGCAGCGGCCTTCGGCTCCGGCGGCGGCATAAAGCGCCTGTATGTGTGAAACAGTATCTTTTGTGGCGGCGATGGGGAAAATTTCATCGTATTCGCCTGCGGAAATCACCATGGGGCGCGGCGCAATCAACCCGCCCAGGTCGCCCATATCAAAAAATTGGCGGATGCGCGGAATGTGGTTGCAGACGCAGTGTTCGATCGGCGCGATGGAGTGATCGTAGCTGCAAACGGCGCACGAGGGCATGGCGGCGCTGATGCGCGGCTCGAGGCAGGCGGCGTAAAACGTGGCGGTGCCGCCGCCGGAGTTGCCCATACAGCAGATGCGGTCCGGGTCCGCGCCCGGGAGATGAACCCCCAGCAAATCAATGGCACGCATGACATCCCAGACGCGTTCGCCCGCAGTGGTGCGGCCCTGCAGGAGTGCTGCCATGGAGGAGCGGTGGCAGTCGGTGGCGCCGTCGGGCTGGCTGCCGCATTCGCCGAAGCAGCGCTGTTCCAATACCAGTGCGGCATAGCCGTGTGCGAGGGCTTGCAGGGCAAAGTCGCGGCCGCCCGCAATGTCTTCCGCGTCGCCGGGAAATTTTGGCTCGCCGATGGAAAGGTGCATGCCCGTGCAGTGCCCCTGCAGGCAAATCATGACGGGATAGCTTGCCTTGCCTGTGCGCGGCACGCACCACCAGCCGGGCACGGTGTAGCCCGCTTCGCTCTGGAACGTGAAGCGCGTGCGCACGTGGTCGGAGTATTCTATGGTTTTTTCGGCGGCAAACTGCGGGTCGCAGGGCTGAAACTGATCCATGCCGAGCAAATCCCACAGCTTGGCATGGGCAAGCGTTTGCCACAGGTCGAATGGCTGTGTGCCGTCATAGCGCAGCGCGGGCTGCAGTTCACGCAGGCAATGCAGGTTGTGCTGCAATGGGGTTGTGAGAGGCATGTGGTTTTCTCCTTGCCTGTTAATTATATCTTTCTATTCGTCCCAATCTTGCTCGTCTGGATTAGTAAGGAAAAGGGGAACTAATATGTCATTTTTACATGTCCATATTTCTTGGATATCCCCTTGAGAGGTAAGAATAATTCTGTAATCTTTTTCGAGCTCTTCAGCTGCAATAAAAAATTTCCCAAAGGTCGTTCCCTCAACACTAATTGATAACAATTCAGAGGCATAGGCAGTATCCATAATTTTAGCTATTTCCAACGCAACTGCCTCATCAATCATCTGTACCGCGTCCAGCTTTAAGGCGTCCTCATCATCAGTAGTCTGGACGGCGTCCAAAATCAAATCTCTGTTTCTCTCAATTTCCGGCGTAATCACATCCGGGAATGGACGTGTGGGGATTTCAGGATCACTCTTTTTCATTGTTGGGTTTTTTATTTGAGGGGGCAGGCTCATGTCATACCCTTCCAGCTGCTCTCCCCAGGGGAAATCTGCGGAAGATAGGCGCATCTGACCATTATAAACTTCAAAAGTTAAGCAGTTTTTGCCTTGCGCAAGTTGAATAATCAAAGATGGAATTCCACTTTCATCAAAAGCGTCCACAAATTCCTTGGTATAGAATGTTTCTACATCACGAACAGCCATCTCGTCAATTTTTGAATAGTATAATGAATACATCCACCGAGCCATTAACAAAGCATCTTCCTTTTTAATTATAGGAAGCTCTTTTAAGATAATTTTTGCATTTCGCTTAATTTCCAATGTATCCAATTCCGGGAAAAGGCGCCTTTGAGATAGGTCGTTGATTGGTTGAGATGGGTCATTGGTTGGAGAAGGCGGGCCTGCGCAAGCGGCAAGGAATAATAGAAAAGCTACAATGCAAATAAATAGTTTTTTCATAGCTGAAAATACTCCTTGATTTGTTGCGCCGTTTCTTCTGCGGAAAGATGGGTGGTATCGATGCACAGATAATTTTGGTCTGTGATCTCGCCGGGTTCAGAGTACAAACGATATTTTTCAACAGACGTGCGCAGGTCGTTTTCCGACCATTCGATATCCCGCTTGCTGGGCTTGTGCAGCAGGCGGTTTTCGGTTTTGTTGCGGCGCAAACGCTCGTCAAAATCCGCGCGCAGCTCAACGAAATAGAACTGCGTGTCGGGGCATTCCTCCCGGAAGCAATTTTTAATCCACTCCCAATATTCGAAATCATCCGGATAATCGAACATGACAGTATGGATCATCCCATACTGCCCGCTTTTGGCGAACGCGCGGAAAATAACTTCCCTCAGCTGGCGCACGGTTTCCCAGCCCGCTTCATCCAACGGAATAAGCGGCAGAAGAAGATCAATTGTCTGATGGTTGTGGAAGAGCTTGAGCTCTGTGCATTTCTGCAGTTCCTGGCCGACGGTCATTTTGCCGACAGCCTGCGGACCTGCGAGCAAAACGAGCTTCATACAAGGATTCTCCTTTATACGATGATTTCGCCGACGGCGTCGCGCAATACGCAGCCCGCGTTGGATTCGTCGGTATCAATGTGCATGGCAAGGGCAAAGTTTTCGTTCACGCGCACAACAACGTTGCCAAAGGTGATGTCGCGGTCGGAGCCTTCATACCGCACCTGCACGATTTGTTTATCCTGCAGGCCGAGGGCTTCGGCGTCGGCGGGGGTGGCATGAATGTGGCGTTTGGCGGCAATGACGCCCTGCGAAATGGTGACCTCACCTTTGGGACCGATGAGCTTGCAGCCGGGGCTGCCCGCGATATCGCCGCTTTCGCGCACGAGGAAGGAAATGCCGATGGTGCGCGCGTCGGTGAGGGAAAGCTCCACCTGCGTGGCCGGGCGCACAGGGCCCAGAATGGTGGCGCCGATCTGCCCTTTGGGACCGACGACCTGCACCCGCTCCTCGCAGGCAAACTGCCCGGGCTGAGAGAGGTCTTTTTTGTTTGTGAGTTCATAGCCCGGCCCGAAGAGGGTGTCCAAATCGTCGCGGGACACGTGCAGGTGGCGGGCGGAGGTTTCGATGGGTACCGTTTTTTTCATGGGGTTACGTCTTCTTTCTTATCTGAAAATTTAGTTTATACGCATTCGATTTTTATAACATCACCTTCAACCAAAATGGCCTGATGGTTGCTGATGGGGCGCAGCGGCAAATCGTCACCATGTGCCGCGATGATTTTTTTGGCCGCTTTTTTAAAAGGCGCGTTCGTGCAGTGCGGAACAGGGTAAAAATCGACAAGCCCCATGCCGTCAAAGCCTGCCAATTCCGGCGCTTTTTTCACGCTGTCCATCGCCTTGGCGAATTCTATGTTGGGCGCGGCAACGATGGAGCCCGCGGATTCGCCGATGTAGAGCTTGCCGGCCGCAAGCTGCTCCGCAATCAGCTTGCCGGCCCCGCTTTTGCGCAGCTCTTGCAGCAGGAAAAACGTGTTGCCGCCGGAGACATAGATGAAATCGTTTTGCGTGAGCTTCTCTGCAATTTCATCGGCTGATGCTGTGGAAACTTCGAGTTCGTCAACAATCAAGCCCATGGCTTCAAGCGCTTTTTTGCCGGACTTGACATAAAAAACAACTTTTTCTACAACGCTTGCCGTGGGGATGAACGTTGCAGTTTTGCCTGCGACATCGCCCGCGAATTGCTCAAACAATGGCGCGGCATCTTTAAAAGACGATGCCAGGAATAGTTTTTTCATGCAAATTTTCTCCCAAAATTTGAATCAGCTGTTTTCGTTGAGGGTTTCTGTTTTGTAGGCGTGATAGCCCTCGTAGTGGTAGCTCGCGTCAATGCCTTTCATATACACTTCCCGGTCGTTGATTTTGCCGGTCAGCGCGTGGTTGAGCAAGGTCTTAATCTCCACGTCTTTGATGGGGCTTCGTTCCATCGCGAGCAAATAATCGCCTTTGTCAACGATGCTCCAGTCAATCACTTGCTTTAATTCTTGCTTTAACATGGCGTCAAGCCATAGGCGGGCGCTTCTTCCGTTGCCCTCGCGGAAGGGATGCGCAACATTCATTTCAACATATTTCTCGATGATTTCATCAAATGTTGATTGCGGCATTGCGTCAATGTGCCGCAAGGCGGCGTCCAGGTACATCACGGGCGCAAAACGGAAGTTGCCCTTTGCGATATTCACATTGCGAACTGTTCCGGCAAAATCATAAATCTCGCCGAACAAGAACGCATTAATTTTTTGCAGCCCTGCAAAGGTGCCAACCGGGAATGCGTCCAAAGCGCCCGTTTCAAACAGCGCGAGCGCTTTGGATTTGCTGATTTTTTCTTCCGCGTTGGCGAGTTCCGCGGAATCATCAATGCCAAGTTTATTGTCTAACGCCATTCGATTGCTCCCTTGAAGATGCTAAAAATTGACCGTGTATTCGCTGTCCGCAACCCACTGGCCGCCAGCAAACGCGCGGCTGCGCAGGAGGACTTTGTTTTCGTATACCTCAACGGCTAGACCCGGGCCGCCTGCGCCCTCTCTCGAGAAATTGGTCATGTCCACAAGCGTGACGCCCTCGTCCTCAATGAAGCTGGTCGCACGGGAGTGCCGGTGACCGCTGAAGAAAATGACGTTATCGTATTTTTTAACGACGTCAAACACATCCTCGTCGGAGATGATTTCGTCAAAGGGCTGGTGATTGAAGAGGAAGATGGGCTTGCCGCTTTCGGAGGCTTTGGCGAGGACGGCGTCCAGCCAGGCAATCTGCTCGGGCGAAAAATACGCGCTTGTGCCTGCCATCTGGGCGCTCTCGGAGCCGAGGATGATGAAGGGGTAGCCGCCGATTTCACGCGCATAATAGGGCTTGTCGTTCTTTGCGCAGGTGTAGCCGTTATAGAATTGATTGTGCCGGTTAACGGCTTTGTCGATGTCTGTTTTGGACTGGTTGATGTCGTGGTTGCCCATGGCGACGAGGGTGTTCGCGTTCTTCACAGGGCTGAAGAAGGACAGAAGGGCGTAAAAGCTCGTATATTCGGTACCCTGGCCGTTCATGGTGTTATCGCCAAGGAATACGAGGGCGTCGCTTTTGACTTCAGCGCGCCTGAGGTCCTTCAGGGCAAGGCGCAGATCCTGAAAACGCCAGAAGGTGTAGGACTCGATGTGGGTATCGGACAGGACGGTGAAGTTGAACTTGAGGGCGTCTTTGTCGGCGGGCTTTGCGGCCTCGCCCTGGAGCGCCGCGTTGGGAATGAAGAGCATGATAAGTGCCAGAAGCAGGGACCAGATTTTGACGAGCAGGGATGAGAAAAATGTTGCCATGATGAGTCTCCTTTTCTAGATTCTAGATTTTAGATTTTAGATTTTAGATGTTACCGGGTATGTTCTCTCGCAAATTTCGTTGATTTTATCCCGCAGGGTGAGGAAATCCTGGAGGGCGTCCGGCTTCAGGTTGGGGTTGCGCAGCAGCATCGCCGGGTGATACATCCCCATGCGCAGGATGCCGTTGTGCTCAAAAAACAGGCCATGCTCTTTTGTGACGCGAAACTCTTTGTTGATCACGCGCTGGGCGGAAATGCGGCCCAGGCACACGATGATCTTTGGCCGCATGAGCCGCACCTGTTCCTTGAGCCACTGCATGCAGATATCCTGTTCTTCGGGCTTGGGGTCGCGGTTTTTTGGCGGGCGGCATTTGACCATGTTGGCGATGTAGATGTTTTTGCGGCGGTCAAGGTCAATCGCCGCAAGGTATTGATCCAGCAGCTGCCCGGAGCGCCCCACAAATGGCTCGCCCTTGAGGTCCTCTTTTTCGCCGGGGCCTTCGCCGATGAACAGCACCTCGGCCCGCGGGCTGCCCACGCCAAACACGAGGTTCGTGCGGGTTTGCCCAAGCTCGCATTTTTGGCACTGCATGCACTGCTCACGCAGGGTTGTCCATTCGGCTTTTTCTTCCAATTCACCCAATTCCATGCGTTGATCCTCTTTCATTCATATAGGATTGATTTTATATCAGCGGGACGCTGAGGACAGCGTCCCCTACAATCAATTATGTATAGCTATTCAGTTTTTTGAGCTGCTTGCGGATGCCGGCCTTGCTATAGATCAGCTGGAAAAACGCAAACACTTTGTTGTAGCGGTAGGTTTCTACGGCAAAAAAGATGGCATCGTGCATGCCATAGACGAGCATGCGGATTTCGTCGTTTCGAGTAAGCGCAAACGGCTTGCCGGAAATTTCAATATAGCCCTGCTGAATCTCGGGTTCGTTTTTGATGTCGCTGTAAATGGCGTAGGAAGAAAGCAGGTCGCAAAGGGGATCGCCCCAAAAGCTGCGCTCCGGGTCAATGAGGCCCTCGATTTCCCATCGCCCGCTTTTGTTCGTCAGAAAAATATTGCCCGCCCACAGGTCGCAGTAAACGAGCGACGGCGTTGTGATTTCGTCGAGCAAATGCCAGTGCGGGGCAAGCGCCGCGTCAATTTTGTCATAGGGCAATTGAATGCCGCCGCGTTTTGCGTCGCTGATGATGTTGTCCATCTTGCAGCGGACGGCCGCCTGCCAGGTATCAAACCGCAGGTCGCTTTTTTCTTTATGATCCCCAAAGGTTGTTCCTTTAATAGTATGCACATGGGCGAGGAGTCTGCCGAAGTCTGTTTTCAGGCGGGCCTTGTCTTCTGTTGTCAATTTTGCTTTGTTCCATGGGGTGCCAGTCAGCTTGTCCATAAAAAAGTAGTCGCAGTCAATGTGTGCGCGGCTGAAATCATAGGCAGCCACGGCAGGCATGGGGATGCCGAGCGCGGGCAGATTTTGATACATCCACACCTCGGTTTTCATGATCTCTTTTTCGATGGTGGTGACCCGGGTGGTGGGGTAGGGGGCGACCTTCAGCACGAGTTCTTTGTCGGGCTGCCCATCAGAAAATTGAACGCAAAGGCTGTAAACGGCGTTGAACATGCCGGCGGTGAGTTCTTTGATTTCCGTAACCAATGCGGCGTTCTCAAAATTTTTATGTACGAGCCGTTCGATGATGTCGTTTGTCAGCAAGCTTTTGGTGATGCTGTTCATGCCGATATCCCCCAATATAAATGTTGCATATATATTATATCATGTTGACCGGGTTTGTCAAATAAAACTTGCAAAAACCGAAAATATGTGCTACAATGAACGCATGTTCTGATTTGAGGAGGCATGCCCATGCTCACATACCAATACGACGGCTCGCTGGACGGGTTTTACTGCACGGTGTTCCGCGCGGTATATCAAAAGGAAACGCCGGAGGCCATTGAGGCGTTTGGTGCGGAACAGTGCAGGCTGCTGCCGCCGGTGATCGTCGAAACGGAAGCGGACAAGGCGCGGCGGGTGCGAACAGCCATTCCGGCGAAGATATCAAAAGAGGCACTGGAGCTCACGGAAACGGTGTTTTGTTCGTGCCTTGCGGAAAAAGAGCTGCACCTGCTGCGGTTTTTGCTGCGCGGGTTCCGGGAGGGCGGCGGATTTTTGCGGGGCGGGTTCAGCGACAAAGCCCTTGCCCCGCTGCTGGAGGCCCGCCGGCATCTGATGGGCGAGGCACACTTGCTCACGGGGTTTATCCGCTTTGCGGACTATGATGGGCATTTGGCGGCAGCGATTACGCCAAAAAATTATGTGCTGCCGTATATCACACGGCATTTTGTCGTGAGATACCGCAACGAGAATTTTTTGATTTTTGATAAAACGCACCACATGGCGCTGATCTATGAAAAACGTACGCCGCGCATTGTGGAGGCGCAGCACGTCGAATTCCCGGCATATTCAGAAGAAGAACAGCAATACCGCGCGCTGTGGAAGCATTTCTACAACACCATCGCCATAGAGGGGCGCGAAAATCCACGCTGCCGTATGACCCATATGCCAAAACGATATTGGGAAAATATGGTGGAAATGGAGGGGAAAACGTGAAAATCCCTTAAAATACCAGGAAATTGTTTTTGAAATGTATAAAAATCACAAACTTTCTATTGACTTTTTTATCATAATAGCTTATAATCAAGAATGGAACTTTATCTTATGAAGGGGATGAGTTGTTTTGGACAGAACAAGAAGAACAAAAAAAGGCGGGGCGCTGCGGGTTGTTTGGCTTTGCGCGCTCACGCTCACGATGCTTGCGGTGCTGACGGCCCCGCTGGCGGTGTCGAAGTATGTTGCGCCGGGGGAAGGCGCGGCCAGTGCGAGGGTGGCGAAATGGGATGTGAAGTTTACGCTGAATCCCGTCACTGGCAGTACGGGATATTTCAACGGTACGGTTGTCAGCGCAAACCACCCACTCACTGGTTCTGCTTATCCCACACAAACCACCACCAGGACTTTCAGAATCAAAAACGACAGCGAGGTTGCGGCCGATGTCACAATCCAGTTGCGCTATGTGACAAATGACGCCGCAGCGGTTACCGACACAAGCACGCTGGACACGGTCAACGCAACGTCTGCCACGGCGGCCAGCGGCATAGCGAGCGTTACATTGACCACCACGCATAGCGGCACGATTACCGGGTCAGGGTCCACATTCGGTTTTTCGGCAGGCGCGGATGGCACATTTACTATCACGACGAAGGCCACCAATAATGCGCCGCAGACACCCGGCACCACGTCAGGAGCCGCCAGCTATTGGCAAAACTGCATCCGCAAATACGAAGTGTATTTCAACGCTGTGCAAATCGACTAGATTAATTTGCCGTATGATGCGGCAGAATGGAGGTTAGTATGAAAAAAAATATTGTCTTGCGTGCGGTCTATGTTTTTCTTGCGCTTACGTTCACAACCACGTCCCTTGCGCTAACAAGAGCAAAATATGTATCCAGCAATACGGCGTCTGGCACCACCTTCACGGTGTATCATTTGCTGCCGGGTATTGTACGTCAGGTTCCCGCAACCACTGTTGCCAACAAAGACCAAGCTGACAGCGCTGTGAAGGCGACTTATTACGACTGCCCTGCGGGCAAGTGGGCTTTTTATGTCAAGGGAGGCTATGGGCTGGGCAACGGCAACGCACTACCCAATGCGGCCGGCGAAGCGCGCCGCAAACCCGCCATATTGAGCGGCATATACACGAAAACCACAGCAGGATCCTTCACCATCGGCCGCGCTCTTCGAGGGACAAGAACCAACGGCAGCGGCGGCAACGGCGGCAACGGGGTGTATATTTTGGATGGTATCACCAGCCCCCGGGCCGGCGTTGTGGAAAGCCATAATGCGAACACGAAGCCGCGAGCCGATAAACATGCTTCCCTTGCGGGTATCGTTGCGGTTGCCGGGGGCGGCGGGGGCCGAGGTTCCACAAGCAGCAACGGTGGCAACGGCGGCTATGCCGGCGGTTACTATGGAAAAAATGGACCGTTCCAGGTCCAGAGCACCGCCGCCGACTCGGGAAAAAGCGGCATAGAAGACGGCTGGCGGGGTACGGACGCAGGAACCCAAACAACATGGGCAAGCGGCTATATGGGCGGCGGCGGCGGCGGCAGCGAATGGCAGTGGTGGTACGGCGGAGAGAGCAGCTCCGGCACCAATGGTTCCTGGTTTGCCGGCGGCGCTGGCGAAAGCGGCAGTAGTTACGACAAAGGCGGCGGCGGCGGCGGGATTTTTGGTGGCGGCGGCGGTAGCTGGCAAACGCTTGGCGTTGGCCGTTCCGGCGGCGGCGGCTCGTCGTATATCGATCCTAACAATTGCGTGGCGGTGCCCAATATGAGCTTTTCCTACGCATCGGATACGGTCTCTAAGACGATGACTAAATACGCTGCACCCACTACGTATTACGAGTACGCCCTGAATTACTTCTTTGATGTGGTGGCCGCGAACACAAGTGCGGTCAGCCACGAAGAGATTGTCATTTTGGTCTGGCTGGGTCCCTGATTTATAACATAAAAAAAGCCCCTCCTCGGAGGGCTTTTTTTCTTGCATTGCCCCGCAATATGTGGTATGATATCTCTTGAAAAGAAAAAGAGGTGAGGCGATGTTCGCGCGGATCAACAGCACCGGCTGCTACGGCATGGAAGCGTTTTGCGTTGAGGTGGAAGCCGATTGCGGCGGCGGCCTGCCGCGCTTTGACGTGGTGGGTTTGCCCGGCGCCTCGGTGCGGGAATCGAGCGACCGGGTGCGCTCGGCGATGAAAAACTGCGGATGCGAGTTCCCCGTGAGCCGCATCACCGTAAACCTTGCCCCCGCCGACCGCCGCAAGGAAGGCCCCATTTATGATTTGCCGATTTTGGCGGCGCTGCTGGTATCGTCGGGGCAGCTGCGCGGGGAGCCGCTTGCGCAGGCGGCGCTGTTCGGCGAGCTTTCGCTGGATGGCTCCGTGCGGCGCGTGAACGGCGCGCTGCCCATGGTGATTGAGGCGCAGAACGCCGGGTGGAAGGAAATTTTCGTCCCGGCGGAAAACGCGGCGGAAAGCGCCGTGGTGGACGGCATCACGGTATATCCGGTCTCCCACGTGCGTGAATTGTTATCACATCTGCGCGGGCAAACGAAGATCACCCCGGCTGTGCCGCTGGAGTTTTCCGCGCTGACGGCGTTATCTCTGCCTGATTTTGCGGACGTGAAGGGTCAGCGGGAAGCAAGGCACGCGCTGGAAGTCGCTGCGGCGGGGAACCACAACGTGCTGATGATTGGCCCGCCGGGTTCCGGCAAAAGCATGCTGGCAAAACGCCTGCCCTCGATATTGCCGGACATGACGGCGGCGGAAAGCCTGGAAACGACGAAGCTTTATTCCGTTGCGGGTGAGCTGCCTGCTGATATTTCGCTGATTCGCGCGCGGCCGTTTCGTTCGCCGCACCACACGGTTTCTGCGGCGGGGCTTTCCGGCGGCGGGAGTGTTCCGCGCCCCGGCGAGCTGAGCCTTGCCCACCATGGCGTGCTGTTTTTGGACGAACTGCCGGAATTCAACCGCGTTGCGCTGGAGGTGCTGCGCCAGCCGATGGAAGACGGCTCGGTTTCGATTTCACGCGCGGCGGGCACGGTTCGTTACCCCTGCACGATCATGCTCGTGTGCGCGATGAACCCCTGCCCGTGCGGCTATTTCGGGCATCCGACGCGGCGGTGCAGCTGCCCGCAGGGCGCGGCGCAGCGGTATCTTTCCCGGGTATCCGGTCCGCTGCTGGACCGGCTGGATATTCATATTGAGGTGCCGCCGGTGGACTTCAAGCGCTTATCATCGGACGACGCGAGCGAATCCTCGGCAGTGATCCGCGAACGCGTGAACCGCGCGCGGCAGATACAGCAAACACGCTTTGAGGGCGAGGGCATTCACGCCAACGGGCAGATGAGCCCGGCGCAAACCCGCCGCTTTTGTACGCTGGATGAATCTGGCCGCCGCCTGCTGGAGGGCGCGTTCCAGAGCCTTGGACTTTCCGCACGGGCGTACGACAAAATTTTGCGGGTGGCACGGACGATTGCCGATTTGGACGGCAGCGAAGCGATTGAACCATCGCATTTGGCAGGAGCGATTCAGTTCCGCAGCCTTGACCGGAAATTTTGGGCGGACGGCGCCCGCTAATGTAGGGGACGCTGTCCCCAGCGTCCCGATTATAAAAAATCAAATACATAAGACAAAGGAGAGAAATCAAATGAATAAAAAAGTTGCGCGTGTTATTGCTCTGGTATTGGCGGCGCTCATGGGCTTGAGCGTGTTCACCGGCGTGCTGTTTGTGCTGTTCCGCTGATTTAGTCCGCACCGGGGTTATCCCCGCATATGGGGAGCGGCACGGACCCGGAGTTTGCACCGGATAATACTATCCAAGGAGAAATTGTATGAACATCGTAATGCTTGACGCATATACCACAAACCCCGGCGATTTGAGCTGGGATGCCATTGCGGCGCAGGGCACGCTCACTGTATATGACCACACGCCCGCCGCTCTTGTTGTGGAGCGTGCACGGGACGCCGAGCTCGTCATCAGCAACAAGACGGTGCTCAGCCGTGAGGTGATTGCGCAGCTGCCAAAGCTCAAATATATTGGGCTGCTTTCCACCGGATATAACGTGGTGGACTTGGATGCCGCGCGGGAACGGGGCATTCCGGTGACGAATATCCCGGCGTATTCCACGGCGAGTGTGGCGCAGTTTGCCTTTGCTCTGCTGTTGGAGCTTGCGATGCACACGCAGGCGCACAGCGATTCCGTGCATGCGGGCGATTGGGTGCGTTCGCGCGATTTTTGCTACACCGTGGCGGAGCTGACAGAGCTCGAGGGCAAGACGATGGGAATCATCGGCTTTGGGCAGATTGGGCAGCGCGTGGCGGCGATTGCGCAGGCCTTCGGCATGAAGGTGCTGGCGTGCCGCCGGCCATCGAATACCTGTGAAGAAACAATTTCGCCCACGCTGCGGATGAGCTCGCTGGATGAACTGCTGCGGGAAAGCGACGTGATTACCCTGCATTGCCCGCTGACAGAAGAAACGCAGGGGTTCATCAACAAGGCCGCGATTGCGAAGATGAAGCCGGGCGCGTTTTTGATCAACACGTCGCGCGGGCCGGTGCTCAACGAGCAGGATGTGGCCGACGCGCTGCGGGACGGCCGCCTTGCAGGTGCGGGTGTGGACGTGCTTTCTGCCGAGCCGCCCAGTGCGGATAACCCGCTGCTGAGCGCGCCGAATTGCGTGATTGCGCCGCACATTGCCTGGGCGACGAAGGAGGCGCGCGTGCGGTTGATTGGCATTGCGGCGGAAAATGTGCGGGCGTTTTTGGCGGGTGAGCCGCAGAATGTGGTGAACGGTTAATGAAATGAGAAATGATTTTCTCATCCAAACATAATAAAACAACAGCGTGAAAGGAAGCATTGATATGGCAAAGAAAAAAGCGAGCATGAAATTACGGTTTGAACGAAAGCTGATCCGTGCCATTTCCCCCGCGGTGCAGCAACTCATGGCGCCGCCGAAACTCGACGGCATCAAGCGCGCGCTGTTCATTCAGCCGCACCCGGACGATAACCAGATCGGCGCGGGCGGCACCATCGCGGCGCTCGTTGCCCAAGGCGCGGAGGTCTTTGAGCTGACGGCTCTGGATGACCGCTATGTTGACCTGACGTACGCCGGCGAGGGGCTGACCCACCGCCAAAAAGAGGCGCTCGCCGCGCAGGAATGCCTCGGCATGAAAAACGCGGGCTTCCTCGGCTTTGGCGACCGGACGCAGGCGACGATGCGGGAGGTTGCCGACGCGATCACGCTGGTGATTCGGCAGATTCAACCCGACGCCGTGTTCACCGTGGATCCAAATCTGGAAAACGAATGCCACGAGGATCATGTGAAAATTGCCCGCGCGGTGCAGACCGCCGTGGTGGATGCCGCCATCGGCTTTTTGCCGGAATATCAGGACGGAAAACCCCGCGAAGATACCTGGCGGGTGAAAACCATCGGCTTTTATTACACCGACAAACCCAACACCATCGTGGACATCGCGCCGTATGAGGAAGCGAAGCTGAAGGCGATACAGTGCCATGTGTCGCAGCAGGCGCCGGGGCTGATACTGAGCACGAAGATGGTGGCGCAGCAGTTCGCCGTGGGAACGGAGTATGAGGCGGTGGAGGCGCTGCGGATGATTTCCTCGCTGCACACGCACTGCTTCCCGATGCCGGTTGGGTGAGGGTTCGGTGAGCGGAGCAAGCGCCGCCCCTACTATGTAATATAGAAAAGAAATTTCTGGTCACAGAGAACGCTTTGTGACCAGCTTTTTTCTTCGACATCCACGAAACGCCCGGGCGCGTGTAAAGAAAGATGAGAAAAAAGACAAAAAAGTGTTGACAAGACAGATTGATTGTGATATTATAATCGGGCGCCTTGGAGCAGGCAACCCAAAAAACGGCAACAAGGAGCGCACAAAATCCCCGAAATTGCGGAGCAATTTCAGCATTGAAGAGACGAACGGCGTAGCCGAGAGGCACTTCAATGAGAGCACCTTGAAAATTAAACAACGATTCGAAAGATCATTTTATTAGTGAAGTGATTTTTCACCCTTAAGATTCTAAATTGAGTTTCGTGGGGCGAAGAGAAGCGATTCTTTTCGTTTTGCGGAAAACAGTAATTCTGTGACGATATCATATTGTTATAGAGAAAAAAACCAGCCAGCAATGGCAAATTTGAGCACAGAAACTCTTAACGAGTTTCGAACGCTCTGAAGAGATTTTTATGGAGCTGACTTCGAGAGAAGCGCAGCGACAAAAAATACCATTTTCAGAGAGTTTGATCCTGGCTCAGGACGAACGCTGGCGGCGTGCCTAACACATGCAAGTCGAACGGAATCTAGATGTTAGACATTAGATATTAGATATTAGATGCGAAGATTGGAACGGGATTGCGGCCGGGAGGCTGCGGACGTTCGAGTCGAGAGAATCTAGAATCTAACATCTAGCGTCTAATGTCTAGGTTTAGTGGCGGACGGGTGAGTAACGCGTGAGCAACCTGCCTTTCAGAGGGGGACAACGTTTGGAAACGAACGCTAATACCGCATAACGCAGCGGAGTCACATGGCTCTGCTGCCAAAGGAGCAATCCGCTGAAAGATGGGCTCGCGTCCGATTAGATAGTTGGTGAGGTAATGGCTCACCAAGTCTGCGATCGGTAGCCGGACT
>JGI994J12354_10002750_pt1 | contig 16844 bp, 14 predicted proteins | sample IntmicLarv3ML3BL_FD_12354 | JGI IMG/M metagenome (IMG submission 12354) | reverse complement strand
AATACCCTGAAAACGTGGATTTCGCTAAAACTCTTTCGGATGTTGTCTGGCTACAGCACAACATGCCCTTCGATGAAGTTGTGCAAGTATTTGGATACCCCGTCATTTCAAAGGATGTATCCAAACGCATCTACTATGCCCGGAAAGGCAGCGGCTGGGCAATCCGGCAGCTAAATGGCTTCAACGCAGACGGCACTCCCTCAAAATTCAATGAGCGGTTTATGAAATGGCGTGTCCTCTTGGATGCGCCATTTCCCATTGCTGAAAAGTGCTGTAACGAGCTGAAAACCAAACCGCTCAACCGCTATCAGCGTGAAAGCGGCAGAGTGTCCATCACCGGCATCATGGCCTGCGAAAGCAGGCGCCGAGAAACAACATTCCTGAAATACGGGCACAGCATTCACCGAAAAAATAACCCCACCTGCAAACCGATCTCCTTCTGGCTGGAGTCTGATGTACTGCGCTATCTCAAAGAAAACAATATCCCGTATTCCAAAATCTACGGCGATATTGTGGAGGAAAAAGGTAAATGGCGAACGACCGGGGCACATCGCACCGGCTGCATGTACTGCCCTTGTGGGGCGCATCTGGAGAAACAGCCAAACCGTTTTCAGCGTATGGCAGAGAGCCACCCTGAACAATACGACTACTGCATTAACACCTTGGGCTATGGTCCTGTGTTCGATTTTATTGGCGTTCCATATTTGCCAACGGAAAAGAACTTGGGCAATCCCAAGGCATCTACCTAAAACGGCGATGTGAAAGGAGTTATCCATTTGAGCGAAAAAAATGGCTTGGAGAAATACGCAGACGAACTCAACAACAATATTCTGCCTAATATCGACTATAACAAGCTGCAAGAATCCTACAGTACGGATATGGTCTACGCAAAAGGCGTTCTGAACCGTCTCGACAAAGCGATGGAAGCCGCCTATGGCACTGTCGCACTTTCCCATGATGACGGGGACGATGGTTTTGTTCTTGTTCCTGGTGTTATCCGCGGCAGAGAAAGCGGAAACATGTGTCTTGCGCTTTTGGAGCTTGACCTGTCATCGTCAGGCGAGCATTGGGGAACTTCCTACCTGTGCAAGTATGGTGTGGTTTCACAGACAGCGGCAGGCAACGATCCCGAAACGGGTGAGGCGGCACAAGCGATGGCCAAAGAAATGAATAAAGCGTTCATTCCCTATGATTATTGCTATACAGCGGCGGTTCTTGGTGACATCCATGTTCAGCCGTCTCAGTTGCCCAAAGAACTGCGGGAGGTTATTACCGACTTCCGAAATCATCGGGCTGTTCTGCTTAACGAAGAAAAAGCATCCGTTATTGACCGTCTGAAAGATAGCGTGAATGAAGCGAAGCCTTCTGCTGGACAGGAAAAACCGAAAAAAACTGACCCTGAGCGTTAGGTGCTTTGTCACGCCCACAGAAAGGAGACATCACTTGAAAACACTCTATATACAGGAGGTGAGAGCATAAATGTCAAGGGACCCGGAATTTCGGGCAAGGGATAAGAAAACCCATAAAATGACTCGTGATGGGCTGGTTGAGCGGAACGAGGCAACCGGACAGGAAACCAGCGTTAGCCAACGCGGACAGGATTTTCAGTTGCGGCCGACAGAACAGCCAGGAGTTTCGCACGTCACGGGCAGCGGCACCTCGCGTGGCACAGATCAAAGTCGTTCACGCCAGTCATCTGCACCCCGGCATGAATCAGTACCAGATAATAGGGCGCCCGATTATAAAGATGACTTACCCCTGCGCTCTGATTCTCCTGCTGATCGCCACTCTGTCATTGAAGAAAATCGGACAATCTCAACAACCAAAGATATGCCGATTCATCATGAGCAAAAGCAGGTACGACATCAGCAATCAGTCGGAGAGCGGTCAGTTCCACATGATCCCCGTGCCGCCGATGACAGAAGGCCGCAACAGCGAAGGCAATACTCCAAACAACAACAGCCGCAACCTTCCTCTGAGGTGGATGTGCCTAACTCCCTTCCACAACCGATGCAGTCCACAAACGCGACTGCCCCGAAAGAAGGCAGTGGTGGTGCGGGATCGTCTGATCGGCCCTCCCGCCTTCGTTACGATGATGCCCACGGGCGGGACGCCGGGGGCGCACAGCCTCGGCAACGAGGAACCAAGTATCACCAGCAGTTCACGCCAGAATCGGTAAAAGCTGATACCGCCACGGCAACTGAGACACCCAAGGCTGGAACGGACGAACCAAAGTCCTCACGGCTAAATTTTTCCTCTGACGAGCTGCCCCCGGAGCCACCCGGCAAAAAATTGACTAAGGCAAGACGAAAGGCAGAGCGGACGGGCGAAAAGCTGGAGAAGGCGCAAAGCAATCTTCCCACCCACAAAAAAGCTCGGCTGAATAAGGAATTTGATGCCGACAAGGGCAAAATGAAGCGTCGATTGCATTTTGAAACGGAGGTAAAAAGCAAATCAGCGCATGTTAAAGGACCTCTGCCCCTGCGTCCAGTCCATGCCGCAAAGAACAGCGCCATTGGTTATGCACACAAAAAGGTTTACGAAGTACAGCATGAAAATGTGGGCACCGAAGCAGCACATAAAATCGAGAGTGTGGCCGAAGGCGGCATCCGGGCTGGCTGGCGTCTCCATAAGACAGCCCCGTACCGAAAGGTTGCCCGTCTGGAGAAGAAATCGGTCAAATTGAATGTGCGTTCGGCATATCAGCAGGCACTACACGATAATCCCAAGTTGAGAAGTGATGCCTTCTCCCGTATGCTCCAGAAGCGGAAAATCAAAAAAGAATACGCTGCTGCGGCACGGGAGGCCAAACGCGCAGGAAAGGCGGCCAAGGAAGCCGGAACAGTCATCGGTCGGGCCGGTCAAGCGGTTGGTGCCTTTGTTAAAAGCCATCCAGCAATTTTCGGAATTGGTGCTGGGATCCTTCTTCTCATTATGGTTATTTTCGGTATGTTTTCCTCCTGCTCCAATATGGGCACAGGAAGTCTTGGCGCAATTTTCGCATCAACCTATCTTGCCGAGGACAAGGACATTGACGATGCCGAACTCTATTACACCGAATGGGAAACGGATTTGCTGATGAAGGTTGAAAGCGCAGAGGCAGATCACCCTGGATATGACGAGTATAGGTACTCCGTTGATGATGTTGGTCATGACCCGTATGAGCTAATGGCTTTCCTGACAGCCGCGTATCAGGACTTCAAGTATTCGGAGGTCCAGGCTTTGCTTCGGCAGATTTTCGAGGAACAATATAGCCTGACATTCACCCCGGAGGTCGAGATACGCACACGAACCGTAACAAAATACCGTTCCGTTTATGATCCTGTCAGCGGCGAATACATGGGCGAAGAATCCTATGAGGACACCGAGGAATATGAGTGGCATATTATGAATGTCAATCTGACCGCCCGATCCTTCACCGAACTTGTGGTACCGCGCATGATCGCTGATGAAATGGAGATTTACAATGTCCTGATGCAAACCTACGGCAACCGCCAGTATATCAAAAATGTATTTGCATTTAACTGGCTTCCCTATGTTTCCAGCAACTATGGTTATAGGGTGCATCCAATCACAGGCGAGAAGAACTTCCATAAGGCGGTGGACATTGCCGTAGCGCAGGGCACCGAGATTCTTGCCGGGCATGATGGCGTGGTTACAATTGCCAGCAATGACAGCAGCTATGGCCTGTATGTGGCAATCGAAGGAACTCTGCCAACAGGCGAAAGCATCGTCACAAAGTATGCCCATTGCTCAGAACTGCTTGTTTCACCCGGTCAACAGATCAGCGCAGGTGATGTAATTGCTAAAGTTGGTAGTACCGGGCAAAGCACCGGGCCGCACCTACACTTGGAACTGATCGTGGACGGGCAATATCTAAATCCGCTGTATTTCGCCGTAACAGGCGATGATGGCAGCGGCAGGATACCGCCTGGAAGTCCCGGTGGCGTGGTCATTCCCGATTACCCCGGCGAACCGATGGGCGACGGAACCTATGCTGCTTTGATGGCAGAAGCGCAAAAGCACATCGGTAAACCCTATGTATTTGGCGCGAAGGGCCCTGACAAGTTCGATTGCAGCGGATTTGTTTGCTGGAGTCTCACACATTCAGGAATCAAGAGCATCGCCACAAATGCCCAAGGCCTGTATAATGCCTGCACGCCGGTTAGCCGTGAAAACGCCCAGCCCGGCGATCTTATTTTCTTCCATTCTACCTACAGCACACCGAATACAGTTACGCATGTCGGAATTTACATTGGTAATGGAATGATGCTCCATGCAGGTAAACCCATCCAGTATTCCAGCATTGATACAAATTACTGGCAAAATCACTTCTACGCCTTTGGGCGCATCAACTAATTTCAAACAGGAGGTATTCATTTGAACCCTAAGATTGAGCGAATGACACGGGAAATAGAAAAATTGAAGGAAAAGATTGCCGAATCTCAGACTCGGCTCCGTGAACTGGAAAAGCAGAAAACGGAGATGGAGAATAGCGAGATTTTGGCGATGTTTCGTACACACAACATCGGCCCGAATGAACTGGCCGATTTTATCCGGCTGCACCGTGAGCAGGGTGGTGTTCCCGTGGCACCAGTGCCGGATCAATACGACAAACAGCCGGAGGTACAGGAGGATGAAAATGAAGAATAAAGCTATCGTTTCCATTATGGCGCTTGTGCTGTGCATGAGTGCCTTATTTATGCCCATGACTGCCTTCGCCGCTACCAGCACAGACACAACATCCCCAAGCTGTAACGCATGGTTGACCGGGGACACGCTTCATATTGAGGCAAGCGACAGAGGCAGCGGTGTGGATGCCGTGTATGTTGATGGTCAACGCATCAACTATCTTGTAAACGGTGCAGTTGACGTCAAGCTAAAGGACTATGCCGGAACCGCTGAAAAGGTAAGCATTTATGCTGTAGATTTTGATGGTAACAAATCAGTTACGGTGGAAATCAAAAATCCATACTACCAGAAACCAACGGTTACAACAACACCCACGCCTACCCCGGCACCCAGCCAGCCGACAACGCCCCCGGTAACTCCAACTCCGGCACCGCCCACTTCGGGGAATCAGAATGGGAGCAACTCGACAACGACTACCCCGCAACCTACAACTCCGCCGCCCACATCTGCACCTGATTCGTCTGAAAGCGCATTGCCAAATGAGAATAACCCGCTGACCCCTGATGGGCAGGCATCGGTGGTAGATAACGCTACCGAGGATCAAGGCAAAGAGTTTTTCACCTTTGAAACCCCGGACGGAAATGTATTTTATCTGGTAATAGACCGCCAGCGCGAAGGTCAAAATGTATATTTTTTGAACGCTGTTACCGAAGGCGACCTGATGGCTCTTGCGGAGGGCGATGGTACAACGCCCGGCGAAAGCGCAATCCCGACTCCCACGCCGGAACCCACACCCCAGCCCACACCTGATCCCGAACCTACACCTACTCCTGAACCCGAAAAAGAGAGCGGCGGGATTGGCACAATTCTTTTGATTATCGTTGCCATTGCAGGTGTCGGTGGTGCCGGATATTATTTCAAAATCCTCAAACCCAAGCAGCAGGCCGCACTTGATGCGGATGATGATTTTGAGGATGACGAATACGACGATGGAAATGAATATGAAAGTGCGGACACATACCTGCCCGATGATGACTACAGCGAAGAATACGCGGAGGAAAGCCAAAATGATGAAGAATAACGGCAAGGCTCCTGTGCAAAGTAAGCGAAAAGCCTTTGTACTGGTGATGGTCGTTGTGGTTGCTGTATCCCTATGCGTTTGGCTATTTGTTATGCCTCGCATAGAGGAAAAGCGGCTGGAGGATCGCACGGTTGCCCTGCTTGACAGCATTGAGCAGGGCATCGGAGAAATCCCAATGGACAGCACCATCACAGCCAGGACAGTGGATTATTATGATACGCCCGACGACGGCGGCGATGTAATCACTCTGTTTTGGGAAAACCCGGATGCCACCACAGATAGCGAGGCGGCGACACCCGCCGTTTCCGACCAGCCAGAATCCACAGAGGTTATTACAGGAATCGGCGTCCTAACCATTGAGAAAATTGACCTAAAAATGCCCGTGAGTGACGGCATTTCAGAAGCACAGCTTAAAGTGTCTGCTGGATGGGTTCCACAGACGGCGCCGGTTGGCGAAACAGGAAATGCAGTGATCGCCGGGCACCGTAACTACGCCTATGGCAGCCATTTCAACCGCCTTGGCGAGATGGAAATTGGCGACACAATTGCATACACCAGTAAAGACGGCGAAAGCATGGTGTTCGTTGTCAGCGAAATTTTGGAGGTTTTACCCGGCGACCAGACCGCTTTCGTGCAGCCGGAAGATCAACAAATGCTGACGCTTTACACCTGCACCCCCATTCGCACCGCATCGCACAGGCTTTTGGTCCGTGCGCTGCTGGTGCAATAACGGAAGGAGGACAATCATTTGAAAAGAATATTGGCTTTAATTATGGTACTGTCCCTGACGCTGTGCGCGGCACTGCCAGCTATGGCACAAGCTGCTGCCGGCGATTTTTCATCGGACAGCGTTGCAACACCTACAACTATTGATTCTTCTGTCCAGGAGGATAGCGGAGAAATCCCTGTTCTTGGTGAAAGCGAAGGCACTAATGAAAATATCCCTCTGCCTGCGGATGAACCTTTGCCGGAGGAATTGGTGCTTCCTGACGAACTCCCCCCGGAGGACACGATTCAAACCATATTGCCTGATGGCGGTGTGATCATGCCCATGTCTGGCTGGATTGGTGAGGACAGTGAGTTTTTCACCCGGATACGCATTCTTGTTTCCGATAGCACCACTGGTCAGCCCATCCGTGGTGCAGAATTTGCACTGTATCGTTCTGATGATACTTTTATGGAGTATCTAACTACAGATTACTATGGCACAGCCACAAGCAGTGATGTGTCGGTATATTACGACTACTATCTTGTGGAATATAATACTCCAGAGGGCTATCAAGCAAATCATGAGCGCAAAAATATCGTTCTTACTGAGGAATGCGCTCCCTCCCGCGTGGATGTGTATGCTGAGTATGACCCCATTACGGGACACATCAAAGTTATTAAGACTAATGAGAACGGCGATCCGCTTCCGGGCGTCAGCTTCCATGTGTATTCCTACCACTCCGGCAGCTATGTTGAGGACATCACCACCGATGAAAACGGTGAAGCTCTCACGGGTGAATTGCCCTATGGATGGTTTGAATTTTACGAGTATAGTGCCCCGGCAGGCTATGCTACTGGCGGCAGTTGGTCGGCTATGACTGATGAACATGGAGAAATTGAAGAATTACACATCACAAACTATCTAGCCCGTGGTTCTCTGAGAATCACGAAAACCGGCAACGACGGCCGCGCAATCGGAAGCGCGGTTTTTTCTTTGTTCAACGCTGAAACAGATGAATGGATCGAGGACATCATTACTAATACCAGCGGCTACGCCTATTCTTCCGATTTGATGGTAGGCGATTACTATGCGGTAGAAAAATCCGTGCCCAATCCATACAAACTGGATACCGAACCACAATACTTCTCCATTACCTATAGCGGTCAAACATACAATATGAGTGTGGTCAATGAGGTTGATGGACAGAATGGCCGGGTGAAGATAATCAAAACCGATGACGGCATAAACCCTGTGCCGCTGGACGGTGTTGTATTCGGCTTGTTCCGCGCTTGGGATAACAAGCGTGTTGAATCCCTGACCACTGGTGCGGATGGCACCGTGGAAAGCAGTTTACTGATACCGGGTGACTACTATTTAGTAGAAGAAACAGGCAAATCCGGCTACACCACTGTATCAGGTCAGATTCCATTTTCCGTTGACGGCAGCGGTACTACTGTCGAGAAAACTGTTGTCAATCCAAAAGAACGGGTTTTCGGAAAAGTAAAGGTCGTTAAGGTTGACGATGAAGGAAACCCCATCCCAGGTATTTCCTTCGGCATTTATTGTGTCGCAAAGGATAATCTGCTGGGTGAACTTACATCCAGCGAGGATGGAACAGATACCAGCGGTGTCTTGAATGCTGGAGACTACTATCTTCTGGAACGCAATTGTGATACGGTGGACGGCTATGTAATCAGCACTGAACGTCACCCCTTCACGATTGATACAAGCGGCGAGATTGTTACTGTAACCGTGGTCAATCCTCGCATCTCCGGTGCGGTGAAAGTAATCAAAACCGGGGATTCCAGCGAGATGCTTCCGGGCGTGGTGTTTGGCATCTATGATGCTGAAACGGACACCGAAATCGGAAAACTAACCACCGGTGAGGATGGTACAGCTACCAGCAACACCCTTTATTATGGCGGGTATTATCTGAAAGAACTGTCCACTGTTGAGGGCTACGAACTACTGAATACACCTATTCCGTTTTCCATTCTGGAGCAGGATGTGGTGCTGGAAATACCTGTGACGAACCCACTAATTACGGGCGGTGTGACCATCATAAAAATTTCCGGGCAGGAAATTATTCCTTCTATTGTATTGCTCAGTGAGGATACAGAAGATCCCTATGCTTATCTGTCCGGCGCGGTATTTGGTCTTTACAATTCCCAAGGCCAGAAGCTGGCTGAACTCACCACTGGTGAAGATGGCCGAGCAGTATATGAAGGTCTGCCCCGGGGCCTGTATTATCTGTTGGAACTGAAAAGCCCGGAGGGTCATGTGCTTTCCGGCGACATGATCGGCTTCCGCATTGACGAACAGGGTCAGATGGTGGAAAAGATCGTTTCCAACAGCAAGGGCTATGGTGTTATTGAAGTCCACAAAACAGGAGAATCGGACGAAGCCCTTCCCGGTGTAAAATTCGAGATTATCCGTGTCTCCACAGGCGAAAAGGCCGGCGAGATCACAACAGACGAAAACGGCATAGCTTCTATCGAATTGCCGCTTGGTCACTACTCGCTTGTTGAAACCGTAACAGTACAGGGCTACACCCTGCTATCAGGCTCTATCTCATTTGCTTTGGAGACAGAGGGTGAAACCATGCGGCTCAATGTACAAAACCAACGGGAACAGGTAGATACAGGCAAGATCAAACTGATCAANGTGGACAGTGCAGACAATAAAATAAAGCTGGCTGGCGCAACNTTCGGCATTTTCCGTACAATAGATAATGTGAAGGTTGGCGAAATAACCACCGACAGCGATGGAACGGCGGTCAGTCTGGACCTTCCTATTGGCGATTACTATTTGCAGGAGCAAAAAGCCCCCACATCCTACTCACTCAACCCGAACCGTCAACCCGTAACTGTCACCAGCGGAAAAACAATCGAAATCACTGTGAGCAATACGCTCCTGCCACCAGAAACTGGTACGGTGAAAATCATCAAGAAGAATGATGATGGTAAGCTGTTGGAAGGTGCTTTGTTCTTTGTCTACAGCACCGATACCGACAAAAAGGTTGGCGAGCTTAAAACTGGCAAAAACGGCATTGCCACTCTGGAACTGCCAAGAGGCAGCTATTATCTGCGTGAGCAGACCGCCCCGGAAGGGCACCGTTTATCTGATGAAAAGGTGTCCTTTTTCCTCAATGTAGGGGAAACAAAGGAATTGACATTGCTTAATTCCAAGCTGACGGACCCGCCTGCAACGGGAAATCTCCAGATCATAAAATCTGCGGCAGGTACCGGGGAACGCCTCGAAGGCGCGGTGTTTGGTGTTTACCGCGAGGGAAGCAATACCAAGATCGCGGAACTGACCACCGATGCTGGCGGCAACGCTTCAATGGAATTGGAACGCGGCGATTACTATTTGCGCGAACTCCGTGCCCCAAGAGGATTCGTTGCTGAGAAAAACGCCATTCCTTTTTCTATCACATCGGGTAATAGCGTTGTCCGAGTTGAAGTAACCAACACAACGGGCGTGGGCACTCTGCGCCTGACAAAAACCGGGACGGATGGCAAGGCAATCGCCGGAGCCGTTTTTACCATATACAACTGGAATGGGTATCGTGTCACGGATATTACCACGGGCAGTGATGGTACTGTGGTTTACGAACTCCCCGCAGGGCCGCATTACATCGTTGAGAAGTCCGTACCCAATCCCTATAAACTTGATACCAGTGAGCATGTTGTTGTAATCGAAGCTGGTAAGCGCACCGACTTGAAAGTGGTCAATGAGGTAATAAAACAGCCCGATCCCACGACACCCACTACTCCTCCCACACAGTCGGCTGAGCCTGGTCCGTCTGTTGGCATCACCATTCCCAAAACAGGCCAGGACTTTCCGGCTGTGCGATACATGCTTCAAGCACTGTGCTTGGTTGTTGCCGCAGGCTGCGGCATGATGCTCTACCGTATGCGCAAGCGTGGAACACAGGCGCAGGCATAACAAATTACAATCGACTAAAGGCGCGGGGGCATTTGCTCCCGCGCCTGACTATTGGAGGAAATAAATATGGTAAAAACTTGTTTTTCCATACCCGGATATGCTCACCTTTACCGCTCACTGCTCCGTTTTTATGATATTCCCAGCGCAGAAGCAAAGGAATTATTGTACATGCTCAACACTGCCAACATGGATTGCTTCGCGTACACACACCCGCATATCCGATTAGTGGAAAGCGGACCTGTTGCATTTTGCAAACGCCTTGACCGATACAAGCGTCCATACCGCACCGAAGTCCAGTTATACAAATCCTTGTGTGCCCTATACTGTAATATTGACCAGAAACTGATTATAAGCTCCCAGCGAGAAGCCCGCCAGCAACTACGCTGCATAATTGGCAATATCGAATATCGGTTTTACAAGGCTTATGGGATGGAAATTGATGATATACGCACCGTGTATGCGGAATGCGCTTTTCGGCTGGAGCCACGGGATGACGAACCCAGCGTATGTCTAATGCACGACTGGATTTATCTTCCCTCTGCCTAAAACAAGACATAAAATAACGGCCTAGGTTTTTCTACCGTAGGCCGCTTACTTGTTGCCAAGTATTTCTTGCACAATTCCGGCGATGTGGGTTAAAGCCTTTTCGTCCAGCTTTTTTAAGTTGTTAATGAGGTCATCTAGCCGTTCTGGATAAGCATTTCCGTTGTCGAAGAACTCCTGTGGTGTTATCCCTAAATATTCGCATATATAGAAAAACACTTGCATGGACGGAAGCGTTTTCTTATTCTCTATTCGGTTGATATACGAGCTGTTTTGACCAAGTGACAACGACATATCACGCGCAGTCACCCCTTTTTGATTGCGGAGCTGCGCAATACGTTCTTGTGTGAAATCCTCATACATAGACATGATCACCTCCTTCTAGGAACATTATATGTCCTATCTGGGTTAAATCCGGGATATTGCATAGCGTATTTACGTTGACCTGAGATATGCCATATCTTATAATGATCCTTGTAGGACTTTGAAAGTTATCGGAAGGAGTTGCACGTATGAATAGTGCGCCACGGGGCACAGAAACAGCTAAAGAAAAAACCTGCTGTGTAGCAGGACATCGCAATATACCTGCTGATCAAACTGAGTATGTGAAGGCAGAGTTACGAAAGAAAGTGGAACAGGCTATCATTGATGGCTACGATTGCTTTCTCACTGATTTAATGGAAGGAACCGATCAGCTATTTGCTGAAATCGTATCGGAAATCTGTCAGAATAACGAGACTATACGGATGGAGGCAATCGTGCCATACCAAAATCGGCTAGAAAAACTGTTTGCTGGTGAAACGTCAAGTCCGCTGCTTATGGCTTGTACTGAAACTACTGTTACCAGTGAAAAGTATTCCCCAAATTCGTATCAGGCAAACCGCCGAGAGCAGTTAAGGCGTTCATCCCGTATGATTGTAGTGTTCGACGGTCGAGATAAAGGCGGTACGATCAGAGCGATACGTATGGCTCATGCCCAGCAGGTTCCAATTCAGGAAATACCGCTTGAATATTAGCCACAAAAACGAAACGCGAAGGCAATAGCCCTCGCGTTTTTTTATGCCATGAGAACGGAGGAAATCACTTGAATCTTGTTATTGCAGAAAAGCCCAGCGTTGCAAAGGCTATTGCTTCGGTCCTGGGTGCCAAAGACAAAAAAGACGGATATTATCAAGGCGGGAACTACATTGTATCTTGGTGCGTGGGTCACTTGGTAGAACTGGCACAGCCGGATGCCTATGGGGAGCAATACGCAAAATGGATGTATGCTGACCTTCCCATTTTACCGGCACAGTTCAAATATGTCGTTCCCAAAGACAAGAAGAAACAGTTTGCTGTGCTTCGGGAGTTGATGAAACGCCCGGATGTGGAGGACATTGTGTGCGCTACTGATGCCGGACGCGAAGGCGAACTCATTTTCCGGCTGGTGTATGAGTATTGTAAATGCCGTAAACCTGTAAAACGGCTATGGATCAGCAGTATGGAGGATGTCGCAATCCGCGAAGGATTTGATAGACTGCGAAACGGTTCGGAATTTGAAAAGCTGTTTGCCTCCGCGCTGTGCAGGGCTAATGCCGATTGGCTTGTTGGTATCAATGCCACTCGGCTTTTTTCTGTCCTCTATAACCAAACATTGAATGTGGGCCGCGTCATGACACCAACTTTGGCTTTGATCGTCAGCCGTGAAGCTGATATTCAGGCATTTCATGTGGAATCGTTCTACGTCCCGGAAATTGATTGCGGGAATTTTACAGCATCAGCAGAAAGGCAAAAGGAACAAGCCGTTGCAGAAAGAATCCGTTCCACTTGTGATGGGCAGACAGCTACGGTTGCCTCCATCGAAAAACAGAAGAAAACAACAAAACCACCGCGTCTATACGATCTCACTACGCTCCAGCGGGAATGTAACCGTATTTTCGGGTTTACAGCGCAACAAACGCTGGACTACCTGCAATCGTTATACGAAAAGAAACTGGTAACATACCCGCGTACCGATAGCCAGTATCTGACCGAGGATATGCAGGGCACGGCGAAATCCGTTATCGGCCTTTTGCTTAAAAAGCTGCCATTCGCCCAGGACCTGTCATTAACCCCGGACTTGAAGCATGTCACCGATAACAGCAAAGTATCCGACCACCATGCAATTATCCCAACTGTGGAAATCAGCAAAGCGGATATAGGGGGTTTACCTGCAGGCGAACGCGATGTGCTTATTTTAATTGCTTCCCGGCTCCTATGTGCTACAGCTTCGCCTCATATCTTTGAATCTGCAACCGTTGCACTGGATTGTGCCGGGCATTGCTTCACCGCCAAGGGCAGAACCATTCTTGCTGATGGGTGGAAGGTAATTGACAGGGCCTTTCGTTCTACCCTAAAGAGTAAACCCAAAGAGGACAGCGAGGACGAAAAATCTTTGCCCGAACTATCCGAAGGGCAGGCATTCTCCAAGGTGTCAGCAACCATTCGGGAAGGCCAGACCAGCCCACCCAAGCGATATACCGAGGACACCCTGCTCTCTGCGATGGAATGCGCCGGTGCCGAGGATATGCCCGATGATGCAGAGCGCAAAGGCTTGGGAACCCCGGCAACCCGTGCGGCTATAATCGAAAAACTTGTCAAGACGGGATTTGTGGAACGCCAAAAAAAGCAGCTTTCTCCCTCACAGAAAGGTATCAGTCTAATTACCATACTGCCCGATGCCGTGAAGTCTCCTGCACTCACCGCAGAATGGGAAACCATGCTCAAGCAAGTTGAACGCGGTGAAATGGCTTCCGATGCTTTCATGGATGGTATCACCACTATGGTCAGTGGTCTTGTAAAAACATACGATTCCGTGCTGGACGAACACAAGGACTTGTTCTCCGGGCCGAAAGGCGAGGCCGTGGGTGCTTGCCCTCGATGCGGCCAGGCTGTTCATGAGGGAAAAAAGGGATTCTATTGTGCAAATCGGGATTGCGCCTTTGTACTGTGGAAGGACAATCGTTTCTTCACCAGTAAGAAGAAAACAATAACAAAAGCTGTAGCCGCTGCGCTTCTCAAAGAGGGGCGCATTTCTATGTCCGGCTTGTTTTCAGAAAAGACCGGGAAATCCTATGACGCCGTTGTAGTAATGGATGACACCGGCGAAAAGTATGTCAATTTCAAGCTGGAATTTGGAAAGGAGAAAAACAAGTGAAAAATCTTGCTGAACTACATAAAAAGGCACTTGCTGTATCAAAGAGCAGAAAATCTTGCAACCACTGTTATTATGACGGCCATGATGGTTTTATGTGCCTGTGCCCGTTTGGTGATGGATTCATGGAAGAACGGAATATGGACCCTTGCTACGAAGGTGTGTTAATCCACCTTGCACAGCAAGATGTTCTGGAAGCAGTAAAAAAGGAGATCAGAAATGGGCGACCAGAATAAAAGCTCCTTTGAATATGGAGGCTATCACTTTACACCTATTCGCCAATTCAGGAAAAACGAGGGCGATTTTTTCAAAATCAACAGTAGGCAGTATTCTGATTTTGGTCTTGGCTTCTCCACTTACGATTGGCAAAAGGTCAAATACAGCTACGATGATTTTTACACTGCCTCAACCGATAAGAACTGCGATATTTTCCGCTGTGAGGAAACGGGGAAATTATATGTGCCTGGTCTAAATGAGTTGTTCGGCTACAACGAACCACCTCTGAGAACGCGAAGTGAAAAACCGTCTGTTGTTACTGCGCTGGAAAAAGCGAAACGGGATCCGCCTGCATATACTGCCAAGCAAACGGATAAGCCCTGCCCTGAGAAAAGAGGGGGCAACAGATAATGCCTGAACGGGAGTTGACCCGCACTGAGCGCGCCGACATCCGGGCACTGGTGAAATCCATGTGCGCTAATTACGACCACGAATATGGGTGTCTGCCGTTGGATTGCGCCTGTTATATGTTGAACAAATGGTGGACGGGTGCCTACTGCAAATATTTCAAAAATGCAGTGCTTCCGCTCAATCCTCAATTAGAGGCATCCCTGCTGGGTATTGATGGGCGAATGAAGTCCTGCCCGGTCTGCGGAATACTCTACCTTCCATCCACAAGTCAAGCATATTGTTCCGACACCTGCCGGGTTGCCGGGCGGCGAAAAGCTGAACGGGAACGAAAGAGGAAAAAGCGTAGAAATGGCGGGTAGAGTGTCCGCAACTTCACCCAATAAATCCCCTGTTTATGCGGGTTTGCGACCTCTGTTTTTGAGGGGTTAGGGTGTTTATTCCTTATCCCCTCGAAACGGGGGTAAGTTGCGGACAAAAGCATTTTTTCACAATAAAACAAGGAGGATAGGATGCCCATGAATCCTGATAATAAGCAATATATTTTCAACCTAGAAACCACCAAAATTGAACTGCATTTTGACAAAGCAGATTACGATGCTCTTTCAGATGAACAGAAGCGTGAAATCAAAAGCGCATTTCTTTGGAGCAACAGGGGTAAATGCTGGGTTAGCCGCGCCAAGGAACCAAACCTGTATCGTGCAAAACAGCTTGCGGCAAAACTTGGCTTTGTCTCCGAACAGCGTGAGGGTGAACGCCTCACTTATGGCGAACAGCTTGAACGGCAGGCAGTACGGGCCGAGGCACGCGCTGATAGATACGATGGATATGCCGCAAATGCCGAGAAGCGCGGTGAACAGCTACAGAAGCCGCTCAATGATATGCACGGTGATATTTCGTTTTTCACCCAACCCCATATCAATAGTTCTGCTGGCAGAGCATTTTCAAATTACCGTGACCGCCTATACGCACGGTACAATTCGGGTTTTGAGGAATATCGCAAGAGCGACTATTTCAAAGACCGAGCACAGACGGCGCGGGAAACCGCCTCCAATGCGCAGTTCAGCAATCCGGGATACCTTGACCGCCGTATTAAGGAGTGCAAAAAGGAGATTCGAGCGCGAGAAAAAAATATCGTTCACTATGAAGAAGCCCTGGATGCCATTGACAGTGGCGTTGAAAAGAAAAAGGCCAACGGACAAATTGCCACTGCTGCCGAAGTAACATCATGGATCGAGCGTGAGTTAGAGCTTATCGAAAAAGCGATGGATAAGCAGGGCTACCTTGAAAATTGCCTTGATGAAATAGGCGGCAACAGATTCAACAGAGATAATATCAAAATCGGATATGTAGTTGATATTGGAAAGTATGGTCCGGTTGAAGTCATTGGTGCTGGGCCGCAGAATATTGGTTATAAGATTTTGAGCGGTGGCGCAGAGGGCATGAGTGGAACAGCCGCATACGCTGAGATACGGGAGATAATCAAAGCCGAGGAACGAAAACCTGACACCCACCCTTTTGAAGTCGGTGAAAAATTTACCGCTGTTCATCGTGAGTACCCGGAAAATTCCATGCGTGCGATAGAAACCAAGATTGTCTATGAAATTATAAAGGCAAGTGATACGACAATCCGGCTTAAACCAATTGATGCGGATGGAAAAGAAATAACCCGTAAGCCTCTAAAGACCTATAGCGGTAAATGGCGTTTTAGTATCAACGACACTTATGGGAATACATTTTACAAAGAAGCACCACAGCCGAGCCGCAGTGCAGATACACAGGAACGGCCATCCACACTAGATAAACTCGCATCTGCAAAGGAAGCGGCCACCAGNGGCGTTGCGGAGAAACCTGACACGACGAAAAAAACTCATGAAGCGGAATTATGACGGGCGCTCTGCGCTCTATTTTTTTGCTACCTACCAGCCGCAAATGATCGTGCCTTAGCCAAGGCACGGCTGCGCATCCTTCGGACGCTAGGCACTATGTTTATATCTCCCGTCACCATGCGGTGCCGGAGGTCGCCCCCAATGAGGGTGCTTTTGAGAAAAGAGGTGATGCTTTGAAAATAGCGCGTATCTTCCCTCGCAGAACGACCGCTACACCTGACGATGCACTGGCATTCACAACACCCC
>JGI994J12354_10002749_pt1 | contig 16847 bp, 16 predicted proteins | sample IntmicLarv3ML3BL_FD_12354 | JGI IMG/M metagenome (IMG submission 12354) | reverse complement strand
CTTTGCTACTTCTTCAGCAAAATTCTCTTCTTTCTTTTCAATTCCCTCGCCTGTTTCAAAGCGAACAAATTTCTTAACTGAAAGATTCGCACCTGTTGCCTTTGCCACTGATTCTACATATTTTGCTACTGTCATATCAGAATCTTGTACATACACTTGATCTAATAAGCAGATTTCTTTTAATTGCTTATTCAAACGCCCAATAATCATCTTTTCAATGATACTCTCTGGTTTGTCTGGATTTTCAATCTTAGCTTGTGCTAGCAAGATTTCTTTTTCATGTTCTTTAAATTCATCAGATACTTCTGCATTTGATACATATTTTGGTGCCATCGCTGCAATTTGCATTGCTACATTCTTAAGACACGCTTGCACTTCATCATTCACAACATCTGTATCAGCCTCTACCAATACCCCAATTCTTCCACCACCGTGAATATAAGATACTACACAGCCCTCGCTTTGAATCTTTTCAAATCTACGAATGCTCAAGTTTTCACCAATTACTGCGATTTTTTCTGTCAATGCTTCTTTTACTGTTTGGCTCTTATCTGCAATCCATGCTTCTGCCAAAAGTGCATCTACATCATTTGCATTTGACTCCAATGCTTGTTGTGCAACATCAGCCACAAAGCCTTGAAACTCTTCATTTTTAGCAACGAAATCTGTTTCTGAATTTACTTCTACGATTGCTGCTAATTTATCGTCTTTAATAACTGCTTTTACTAGACCCTCTGCTGCAATTCTTCCCGCTTTTTTCTCTGCTTTCGCTTGTCCATTCTTACGTAAATATTCAACTGCTTCTTCAATATTTCCATCTGTTTCACCAAGTGCTTTTTTGCAGTCCATCATTCCTGCACCTGTAAGTTCTCTTAATTCTTTTACCATTCCTGCTGTAATTGCCATTGCTCTTCCTCCATATTATTTATTAAATTTAGTCTTTCGTTTGAAAAAATAAAATGCTTCAACCACAACGGGCTGAAGCACTCAGTATCCTAATAACTATGCTTCGGTATCTTCTGCGATTGTTTCTTCGCTATATTCTTCTGTACCTGTCACACCTTGATTTGCCTCGATAACTGCATCTGCCATTTTAGAAACAATTAATTTCACTGCTCTAATCGCATCATCATTACCTGGTATTACGTAGTCAAGTTCTTCTGGATCACAGTTTGTATCTGCAATTCCTACTAATGGAATTCCCAATGTATGCGCCTCTTGAATACAAATCTTTTCTTTTTTAGGGTCTACTACGAAAATCACATCTGGTGCTTTCTTCATTTCTTTGATTCCACCTAAGTTCTTTTCTAATTTTTCCCATTCTTTTCTTAGTGCAAGTACTTCTTTTTTAGGTAATACATCAAATGTTCCATCTTCTGACATTCTTTCAATGTCTTTTAAACGGAAAATTCTACTCTTGATGGTCTTGAAGTTTGTCAACATTCCACCTAACCATCTTTCGTTTATATAAAACATTCCACAACGTTCTGCTTCTGCTTTAATCGCCTCTTGTGCTTGTTTCTTCGTTCCTACAAAAAGAACGCTTCCACCCTCTGCAACTACATCTGCAATCGCTCTGTACGCATCATCTACCATGCCTACTGATTGTTGCAAGTCAATAATGTGAATACCATTACGTTCTGTGTAAATATAAGGAGCCATCTTAGGGTTCCATCTTCTTGTTTGATGTCCAAAGTGAACACCTGCTTCTAATAATTGTTTCATTGAAATAACACTCATGTTAATTCCTCCATTTGGTTTTCTTCTTCCGTATATGTTTTCTCTTTTGAAACCAGCTATACATAGCTTAGGCACCACCAAAAGTAACGATATACGTGTTTTTTTGCGACCTTTGTAGTATAACATATCTATACCTGTAACGCAAGGCTTTCTGAGCAAGATTTCAGTACTTATACTTAAGAACTGGAAAAGGAGGCACCACATAACGCAGTGCCTCCCATAATCTTCTACCAATATCTAACAAATGATGGTGAACCATACAAATTCGCAACTCTTACAACATCTCCTCGTTGTGGTGCATGAATAATCTGTCCTCCACCAATATAAATTGCTACATGTCCTGGCCACCATACCAAATCTCCTGGTTGTGGATTAGAAACTCGTTGTCCTCCTGCTCCTTGAGAACCTGATGTTCTCGCTATACTAATGCCTGCTTGTCTATGAGCAAACCCTGTCAAACCAGAACAGTCCAAACCTACACCTGGTTGTTCCTCCCCACACATATGGAACACCTAGTTGTGAGCGTGCTGCATTGACAATCGCTTGCGCTGTTGCAGTGTTTCCTGGTGCTGGCGTACTAACATTATTACTACTATTGTTGTTATTTCCACTTTGATTGCTATTATTGTTATTACTATTGTTTGTACTGTTATTGTTCGTTGTATTATTATTCGCATTATTGCTATTTGCGTTATTATTTGTATTGTTATTTGAATTGCTATTATTATTCGTATTTGCTGCATTTGCAGCATTCGCTGCTTGCTCTTCTGCAATTCGTCTAGCCTCTTCTTCTGCGGCTCTTTGTCTTGCTCTTTCTTCTTCTGCCGCCCTTACTGCTGCTTCTAATTCAATACCCAAGCTAGCAATTTCTTCTTGCTTATCGCGAAGTGTTGCATTTAAGCCATCTTTGGTTACTTTAAATTCATCTTCTAATACTTCAAGTGCCACCATCTCTGCCTCTAGGCTTGCTTTTAATTCTACAATCTCTTCCTTAACTTGCTTATACTCATCAAGCATATCACGGTCATAGTTGTGAATATTTTGAATATATTCTGCTTGGCTTAATAACTCACTAATACTGCCTGCGTTTAATATCTTCTCTAATGCTCCGTTATTTCCCTCTTCATATATATGTTTAATACGCCTTTTCATATCTTCGTATTGTTTTTCTTCTCGTTCTTGTGCTGACGCCAAATCTTCAGTTGCTTGAATGATTTCTTCGCCTTTGAGAATCATATCTTCCTCAAGCTCTGAAATCTTCGTCAATACAGTTTGTAACTCTGTCTGTAATCGACTTGCTTCGCCTCTAGCACTTTCTATTTGTCCATTTAGTTCGTCCACAGACGGTGTTGCATATAACATCGGTACAGATAGTGAGCTAATTACCACTGCTGTCACTACTGACCTCATAATTTTTTTTGCTTTCATCGTATATCTCCCTTAATTTCCCTATTTATTATTTATTGCCTACACTCTTATATTGCTGTCCATATGCCCCCACATATGTCCTACTAAGATATCATGTGCTCCTTTTGTAGCAAACACTTTTAAATTTTATAATTCAAAATTCATTAAACAATTCTCCCCTAGTATACTACGCTTTTTCATTTTTTGCAACTTTTTTTAACATTTCCGTAACATTTGCTCTTTTGCAAGCATAATAAAGGAGATACAAACAAATGTAAAACCAACTGTTATCACGCCCACTCTAAGAAAAGATACAAACAGCCACTTAGACATTTCATACTTTGTCATAATAATCGTTGTTAGGTTTGCTACAATATGCAAACAAATCGGTACTTTAATATTTCCACACAAATCATATAGATATGCAAAAATTGCCCCCATTACGAATGCATATATGAACTGTATCAAATTACCATGCATAATTCCAAACAATAATGCTGATATGCATATCGCACTTGGTCGGTGTAGCACTCTTCGCAACCTCCCAAAAAGAATACCCCGAAACAATACTTCTTCTGCAATCGGAATTACAATTCCAAGTCCAAGTACTTGTAACCAAACTGCTGGTTTGAAAAATAATTCTACGATTTTTTGATATGCTGTGCTAATATTTGCAATCTGACTAAGCGATAAAATATTATTCAGTGCAATACTTCCCGTAATACCTATTACAATTAAAAAAAGATACATACTCCATTTTATTGCAACCTTGCCTATACTCTTATTATCTTTTTGAAACATAGGTATCAATATCGGCAACAAGCATATTGATGAAATTAACGTAATTATCACCATATGTTGTTGAACTCCTGCCACAAATTCATATATCACCTCAAAATCAGCACCTGTTTCTAAGGGAAAATCTTTTATATTGATGAGCATATAAACTATAGTCGCAATAAAAGACACAAGTATATCAATTCCAAATTTCACTGCCAATGGCATTATTATGCTCTTACTAGAAAAATCATATGCTGGATCCATCGTTTCCCTCTCTCTTCTTTATAACAAAATTATAAATTTCTTCACGTGTTCCTGTAACCACACCTTGTACCATCTCTGCCGTTCCACCACCTGTACTTTGAAATTTCTCACGTAACATCTTCGCCCATTCTCTTGTATCCTTTACATGACTTCCAATCACGTAGCGATACTGCTCTTTTGCCACTTTTGTAAAAATCGCACAGAATTTCACCTCGCGTTCTATGCATAGATTTACCATCTGGCGCGCCTCCTCAGGTGGTGTTTCTTCTCCCTCTATAAATAGGCAAACATCTCCTTGTACTTGTTCACGCAAAATATTCTCTACTTGATATTGCAATAATTTTTCTTTCGTTTCATTCAAAGCCTGTTTTAATTGCTCTTTTTCTTCTAATACTTGTTCTACACCTTGTAATACTTGATGTTCTTTCTTCGAAAATCGTACAGCTATGTTTTTCACATCTTGTGCTTTTTGTCTATAATCTTGCAAGGCTCTATTTCCACATAAGATAGAAATACGACACCCTCCTCTGTGATTCTTCAAGCCTACAAATTTCACAATTCCAATTTCACCCGTTCTATGCACATGTGGCGCACAGCACGCACACGTATCATATTCTGCAATTCGTACAAGCCGTACCTGTCCCTCTATTTCTATCTTACTTCGGTAATCTATTTCGTCTAATTCTTCCTTTGTAGGGTATAAAACCTCAACTTCGACATTTTCGTAAATAACTGCATTGGTCTTATCTTCAAGTTGTAAAACTTGTTCCCATGTCAATTCTTCATCAAAATCAAGTGTGCAAATATCTTCTCCCAAATGAAAACCTACATTATGATAGCCATATTCTCTACTTACAATTCCCGATATAATATGTTCTCCTGTATGCTGTTGCATTTTATCAAAACGTGCGCTCCACTCAATACTGCCAAGAACTTTCTCTCCCTTATGTAATGTTCCCTTTATCGTATGATAGATAACACCTGCCTTTTCTTGTACATCTACCACCTCGCAGTCGTTCAAATATCCCGTATCTGCACCTTGTCCACCACCCTCTGGGAAAAAGGCAGTTTCTCCTAACACTACTTGCAGTGTATTATCTGTTTGAATGACTTGCAGTACTTCGCTTTCAAACTCTCGCATATAACTGTTTTTATCAAATAATCTCTCTGTCATCTTACATTCTCTCTGGCGCCTCAAACCCTAATAGTGCAATACAAGTTTCTAATATCGACTTTGTCAATGCTAACAACTTAATATAACTTTGTCGTCGCATTTCCTCTTCTTCCGTCAAGATTTTCGTTTCATGATAGAAACGATTAAATGCATTTGCCAAATCATATACATAGGCACATAATTTATGAGGCGCCAGTTCTTCGTATACTTTATCAATGATACTACTCCATCTCGCCGCCTCTAACATTAAATTCTTCTCGCTGGACTCTAATGCATTTTGCATCGTCATCTTTTCAATCATCTTTGTATCAAACTGACTCTTTTGCAAAATAGATTTTATACGCACAATCGTATATAAAATGTAAGGTCCTGTATTCCCCTCAAAGGACGTAAAGCGTTCTACATCAAATACATAATCCTTTGCGATTTGATTTGATAAATCTCCATACTTAATTGCTGAGATTCCGACAATATTCGCTGTTTTTTGTGCCTCTTTTTCCTCAACAGTTCTATTGTCCATAATCTTCTTATACATCTCGTCACATATTTCACCAATAAAGTTTTCCAACCTCATCACTCCACCATCGCGTGTTTTGAAAGGTTTTCCATCTTTGCCGTTCATTGTCCCAAAGCCTAAAAACTGTAACTTTGTATCTTCACCAACTATGCCTGTTTTCTTTGCTGCACGAAATACTTGTGTAAAATGTAACTCTTGACGTTTATCTACTATATAAATCACTTCATTTGGTTGATATAATTCTTCACGTTCCACAAGTGTTGCCAAGTCTGTGGTTCCATAGAGCGACGCACCGTCTGATTTTTGTATCATACATGGCGGAATCTCTTTGGTGTCCGTTTCTTCTTTCACATCAATCACTAATGCTCCATCATCAACACGAGCATGACCATTCTCCTTTAACCCTTGCACCATATCTGGAATATAGACTTGCACATCGGCTTCGCCTTTCCACAAATCAAAGTCCACACCTAGCTTTTCGTAATTTTCTCGCAAATCTGTTACCGACACATTCATGATATGTTTCCAAATTGCCCGGTATCCTATATGTCCATTTTGCAGTAGGAACGTCGCTTGCAATGCTGCCTCTCTATAAGCCTCATCTTCTTTCGCTTTTCCACTTGCTGTAGGATAAATTTCTTCCAATTCTCCTATTGTAAACGGCGCCTCTTTCGGATATTCACCTGCAAATGTTTCATCAAAATAAGGCAACTTCGGTTGTCTCACATTTAACTCGGTAATGATTAGCCCCATTTGATAGCCCCAGTCTCCCAGATGAATATCCGAAATCGCCTTATGTCCCATGTAACGTGTGATACGCTTTAGGCTCTCTCCGATTACTGCCGAACGCAAGTGTCCAACGTGCAAAGGCTTTGCTACATTTGGTCCACCATAATCTAAGATAATCGTCTTTGGATTCTTTGCTTGCTCCACACCCAAATGCTCATCTTGTGCCATCTTTTCTAGGTAATGTACTAAAAAGTCTTTTTTCAAATTAAAATTGAGAAAACCCGGTGCAACTGCCTCAACATCTTCTATTCGTTCACTATTTGCTAAGTATTTTACAATTTCATTTGCAATCACAAGTGGTGCTTTCTTATGAAGTTTCGCTAAAGGCATTGCCCCATTGCATTGGTATTCACAAAGGTCTGGTCTGCTTGATAACATTACTTTTGCATATTGCTGTTCATACCCTGCTTCTTGAAATCCCATTTGTATTTCTGCTTCTATTATATCAATTAGTTTTCTCATTACACTCTCCACTCTAAGTTCCATGTTATATTTTAAGTTTCATTTTATATTCGTTTCTATATCAATATATATTTTACTATTCTATCACACACCCAATCACACGGGCAACTTTTTTTGTATTTCCACTGTTTCTTTTCTACTCCCTCTGTTTCCCTTACGAATTATTACACACTTTTTGCATGTATATTCTAATATTTTTAAAATATCACTTGACATTTACCCCCCCCCATTGTATTATTGACTTAGTACAATAATACATGTTATAATAAAATTAGAGAAAAGAGGTGACAACCATGCCATGGAATATAGACAATTCTCGCCCCATCTATATGCAAATTATGGAAATCATTCAAATGGATATTTTTTCTGGGAAGTATGCACCTGGCGACAAACTTCCCTCCGTAAGGGACCTCGCTGTGCAAGCATCTGTCAATCCCAACACTATGCAAAAAGCCTTAGCTGAGCTTGAGCAGATTGGACTTGTCTATTCACAGAGGACTTCTGGCAGATTTATCACATCAGATCATTCCCTGATTCAAACCCTAAAACTACAGCTTGCTGATACATTTACAGACGAATACGTAGCCAAGATGAAACAAATCGGGTTTGAGAGTGCAAAACTATTACCATTTATAATCGAAAAATTAAAAGGAGAAACAATATGAATCCAATCTTAGATTGTCAAGGGCTTACCAAACAATTTGGAAATGTCCAAGCACTGTCCAATTTGAATTTTTCATTAGAACGTGGACAAATCGTTGGACTTTTAGGACCTAATGGCAGTGGCAAAACAACATTAATCAAAATTATAAACGGGTTATTGGTGCCTACTTCTGGCAATGTAACCATTGCAGGGAAAGCGCCAAGCCCAGAGACAAAATTAATCGTGTCTTATTTACCAGATAAAAGCTTTTTAGATGAACAGATGAAAGTATCCGAAATCGTTACTTATTTTGCAGATTTCTATGATAACTTTTCAACGGAGCGCGCATTTGCAATGCTTAAGGACTTGGATATCAATCCTACGAAACGTTTAAAGACTTTATCAAAAGGTACACAAGAAAAGGTACAGCTTATTCTTGTCATGAGTCGAGATGCAGACCTTTATATACTCGATGAACCTATCGGTGGTGTTGACCCTGCTGCCCGCGACTACATTTTAAGTACCATTATTCAAAACTACAATCCAGAGGCTACCGTTTTATTGTCTACACATTTAATTAGCGATATTGAAAATGTACTAGACCGTATTTTATTTATACAAAATGGTTCTCTTGTGTTAAATTCAACTGTAGATGAAATTCGTATGCAACAGCAAAAATCTGTTGACGCACTATTTCGGGAGGTGTTCAGATGTTAAAAAAACTTATAAAATACGATATGAAAGCATTGTCACGTACTCTACTATTATTACACGCAGTTGCACTTGTCTTTGCTATAATTGGCAGGCTTTTTATTACAAGCAATATACTCATGCGAGAACCAAATTTCTTTGAGGCTCTATATATGCTTACATTTTTCCTCATTTTAGGAGGTATTTATTTTGCTACTTTTGCCCTCTTTGGCATTCACTTTTACAAAAGTTTATTTTCTACACAGGGATATTTGTCTTGGACATTACCAGTTACAGCTCATCAGCACTTACTCTCAAAGCTGCTTGTTGCGTTTTTATGGAACATTCTCAGCTTTTGCGCATTACTGCTTGCCATTTCGATTTTCTTTTTTAATCCTAATGTCGGTATAATAAAGGGTATTGATGAGTTCTTCGCATATTTTGGAAATAACGCGATTATGCTTATTTTCATTACATTGCTGTTCCTACTCTTGTCTACACTGAGCTCCATTTTAACCCTATACTCCTCTGCTGCAATCGGACAACTATTCACAAACCACCGTGTGTTAGCTTCTATAGTAACCTATGCTATTTTTGCAATAGTTGCACAGATTGCATATACACTCGCACTCTTTACACTCTCTTACCATACATATGAAACCTCTATGGAAGTAACCATCGTAGAGGTTGCAGGTATAGATACTGCTGCTGCCACCATTGCACCCTACCTAAGAATAGTTTCCATTTCAAGTGTCATGGCTATTGTACAGATTGTTGCTCTCTATGGATTGACATACTATCTGACAAAGCGTAAATTAAATCTAGCATAAAGAAACAGCATACCTATAAAACGCTTAATATAAAACGGCAGACACCGCAGTGTCTGCCATAGATTAGATTTCTAATTTCTTTGCACAGGCAATCGCTAACATACCTGGCCCTGTATGGCACGCAATACTAAGTGCGACTGGCGCCGTATATACTTCATAACCTGGAAATCTTTCCTTTACTTCATTTTCCCATTCTAGTGTTGTTTGCATATCATCTACATTGGAATGCGTAATCATCAAATGAACTGCCGTGTCTTTGAATCTTGTCTGCAAATCTTTTTCCATTGCCTCCAATATCGTTTTTTTAGCAGCTTTCCACCCTCTTACTTTTGCAAAAGCGTCTAATCTCTCTCCTTGAATTTGGAGTATCGGTTTTAAGTTCAAAACCGTACCAATCGCCGCTGCTGCTGGCGTAATTCTTCCACCTTTTTTCAAATATTTCAACGTATCTACACCTAAGTAAATAGCAGATTCTAATGCATTGTTCTCTAAAATTTCTTTGATTTCTTTTGCACTTTTTCCTGTCTCTGCTAATTGTTTTGCATCAAGTGCACCTTGTCTTTGCGTAACCGAAATACGCTTGTTATCTACCACGAACACCTTGCCCTCATAATCGGCACTAAGTGTCATCGCTGTTTCACAAGAACCACTTAAGCCACAAGACATCGGTATGTGTACTATCTCGTCATATTCTTTTAAAAGATTATCCCATAAGTCCATCACATCTGCTGGTGCTGGTTGTGATGTAGAAATATCTGCGTCCTCTTTTAACGTTGGTAAAATTCTTCTTGTGTAAGTGTAACATCTTCATAGTACATCTCTTCATTGACAAAAAAAGGCATTGGCAGTATATAAATACCTGCTTTCTTGCCATCTTCTTGTGTAATTCCACTATTACTGTCTGTAATAATTGCTACTTTCCCCATTTTGTTTCCTCTCTCCTTGTGTGCCTATACTGTTATAATTTCCGAATTAGAATCTCTGCGCGCAATCTGAATCGGAATTTCCTCTCCATTATAGGGATTGTCCCCTAAGGAAATTTCTAATTTCACCGTTTCATATGCTAGCTTTGCATAATTATTTTCTTTACTCAAATGACCGAGTAACACATGTTGTAACTTATCATGTAGTATATCACAAAGTAGTCGCCCTGACAATTCGTTCGAAAGATGTCCTGTATGACCTAACACACGCCGTTTCAGCGGATACGGATACGGTCCCACCTCGAGCATATGAACATCATGGTTTGCCTCTAATAAAATCGCGTCCAAGCCTTGTAGATTTTCTATAATATAATCATCATACATACCCAAGTCTGTTGCTACTGCAATTTTTTTCGCCTCATGTTCTATGCGATATGCCACAGGCTCTTTTGCATCGTGAGAAATGCGAAATGGATTGACGGTAATATCTCCCAAAGTAAATGCTGTATCTGCTTCAATCTCATGAAACAGTTCTTTTGGTATCGCACCAAGACTTTTTGATTTATATATTCCCTCTAGGGTACCTGCTGTTGCATAAATAGGCACTTCGTATTTTCTACAAAATACACCTAGCCCCTGAATATGGTCGGAATGCTCATGTGTAATCAAAATGCCATTTACTTCATCGCCAGTAATCTCTAACTCTTGTAAACCAAGCTCTATTCTTTTTTTGCTAATACCTGTATCCACCAGTAAATGTGTCTGCTGATTCCCCACATAAATACAATTCCCACTGCTACCACTTGCTATACTACATAGTCTCATTTTGTCTATTCTCCAACGTATCTATCTGCTTATACATATGTTCAAGCGTTTTGCTATTGTCTATTACATATTTACAATTTGCTCTGTATGTGTCCTCTGTCAACTGTGATAAAAAGATATTGTCTATCTTCTCCTCCTGATATCCCCGTATTTGCTTTAGTCTTTCTCTTCTTATTTCCTCTGGAGCATATATATACCAAAGTTCATCGCAAATTTGTGCATAATTATCCTCAATGAGAATTGCCCCCTCAAGTAAAAAATACGTTCTGCCCTGCTCTTCTTGCGTCCGAATCAAACTGTATATACGCTCTTTTATGCATGGGTGCATAAGAGCATTTAATGCCATTCTTTTTTTTGTATCTGAAAATACAATATCTGCCAACTTCGCTCTATCAATTTTCTGTTCATCATCTAATATCTGTTCACCAAAAAAATTCACTATTTTTTGATAACATACTTCGTTTGGCTGTTGCAAGATATGCCCTATGTTATCTGCATAGCATACATATGCGCCCCATCTTTCTTGCACATATTGTAATACTTCGCTTTTTCCTGCACCGACACCACCCGTAATTCCAATTACTTTCATGCTATTTTGCCTCGTACCAGTTCTTTCCTGTGTGTATATCAATGATAAGTGGCACATCTAATTGTACTGCTTGTTCCATTTTTTGCACAAGAATCTCTTTCACTTGCTCTACCTCGTCTTTATGTGCCTCTATTAACAATTCATCATGCACTTGCAATACGATTCTTGAACGCAATCCTTGCTCTTTTAATGCCTCACCAACACCAATCATCGCTATTTTCATAATATCTGCCGCACTGCCTTGTATTGGTGCATTCATTGCAACACGCTCACCAAAAGAGCGTTGCATGAAATTACTAGATTGCAATTCTGGAACGGGTCTACGTCTTTCAAAAAGTGTTTCCACATAGCCTAAGTCTTTCGCTTGCTGTATTGTAGTATCCAAAAACTGTTTTACCTCTGGATAGGAGGCAAAGTAACGTTCAATATACTCTGCTGCCTCTTTTCTTGTAATGCTCAAATCTTGGCTTAATCCAAACGAACTAATACCATACACAATACCAAAATTCACAGCTTTTGCATTTCTTCTTTGTAAGTCTGTCACCTCTTCAAATGGTGTGTGAAAAACTTGTGACGCTGTTATCCTATGAATATCCTCTGCATGTTTGTATGCCTCTATGAGCGCCTTATCACCAGAACAATGTGCAAGCACACGAAGTTCAATCTGAGAATAATCGGCATCTATAAAAATATAATCTTCCTCTGGAATGAACACCTTTCGTATCAAACGCCCCAACTCCATTCGAACAGGAATGTTTTGAAGATTCGGCTCTGCACTGCTGATACGTCCTGTTGCCGTAATTGTTTGATTGAACTTCCCGTGAATTCTACCGTCTGTACCGATAAAATTCGCAAGTCCATCTGCATAGGTTGATTTTAACTTTGCAACCTGTCTATATTCTAAAATCTTATTTACAATCGGATATTCTGGCGCTAATTTTTCTAACACATCTGCTGCTGTTGAATAACCTGTCTTTGTCTTTTTTCCACCCTCTATACCTAGATGTTCAAAGAGTATTACCCCTAATTGCTTTGGTGAGTTAATGTTAAACTCTTCGCCTGCGTCCTCATAAATCTGCTTTTCTAAAATCTGTATCTTTTTCGCAAGCTCATTCCCATATTCTTTTAGTTCTTCTTTTGCTACACGAATACCACATTTTTCCATGTTTGATAACGCAAATAATAGAGGCATTTCCACTTCAAAAAACAGCTTATCTAACCTTTGCTCTTTTAGTTTTTGTTGTAGTCTTGCATTTGCCATGTAGGCTGTATGCGCTTGATAGCATACTTTAACCTCTTCTTCTGCCTTATCCTCTAACATCATATCTAAGTATTCACGTGCAACATCTTCATAAGTATAGTCACTTTTCAACGGATTAAGCAAATATGCTGCTAGTGTCATATCAAAACAGTTCTCTGGCTTTTGAATGGTAATAGTTGTAAGCTGCTCTTTCAAATCAAACATAGAAAAGGTCGCAACTTTGCTTGCTATTTCTTCTATCTGCGCAAACAAATATTCCTTTGTAATATCACCATGAATCGGAATGCAGTATGTATTTTCCTCTTCAAATGCAATGCCTACACCTCCTACATCTGCCATATGTGCAAATAAGGGCAGTACATTTTCACTGCTTTTATATATGACAACACCCACTACTGTTTGCTGTTTTGCTTGTTCAAAAATAGTATCTGCTATATCTTTTTTGGTTATCGTTTGAAAACTTTCCTCTACATCATGCGATGATGCTTGTACATCAAAACGATGCAAGAAATTTTTAAACTGTAATCTCTGAAACCATGTATATGCCTCTTGTGTATAGAGATTCCCCAATTTCGCATCTTCTAGTGAGCAAGTGATGTCTGCGTCCACAATAATTGTTGCCAATTCTTTACTCAACTTCGCCAACTCATAATGTTCCCGCAGTGCCTTTGCTGCTCTAGGTGGTGTCAATTCCTCTACATGTTCGTATGCATTTTCAATACTTCCATATTCTACAATTATCTTTGTAGCAGTTTTCTCACCAACACTTGGCACACCTGGAATATTATCTGATGAATCTCCCATCAGCCCTTTTACATCTATAAATTCTATCGGTGTCACTTGGTAGCGCTCTTTCACATCTTTAGCGTAATAGTTTTCTATTTCTGTAGTGCCTCGTTTTGTCTTTGGAATTCTAATTTGTATCTTATCTGTTGCCAACTGCAATAAATCTCTATCTCCTGAAATCACAGAAACAACCATACCATTTGTTTCACAGCGTTTCGCCAAAGTTCCCAGTATATCATCTGCCTCTAATCCTGCTTGCTCCACTACTTTTACGCCCATTGCTTGTAATACTTCTTTAATGACAGGTACTTGCTCTCGCAATTCGTCTGCCATTGGTTTTCTCGTCCCTTTATACGCCTCAAACATTTTATGTCGAAACGTCGGCGCATGTACGTCAAAAGCCACAACTAAGTATTGTGGTTTTTCTTCTTCTAGCAACTTAAACAAAATATTTAAAAAACCATAAATTGCATTTGTATGCAAACCCTCTGCATTTGTCAAATCGGGAATACCATAAAAAGCACGATGTAATATACTATGCCCATCAATCAATACTATTTTTTCTGTCATTTCATAAGCCTCGCAATCGTTACTTCTAGTGCCTCAAACGCTTGATTCACATCATCAATCTCCCAAACGGTTTCCTCCATTGGGCATTTTCCTGTTTTAGTTCTATTTTCAATATAAGGAACTTTTTCACCATATTCATAAATAATCTGATTGGCATCTAACACTTCACACGCCGCTTGGCTCATAATTTCCCCATAAACTTCGCACGCACCACCTAAAACTGTCAGTAATGCCGCCGCCTTGCCGATAACTCTATCTGCAATTACCGCACCTTGAAATGCTTGCTTATCCTTTCGCAATTCTATCATCAAGGGCTTAATGCCAAAATCATTTGAAATAATAACCTCACCACTTGGTTTTTGAATCACACAACTCGCGTTTTGTTCACGCAATATTTGTTTTGTTTCTTCTAGTTTACTTGTCAAAAAGAAGTCCCCCATTTTTTAATTGTTTGTAAATGATTGGAATAATAGCTATCTGAACAATCATTCCTGGCATTCCTCTTACAATGCTTGCCATAAATGCAGTGTGTGTCATAAATGCCGCGTCCATGCCAAATAACATAGAGCCTGCCCCGATTGCGATTGCATAGACAATACGCCCTGCTACCATAGAAAGTAACAGTGCCACATAAACATTGCATTTCTTAGTCAGTACACCCATTGCTACACCATAGCCTATTAACTCAAACATCATAAACCAAAGAAGTGGCATAGGTGGCATACCTGTGATGAAAAAACTAAGCATTGGAACGATTGCGCCAACTGCACCACCATAAACACCACCTAAAATTGCGCCTGCTAACAACACTGGAATGTGAATTGGCAAAAGTGTCATACCTGCACCTTGTCCAAACATATGAAAGGCTTGTGGCAACAATATTCCTAATGCAATCAATGCACCTGCATATAGCAATTTCTTAACATTTATGGTATTACTCTTCTCACCTCTCATCTGTCCTTATCCCTCCATCTTTGAAATTTCTGTCAGTCGTTCCATAATCGGCAAATGCTGTGTACATAATTTTTCACATTTCTTACATTGAATACACTTGCTTGCTATTTCTTTTGCTGTTCCCCAGTGCCATTTCAGTCTGTCTAGACAGGCTTTATCACCATTTTCATTTGTAAATATTTTTATATTGTATGCGTCCATAAATTTGGGAATCTCAATTCCCTTAGGACAGGAATCGCAATATCCACAACCTGTACATAAGTTATTTAGTGAAATTCCTGTATTTTTATATTCTTCTACAATGTCCTTTGCTGGCTTTTCTTCTAAATTCTCTACTGCTTTTACTGCATCGTCAACGTGTTCTTTTGTTGTACAACCTGCAAGTGTAACGGTAATTTCTCTATGCGATGCCACAAAGCGAAGTGCTGCCTGTGCCACTGTCAAGTCTGTGCCTTTTGTCAAATAAGAAAAAGCGTCTGGATTCTCTGGAATCATGCCGCCACCTAAAGGATTCATAACGACAACACCCATGCCTTGCTCGTATGCAGACTCGATACCACTTTGTCTAAACTGATAATTCAATGCATTATATCCAAGCAACATTCCCTTAAACTTGTCGCTCTTTATCACTTCTTCAATTTCATTTCCTTGCATATGTGAAGAAAATACAATGTTGCGAATCAAGCCCTCATTTTTCGCCTCTTCAAAATGTCCATAAAGTGCGTCCATGTGTTTTTCCCATGACTCAAGACTAAGCATACACCACATATGATAAAAATCAATATAATCTGTCTGTAGTCTATCCAATGATTTTTCTAATCTTCTGCGAAATGCGTCTCGGCTCGTATCTTGCTCTAATGTGTTAAAATTTGTCTTAGAGGTCACATATACCTCAGAGCGTTTCACTTGAGATAGTGCAATACCTGTAACAATTTCGCTTTTGTCATCATTATAAAAAGGAGCTGTATCCCAGTAATTAATTCCTTTTGAAAATGCATATAAAGGTATTTCTGCACATTTTTCAAATCTGCCTGCCGCAATATCTTCCTCATCATATCTCATTCCGCCAAACCCAATCGCCGATACTTTCATATCTGTATTACCATATTGTTTATAATGCATACTCATCTCTCACTTTCCCACACTTTGTGCTATACTGTTTGATTATAACAAATTTCAAGAGTTTCTTCTTGCTATTATTTTAACTTAAGAATCACCTCTTGGCAATGTGTTTATCTATTCTTTTCTATTTCTGCCATTCATATAATAACTTTTCATTTCTGTAATTTCTTTTAAGACGTAATAGTTTGTGTGAGTTGTCATACAAAATTGCTTGATTTTGAATGAAAAAGGATATATAATAACAGAGGTTGTACTGCTGAAATAGCTCAGTTGGTAGAGCACTTCACTCGTAATGAAGGGGTCGTCGGTTCAAGTCCGATTTTCAGCTTAACCACAAAACACCGTAATCTCATTGGTTTCAATGGATTACGGTGTTTTTTATATTCACCTCTCAAAATTTCACCTCTCAAAAGCAAGAACGTTTCATTCCTCCTATATCCGCTTTCATATTACGAATCATTTCACATTACCTTGAAAGCCAAAAGGCAACCGTTGTCTTAGTATATAAAAACGCTCTAACC
>JGI994J12354_10002748_pt1 | contig 16849 bp, 17 predicted proteins | sample IntmicLarv3ML3BL_FD_12354 | JGI IMG/M metagenome (IMG submission 12354) | reverse complement strand
CGCCGCATCCATTGCCTGACGAAGATATTCGATAAATCTACAACTATCAAGAATACCTCCCATGCCTATGACCCTGTTTTTAGGGAGTTTACTATTTTTATAACTAAGGTATGTCATTGTGTCCATAGGGTTGGCAATCATTACAATAATTGCATTCGGAGAGTACTTTAAAGCACTGCTTACGACAGAGTTAACAATCCCGGCATTCGTTCCGATCAACTCTTCCCGCGTCATTCCTGGTTTACGGGGAATACCGGATGTAACAACAAGTACATCCGAATTTGCAGTTGCGGCATAATCATTTGTTACCCCTTTAACTTTTGTATCGAATTTATATAGCTTTGCGGTCTGCATCATATCTAACGCTTTTCCTTCGGCAAGCCCCTCTTTTACATCGATTAATATGATTTCTGCAGCTACTTGCATATGTAGCATTGCGTTTGCACAAGTTGCGCCAACATTTCCGGCTCCGATAACTGTTACTTTAGACATTGTTTGTAAAATTAAGTGTTCTTTATTTTATAAATTTGTGAAAAAATTTGATGGACCAAATTGAAAAATTCCGCACATTCCGTGCCAATATGAATGAAGAGATATTAGGCTCAGACTCACTATTTTTTAAAAGATTTTTTAACCTCGACACGCGAACATACGAAGAGGGAGCATTGCCTGCCCGCATAAAAGAGATGCTTGGGCTTGCAACGTCTATGGTTTTAAGATGTGATGATTGTGTTAAATACCATTTGGAAAAATGCTTTGAGCTTGGGATAACCAGAGATGAACTTTTTGAAATAATGGCCGTTGCGAATCTCGTAGGAGGCTCGATTGTCATTCCGCATACCCGGAGAGCACTCGAATATTGGGGACTATTGGAGGGGGAAGCGACCGGAGAAAAATAGAGCGTCATAATCGTAAATAAAGGTAAAAACAGTAAATATCCTAGATATAACTCCAATGATTAACTATACAGAAGCGGATATCAAATTCCGGTGCAAAGATAAGCGAAAAATAGCAACGTGGGTAAAGAGGGTGATAAATAAATTTCCCGGCAAAATATCCGGGAATATGGTCTTTGTATTTTGTAGTGACGAATATCTACTTGAGGTTAATAAAAAATATCTTTCGCACGATTATTATACAGATGTAATAACATTCGATTATACGGAAGGAGATGTAATTTCGGGTGATATACTCATCAGTATTGAAAGAATAAAAGAGAACGCGAAGGGCTATAATACAACATTCGAAGAGGAGTTACGGCGGGTAATTATTCATGGGGTGTTGCATCTCTTAGGATATAAAGACTCATCTGCAGAAGAAAAAGCAGAAATGAGGAGAAGAGAAGATGAAGCGCTGGTTCTCTGGGCCGAATAGCCCAAGATCTCAATATCCTCCGGAAGCCTGATTCAGAGAAAAGAGGTATGTGGGGATTCTCGTTGATGAAAATTGGTTATGTTTGCTGAAAGAAATATTCTCTGATGGTATATGGATAGATTTGACATTATAATAGTAGGGGCTGGTCATGCGGGGTGCGAAGCTGCCTATGCAGCGGCGAAGATGGGGTCAAAAGTCCTTCTTTTGACGATGGACATGGGAAAAATTGCTCAAATGTCGTGTAATCCTGCTATCGGGGGCATTGCTAAGGGTCAGATTGTTAGAGAAATAGATGCTCTTGGGGGGATGGCTGGGCTCATAACCGATGCTTCGACCTTGCAGTTTAGAATGTTGAACAGATCTAAAGGCCCTGCGATGTGGAGTCCGAGGGCGCAATGTGACCGTCAATACTTCTCTTTTAATTGGAGATATATTTTGGAGCATACAGAAAATCTCTATTTATGGCAAGATATAGTAACAGAATTTTTATTTGATAATAAGGTTATTATAGGGGTAAAATGTTCAATGGGGGCGCGGTTTTATGGAAAGAGCGTTATTCTTACTGCAGGAACTTTTCTTAATGGGAGGTTATTCATAGGAAAGGAGAGTGTTGATGGGGGTAGAGTGGGGGAGTCTTCTTCGTATAACCTATCGGAGCAGCTATCTGAAAAAGGTTTTGAACATAATAGAATGAAGACCGGAACTCCTCCCAGAGTGGATGCAAGATCAATCGATCTTGCCAAATTGGAAGTACAACTTGGAGATAGATTTCCCGAAAAATTCTCATTCATTAACACTCCGTCTGCAATTCAGGGAGAGGTAAAACAGATGTGCTGCTATATGGTACACACCAATAGAGAGGTACACGATCTGTTGCGAGAGGGATTTGAAAGGTCTCCTCTGTTCTCGGGTAAAATATCCGGCATAGGGCCGAGATATTGTCCAAGCATAGAAGATAAGCTTAGAACCTTTGCAGACAAAGATAGCCATCAACTCTATTTAGAACCAGAGGGATGGAATACGCAGGAGTACTATTTGCAGGGCTTCTCTTCATCTCTCCCGTTGGATATACAATATGCCGCACTAAGAGCTATTAAGGGATTTGAGAACATTATCGTTTACAGACCGGCGTATGCCGTAGAGTATGATTTTTTCCCACCGACCCAGCTATATCATACTCTTGAAACGAAGCTAATAGAGAATCTCTTCTTTGCAGGGCAGGTGAACGGGACGACCGGATACGAAGAGGCGGGTGCGCAAGGTTTAATGGCAGGAATTAATGCCCATTTAAAAATTAATGGACGGGAGTCTTTCATCTTGAAAAGAGATCAGGCATATATTGGAGTCTTGATAGATGATTTAGTAACAAAGGGAGTTGATGAGCCATATAGAATGTTTACCTCAAGAGCGGAGTATCGCATCTTATTAAGGCAAGATAATGCCGACCTTAGGTTAACCCATTTAGGGCATCAGCTCGGGCTGGCTTCGGATAAGCGATTCTCATCGATGAATGAAAAGTATAGATTAGTTGATAATTTAGTAAGCTACTTTGAAAAAAATACCGTCTCGCCGGATGAAATTAATAATTATTTAGAAAAAGTAGATAGCAAACCGATATCTTCCAAGAAAAGGTTGGCTGATATATTGACTCGTCCGCAAACAGACATTGCCTCCCTTATACAATATGTTCCACGGGAAACATATTATGGCCAATCTGCTGAGATCAACACTGTTGAGTGCGGGTTTCCATACAGTACAAGAAAAGAGATTAAAGAGACTTTTTTTGCAGAGGCCCTAAATAAAGAGATATTAGAGGCGGCAGAAGTTAGGATCAAATATAAGGGATATATAGATCGAGAAAAGAGAATTGCGGATAAAATTTTGAGACTTGAGAATATTATAATTCCGGAGAACTTTGATTATTCTATAATAAAGTCCCTATCTATAGAGTCTCGTCAAAAACTTGATAAACACAGGCCGGGAACAATTTCGCAGGCGTCCAGGATACCAGGAGTATCTCCGGCCGACATATCCGTGTTGTTGATATATTTTGGGCGATAACCAAAAGGGGGAGGAGCTATTTAAAGATCCTACAAACGAGCAGTCGAATCTTCTTCTCGTTCTATCACATCAATATGTTCCGGCACATCGACTCGAACCGGATCGTCAGCCCGTTATAGAATAGCAACTGGTCACGGATATCAAGTGGAGAGAAAATGTTTCACGTGGAACATAGCAGGGAAAATTAACTCTGTTACTCCATTGGCAGAGATAGATAGCGAGAAGATAGAGCTTCGGCAATATTAGGATCGGGATTCAGAATCTTAAGAAGAGCACAACGGTGTTGGGCGATTTTATTGATATTGGCGCTATCAATTGTAATGGTCGCCGCATCTGGAAACAGCTTCAGCAGATAGTTTAGGATTAGATTAAATTGAGTAGAATTTTGGGCGTTGGTCTCTAACAGATTTATGTTCCCAGCTTTGGTCGGATAGGCAATGAGATAGAGTTGGCCATTGGTTGCCGCTATTCCGGATCTGGAGAGAGTTTCAATGAGGGCGTATCTCAATATTTCCGGAGGCCACAAAAAAGAAGTTGTGCTATTATATTGCTCTCGGAGTATAAATAATTGCTCCGGAGTAAGGAGAGAAAAATGGTTGCAGCTCATCTCCAGATCGAGCGTATTTATAGAAGAATCTACATGGAAGATATTTTTATTGCTATACAGCGTGATGTCAAATCCGGTTCTTTGATAGAATTCAAACAGTAGCTCATCCGCCGGCTTTACTATAGTGTAGTCAAATCCCATTGCTTTTGAATAGTCCATCGCTTTATTGAGAAGCATACGCGAATATGAGCTTCCCCTATATTCGGGGAGTGTTGCTACTCCATAAATATATGCTCCGCGCAATGTAATAAAATGGTCGGAGGGAGGTATTTTACCAGGACTAATAGATTGATTTAAAGGTAATAGAGCGTATGATGGGAGCATGGATAGTATGGACACCGGCATATTATCACACAGTAAAACCCAACTACTTGTATGTGGAAGGCAGTTGCTGATATAAGAATCTATGTAAGATTGATCGTCTGTAAAACAATTCCGCCATATTTTAGAGATAGCCTGTATGTCGGTCTCGGATTTTATATTTACGGGGCGAATAACCATCAGAAGAATTTATTGACTGGAATTCAAATTCATTCGTTATTAAAGATCTCGTTTATGATTCCTTTATATTTGGCCCGGATATTTGTACGCTTAAGTTTCAATGTCTGCGATAACATTTTGTTTGTAGGAGACCAGTCATCGGAAACAAGCCTGGCGCGCTTGATGTGTTCGTGTGGAGCTAATTGTTTATTGACACCATCAATTTCTTTGTTTATAAGAGAGATAACTTCTGCTAATTTGATTAATTCTTCATCGTTGTTATATGAGAGTCCCTTCTCCTTTGCCCAGTCGCGCAGATATGTAAAAGACGGGGTTATCAAGGCAGATGCAAATTTCTGATTTTCACCGATTACGATGCAGTTTTCTACAGACACCAGCTCTCGGAGCATGTTCTCGATAACCTGAGGGGCTATATATTTTCCGGAAGATAGTTTAAATATCTCCTTTTTCCGGTCGGTAATCTTTAAAAAACCACCATCGACAATTACCCCGATATCTCCTGTATGTAACCACCCCTCGCTATCTATAATTGCGTTTGTATTTTCCGGATCTTTATAATAGCCTTTCATTATATGAGGCCCCCTTGTAAGGATCTCTCCGTCCTCAGCGATTATAAGTTCGGTCCCCGGGAATATTTTTCCAACGGTACCTATCTTGATAATCATTTCATTAGGGTTATTTACCGCAATTACGGGGGAGGTTTCGGTCATGCCATACCCTTCAAAAATGTACATCTTTGCGGCGGTAAATAGTCGTATTATCTTTGCCTGAATAGAGGAGCCTCCGGATACTACGAGCATCTCTTTGCCTCCCAGGGCGTCCCGCCACTTTTTGTAAACAAGTTTATCGGCTATGCTATGTTTTAATGAGTAGAGCAGCCCGCTTTTTGTATAGTCATATTCACAGGCCAAATTAAAAGCCCACTTATATATAATAGCCGATATTCCTTTGAGTGACTTACCGGTAGCCTCGAATTTTGCAAAAATCATCTCGAGGACCCTTGGTACGGAACAGAATCCGTCTGCATGACAGTCGGCAAGGTCGGTTGCTATGGTTCCTAACCCTTCGGCATAGTAGGTACCTATGCCCAAGATCTGATACTCATAGTTCATGCTTCTCTCATATATATGACTCAACGGCAAGAAACTCAGCATCTTATGGGTGTGATTTCTGATTTGCATGGCAGCGTGGCCTTTGGCGTTGAATATCAGATTATCGTGAGAGAGCATCACCCCTTTCGGTGTTCCGGTCGTGCCGGAGGTATATATTATTGTCGCTACATCGTGCTTGTCGATGTATTTCTTGTTATTTTCAATGATTTCGGCAAATTGAGATTCATTCTCTTTGGCAATCTGATACAGGTCGGAGATGGATTTGTATCCGTCGATGGAGTCGAATGTATATATCTTGATATCTCTCTTTATCTCTGCCAGAATAGGAAGAAGTTTTTTCAAGAGAGAGTCGCTGCCGATAAATATACCGGTACAATCACTATGATTAAATATGTGAGTGAACTCATCGTGGCTGAGGGTGGAATAAACAGGGATGTGGATCATTTTAGCCAAAGTAGCACCCATGTCTACAAAATTCCACTCAGGGCGATTGTTGCTGATCGTAATTATTTTGTCTTGAGCCTTAAACCCTTCGGCAAGAAGAGCGTATGCAACTAAATGCGAATATCTATGATACTCTTCAGATGAAAACTTTATCCATTTTCCATGTGATTTGCGTGCAAGAATATCGTCTTTTGGATATTTTGCAACGATTGCATCAAGAATATCGAAGATTCGGGTTACCTCCATAATGTGAAAATTAAATTGATTGGTTGATATCTGCTATAAATTGATCTATGTCCTCTTTGGTTGTGTTGAACGAACACATCCATCTTACCTCATTTGTCTCTTCTTCCCATACATGAAAATGGTGCCTTTGCTGAAGTTTTTCGCAAAGTTCAGGCGGGATTATAGCAAATACGGCATTGGTATCGACAGAACGGGTTATTTTTACCTGAGAAATTCCGGCCAATTGTTGCTCTAAATATTTTGCCATGCTGTTAGAGTGTTTAGCCATCTTAATATTGAGATTATCTTTAAGATAGGCTTCGAATTGAGCTGCCATGAACCTGTTTTTTGAATAGAGTTGTGCTGCTTGTTTTCGTATATAGAGAAAGTTCTCGTTGTGTTCTTTGCGGAAAAGGAGTAGTGCCTCGCCTATGAGTAATCCGTTTTTTGTACCCCCGAAAGATAAGGCATCCACACCTATTTCCGAGGTGAACCGGGCAACAGGCATATCAAGAGCTGCAGCTGCATTGGATATTCTGGATCCATCTATATGCAGATATCCATTGTGGCTATGCATCAAGTCTGCAAGTTCTTTTATCTCAGCCGGAGTATATATAGTTCCCATTTCGGTCGGTTGTGATATAGAAAGGACCTTCGGCTGGGCATGGTGCTGAAATCCAAAACCTTTCAATTCTTTTTTGACGCTTTCAGGCGTCACTTTCCCATCTTTTTGAGGAAGAGGAATCAGTTTGCATCCGGTCATCTTCTCCGGAGCACCACACTCATCAACATTTATATGAGCTGTCTCCGGGCAGAGGATGGAGTTATAAGAGTTGGTTAAGGCTTTAAGAGCGAGTATATTTGCTCCTGTTCCGTTGAAAACCAGATAAGCACCTGTATCGGGCCCGAACTGCTCTTTGAAGATCGATTCAACTTTTAATGTAAGCGCATCCTCACCGTAAGCGTCGGCGAAACCGCTATTTATCCGAATTATTGCATCCATAATCTCAGGAGCAACTCCTGAATGGTTATCACTTCCAAAGCTATGTTTCATAAGATGTATATTTCTAATATTGCGTGTAAATGTACAAAAAATATTTTTTGGGCAGTGGTTTAGAAATGAGACTTTTTAAATTTAAGGTGAGCGAATATTCATTTTCCGGAGTGAATGGAGGAAAATAATGAAGGAGGAAAACAACTTTATTTTCCTCCTTCTCGATTGACCGGAAATAGTGGTAAAGTATTAGAAAAAGGTCATTTTATATTCCCTTTTGTATCATGTACCGTAATCCGGATATTACATTTGGCATTGGTGTCGGTCGAACCTTCAAATATTGTCGTCGAGCCTTTTTTTTCAGATTTTGTTATTTGCCGGAATCGACCGGAAGCAAAGTCAATATTCCCATAAGTCGATTGGTAATTTAGTGCAACCGAGATGGACGGATCAAGTTTTAGATGGAAGCTGCCATATCTGAAATTTCCTGAAAAAGAGTGAAATGACGGGGCGGTATTTACAATATTCACCTCCGAATTATATCCGTCAAATTCAGCGCTAGCAGAAACCCGGGCTAAACGGAATTTATCGTATTTCGAATCCCTGCAGACAATGGTGTTTACACTCGAAAAGTCAAAACTGCTAGAATGAGAGGACAAAACAGTTACCTCTGCGATATTTCCCAAATTAAATTTTGAGTATTTAGCCGATATTTGCATTGTTTTGAAATCTTTTCCCGAAACGGTTGTGTTGTTTAGATCAAATTTTGAATTATTCCCATTATTCTCAAAGAGAAATGTTGAATATTTAGCTATAGCGCTAATGTCATTCAAACTGCCGAAAACAAAGGAATCGTTGTTTGAATCGATATGTACATCCAATGCTTTCTTAATATCTATTTTTGAATACCTGGCTTTAATCTCAATATTATTCAGACTGCCGAAAACAAAGGAGTCATTGTTTGAATCGACTTGTACATCCAATGCTTCTTTAATATTTACTTTTGAGTATCTGGCATTAATAGTCGCCTTACCGATCGTGCCGATACGGAGATCGGTATTATTAAGGTTAAATACCGACGACCCTCCGTCTCCGACCGTTGCCGTCGAATATCTCATTTCGAATGATCCTCGATCGCCATAATTGCCCATTTGCAGATGTACATTGCTTAATATAAAATTGACAGATAGTTTGGGCATCCAAAGCTTGTATTTAGTCTTTATTTTTTCCGGACTTATTGATATCTTATCCTCATTGATTAATATTGTTGTACGTCTGCTGAGCCATGTGCTGGAACTTGATTTGATCAGCTGAAGATTTAACGACAATGAGTTATCGGAAGATTTTGCGTCCAAACTATTTTTGAAAGCATTGAGCAACTTTCGGACATCCTCATCATACCTCCCGTCATAGATAAGCTCTCCGGTTACTTTTACACTATTCTGATCCCAGGTGAAAATTTCGATCTCCGAATATGCCGAAGACAAGGTAATACTTCCCAAAGCTGAGATACTATACGTTCTCTCGATATACTTTTCCGACTGGCTTTGGGCGTGCAAGTTCATTGAACCCGTAACGTACACAATAATTATCAGGCTATAAAAGAGTTTGAGATGTTTCATGATCTTTTGTTTTTTCAATTTCAGTTAATATTCTTTGCAACAGAGAGACCTTTTTTTCATAGAGGTCGATAAGCGATTGGATCAGAGCCGGATTAGGCCCGGATTCTTTGAGGTCGGCAGAGTACATTTCGATCATTAGATCTATGTCCTGTAAAATATCGGGAGTAGTGGGAAGCTCAGAGAGATTATAATTAGTTCTTTCGATTTGCAGTGTATAGTGTTTGATCTTATTAACCATTTCCGACTCATATCTGGCAAGATTCGGATCAATCTGGACAAAGACCGATTGTTGATCTGGTTGTTTCATCATTTGGTAACAAGCAAAAAATGTTATAAACACAGATGCGGCTATAGTTATTGCGTATTTCCAATAAACGATCCTTTTACGCCGGCCCTTTTTATTCAACGAAAGAGAAACCTTTGCCCAAATAAGTTCTTCATCCGGTTTTTCTACATCCAGCTTTTGGCGGCTATTTTGTATGTATGTTTCTAATTTCATTTTCAATTTTGCGTAATACTAACATTAGTTAACGATCTCTTTTTTTAGTTTTTCCTGTAGAAGTTTGAGCGCCCTTTGATATTGTGATTTTGAGGTTGATTCCGAAATATCCAACATTTCGGCAATTTCTCTATGTAAGTAACCCTCCAGAAGATATAAATTAAGGACCATTCTTGCCTTTACGGGCAATGTTTTGATCGCTTCATGAATCATTTCCGGCGATATCTTATTGAGACTTTCCTCTTCCGATAGGTCGTTGTTGGAACAGTCTTCTATAGACATTGGCAATTCATCGAAGGTTACAAACCATTGCCTCTTTTTCTTCAGGTGATTAATCGACGTGTTTATCACAATTCGTTTTAACCAGGATCCGAATGTCGAGTCTCCTCTGTAAGAGTCTAAATTGTTGAATGCTTTTACAAACGATTCTTGAACGATATCCTCGGCATCGACCTGAATAGGTACCATTCTGATACAGATATTGTACATTGCATGGATATACATTTTATATAATTTATATATTGATTGTTGATCGCCTTTTTGTGCGCAAACAACTAATGAAGAGGTTATGTCGATGCTTTTTTGTGTCAAAACGAATATTTCTTGCAATAATAGACAATGAAAAAATAAAAAGACGGAATTTAGAAGTTGTTTTGAGACAAAAAATAGAAAAAGGCATCCTTTTGGGATGCCTGTAGACTAATAAGTATAATAATGGAGGTATTATAAAATAGCCTTATATGCCTCTGCATCAAGCAATGAGTCAAGTTCTGACAGATCGCTCATCTTTATCTTGACCATCCATCCGGCTCCGTAAGGATCTTTATTTACAGATTCAGGAGCAGCTTCTAACTCTCCGTTGACCTCTACAATTGTGCCTGAAACGGGCATGAGGGCGTCAGCTACAGTCTTTACTGCTTCAATTGCTCCGAATATTTCCGATTTATCAAGTGTCTCTCCTTCGGTTTGGATATCAACGAATACGATATCGCCTAATTGGCCTTGAGCAAAGTCGGTGATACCAACGGTTGCAATGTCGCCATCTATTTTGACCCATTCATGGTCGCTCGAATACTTTAAATTTGCAGGTACATTCATGACTATATTATGTTTGTGATTAAAAATTTTACAAATATAACTACTATGTGCAAATTTAGCACAAAAATTATTTTAGGGTTATTACTATGGAGGAGGTAATTAATCAGAGTTTTTTGAGTGAATGTTTTATCAGCTCCTCAAGGGTATATGCAGGATTTTCTCTCAACAGGGAGTCGAGAACTTTCTCTACGTTTGCCTTTGCAAAACCGAGCAGTACAAGAGCGGATGCCGCCTCTTCCTTGTGCCCAAAGTTAGCGATTGGATAGATCGAGGCAAATGTGTCGGAAGAGGAGCCTTTAGCGATCTTGTCTTTTAATTCAATAAGAAGTCGTTGCGCTGTTTTCAGGCCAACCCCCTTTACGCTTTTTAATTTGTTAATATCCCCGGTGATTATTGCCTCTCTTACCTCATCGGAGGTTAGGGAAGAGAGCATCATTCGGGCACTATTCGGCCCTATTCCCGAAACCTCTATAAGGTTGCGAAAAATGAATCGCTCATCCTTATCGTAAAAGCCGAAAAGCTGCTCAAGGTCTTCTCTCGTATGGTGATGGATATAGAGCTTTATTGCCTCTCCCTGCTTTAGCTTGGAATAGGTTTGGAGAGAGATTAATATTTTGAATCCTATGCCATTGCAATCGAGAACGACCTCTGTGGGAGTTAGTTCTATTAGTGATCCTTTAAAATAATCGTACATATTTTTGGATATTTATCGTCAATCTTTAGGAGAGCTATAATGTCGTATTATAGTGTAGAATATCGTTGCAGAACATTAGACAATAGGTACGATGGCGATCTCTACACAGAGTGATATTGCTCCATGCAAAAGTATGATTTTTTTGTAAGATTGCTTAATTAAAGTGATATTTGCATATATGAGGACAGAGATGACACAAGTCAGAAACGTAGAGGATATCAGGAGACATTTCCCCGCGCTTGAGCAAAAAATAGGGGCGAAGCCGCTGGTATATATCGATAACGGAGCTACAACGCAGAAGCCGAAGAGTGTAATTGAACTGGTCAATAGCATGAATTCGGGGGTTAACGGCAACGTTCATAGAGCGGTACACGAACTTAGCGCGCGGAGTACCTATCTATATGAAGCGGCAAGAGACGAGATAAAGAATTTCCTGAATGCAAGGCAGAGAGAGGAGATAATTTTCACATCTGGGACTACCGCGTCTATAAATCTTATTGCCAATAGCTTTACGTATAAATTCATTGGGAAGGACGATGTTATTTTGATAACAGAGGCGGAACATCACTCCAACATTGTTCCGTGGCAGATGGCGTGTGAAAGGAGCGGAGCAAAATTGGCCGTCCTCCCTGTGGATGAGAATGGCTGCTGGAGAATGGATCTTCTCGATGGGCTTCTTAATAAAAGAGTTAAAATAGTTTCGGCAGCCCATATATCCAATATACTCGGGGTTGTAAATCCGGTGGAAGAGCTTATCGCAAAGGCTCATGGCAAAGGGATTCCGGTTTTAATCGACGGAGCGCAGGGGATAGTCCATTCAGAGGTTGATGTACAGATGCTTGGCTGTGATTTCTACGCATTTTCCGGGCATAAGTTATATGGTCCTACGGGAATAGGGGTGCTATATGGAAAGAGAGAGTGGCTCGATAAGATGCCTCCATGGATGGGAGGCGGAGATATGATCGGATCCGTTACTCTTGAAAAATCGACCTATGCGGAACTCCCACTTAAATTTGAAGCAGGAACGCCCAACTATATAGGAGCTTCGGGGCTTGGAGAGGCAGTGAAATTTATTAATTCAATTGATAGGTCAATTATCCGTAGAAATGAAAGAGATATAATTGATTATTTGAATTATGAGTTACCGAAAATTGAAGGAGTAAAGATTTATGGAAAATCGGAGAGGAAAATAGCACTCTTCTCCATAAATTGTGAAAGGGTCCACCCTGCAGATATTGCATCAATCCTTGATAAAATGGGGATTGCCGTGAGATCGGGACAGTTGTGTGCGGAGCCTCTTATGGAAAAATATGGTGTTACTTCGATGCTGCGGGGATCGTTTGCAATGTACAATACTGTCGAAGAGGCGACCAGTTTTGTAGAGGGATTGAAGCGGGCAATAAAGATGTTGAAATAAGAAGCAATAGTTGAGATAAGAAACGATTTGACAATGACAATAAAGGAGATACAACAACATATAGTAGATGAGTTCGCCGTTTTCGAGGAGTGGATGGATAAGTACGAATATTTGATAGAACTTGGCAAATCGCTGCCGGTAATAGAGGAATGCGGAAAATGTGATGATAATCTTATAAAAGGGTGTCAATCGAGAGTATGGTTAGAGGCAGAGTATAGAGATGGGTTGCTTTGGTTTAGAGCAGATAGCGATGCGATTATCACCAAGGGGATAATATCGCTACTAATAAAGGTCTTTTCAGGCAGAACGCCGCAAGAGATTTTAGATGCAGATACAAATTTTATAAACGAGATAGGACTTCAGGAAAATCTCTCGCCAACCAGAGCAAACGGATTAGTATCGATGATAAACAGAATAAGGGCGTATGCTTCGGCATATGTGGTTGGCGATGAATATCGAAAATAATATAGTTCTGGCGCTTAAACAGGTATATGACCCGGAGATTCCGGTTAATGTATACGACCTGGGCCTTATATATGATATACAGGTAGAAGCAGAGAAGGCAACGATAAAAATGACGCTGACTGCGCCGAACTGTCCGTTGGTCGATGAGTTACTTGAGAATGTTTACGATGCGGTGGTAATGGTTCCGGGCATCAAAGATGCGGCAATAGAACTTACCTTCGATCCGCCGTGGAGCAGAGAGAGGATGAGTGAAGAGGCGCTATTAGAATTGGGGCTTTTGTAAAGACATCTGTGAGAAAAGGTGATTGATATATTGAAAATTAACCTAATAAGTGGGGGTTAAAATTAATTTAAAAAACGGATTAATATGTGGACATATCTTCTTTTGGGATCAAATATGGGCGATCGGGAGAAGAACCTCTCCGAGGCGGTCAGGCTGATAAACGAAGCCTTTGAAGGGCTGGTACACTCTCCGATCATACATTCGTCGGTATATGAGACCGAAGCGTGGGGATTTGAATCGGATGATAAGTTTTTAAATCAGGCTTTAGCGCTCGACACCGATATCGACGCGGAGTTGATAATGAGAATGTGCCTTATAATAGAGAAACAAGTGGGACGGGTAAGGTATGGAATGAACTTCGATCCGAAGGGAAACAGGATTTACGAATCGAGAATCATAGATATCGATATGATGTTGTATGGCGACGAGATAATAGACTCGGAGATACTTAAAATTCCCCACCCTCGGCTGCACGAAAGGGAGTTTGCCCTGCTGCCTCTTACCGAGATAGCTCCGGAAGTAAAACATCCTGTATTGCAAAAGAGTATGCGGGAGTTACTGGAGGAGATAAGTTCAAAATAGAGAGATAAAAGTCTTTCAATAAGTGTAACTTAGTTATACGGGAAAATTTTAATATACTTCAATAAATTATCTTAAGTTCAAAATCTGAATTTTCAGCCATGAAACAGACAAAGAGTCTCTCGCTGATCATATTCATCATGCTGATTGGATGCCGTTCCGGCAATCAAACGGCGGTTGATATGTTAGATGCAAATCAGGATAAAGATAGAATAGACCTGCAAATAGCTGACATTGCAGAAATCTCTTATATACCCCTTAAGTATGGTACGGAAAATATCCTTGTAGGTACGACTTCTTTGACCAGAAATCTTTTTATATCCCACGATAAAATTTTCTTGGGAGATATTTTTTATCAATCTCCTAAATTGATCTCATACGATTTTATCGGAGAGCCTATTCACGTTTTCGGCACTTACGGAAGAGGGCCGGGAGAATATATAAACTTAACGGGATTTGTTGTAGATACACTTGCTGATGAGGTTATTATTTATGATGGATTACAAAGTAAATTTGTGGTGTTTAGTACAACCGGAGTTTTCAAGCATGAAAAGCTTCTCGAAGGGGGGCTTAAGACTAATTATTCAAATATCGAAAACATTAACGAACGCTATATGCTTGCATATAAAGATAATTCCCGAGTTATAGGCGATGAAGATATAGTTTTGGCAAACGGACAGCTTTTTATATCGAAAACCAACCCCGTCATCTGGGGGAAAGTATTTACATTATATGACAAGCGGACACTTGAGGAGGTTGACTTTTTGGATTTTGAGTATGAAAAACCGAGTAGATTCCAGATTTTCACAATACAGAATAACTTAACAACAACAAAAGAGGGCGTCTATATTACCAGCGCACGTACAGATACAATCTATTTCATGAACAGAGAGTTGAAGTTAGTACCCAGATTCATAGATGTAACAAAGTATAAGGATATAAATCACGAGGCTCGATTATTTCCGTCGGCAGAGGGTGAAAAATATCTCTTTTTTTCGACGGCATTGGAAAACAATTTTGATAATCAGAATTTAAGAAGATTTTTTGCCTACGATAAAAAGGCAAAAAAACTATTCCGTATTAATACGGGAATGGCGGAACAAGGCGCTGTTAATACTTGGGAATCGCTTATAAATAATGATGTTGTATTCGGTAATCCGACGCTGACACTAAATCACAATTACGCTGCCACCCTTTTGCCTCCATTGTTTTTATTAGAGCACTATGACAGCCTACCTGCCGATTTAAAAGAGATAGCAACGCAAATCCGGGAAGATGACAATCCGGTACTTATGTTGATGAAGCTAAGATGATTCACTTCATTCAGAGGCGACCTCTTCTTATTGGGGATAGATTTGAATATTCTATCTGTTGCTATAATTCTCGATACCGCTTCTAAGGAAGTTAAGAAATGTTTCTACCGAACATTCGGCAACGGGTGTTGTTAACGAATTCTCATTCTGATCGACTAACACATAAAATGGTTGCGAGGCAACATTGTAGCGGCTTACCTGATAGTCGCGCAACTTTCTTCCGAGGGTATTCTTTACCTTTCCGTCTATAGTAGATATCACCTGTTCGTTTTCGGGTAACTCCGTGCGGTCGTCTATATATAGCGTGGCAATAATTACATCGTTGCGCAGGATCTCAAGAACTTCGGGATTGCTCCAGACATTTGCTTCCATCACTTTACATCCGCTGCAGGTGTGTGATTTGAATGATAGGAGAACGGGTTTATTTAACTCTTTTGCACATTCGAGAGCCTGTTCCACTTCGTAGTAGCTGTTAAGGCCGTAAGGGGCAATATTATTGACTGCGGCGTACTTTGCCTCTCCATTGAGCCCTTGGGTTAAGACGCCTGTTGTAGAAACTCCGGGAATAGCCTGCATCGTTCCTATTTCAATCGTGCTGCCGTCTTTAGGAGGAAGTAGCCCAGACAAAGAGTTAAGCGGCGCACCAAAAAGACCCGGAACCAGGTAGATTGCGAAAAAGAACGAAAATATTGCCAGCATCAACCGCCATGTGCTCACATAAGGTACATCCGAATCGTGAGAGGTTTTGATCTTACCCAAGAAATAAAAGCCCATTAGCGCCGAGAGGACGATCCATGCACAGAGTACAACAGCCCTGTTGAAGATTCCCCATCCGAAATATGCGTCTACGGCAGCTAAATATTTGAAAGCGAACGCAAACAAAATAAATGCAAATACGACTTTAACTACATTGAGCCATCCGCCCGATTTAGGCATCTTTTTCATAAGAGACGGGAAGATAGAAAATATAACAAAAGGGAACGAGAGGCCGAGTCCGAAGAAAAACATTCCCATAATAGGCTTCAGAGCCAAACCACCCGTAACCGAAGCTGCCAAAATAGAGCCGACGAACGGACCTGTGCACGAAAACGAGACAATAACCATTGCAAAAGCAACAAAAAACGCGGCAATATAACCTCCTTTATCGGCCTGAGCATCTGCCTTGTTGGCAAGGCCGGTAGGGAGCGTTATCTCAAATGCTCCGAAGAATGAAACGGCAAACGTTATGAATAGTAGTGCAAAGAGTAGGTTTGGTATCCAATGCGTCCCCAGCACATCTGTTGCCGATGTGCTTTGGAATAGGGCGACCAATACTCCGACTAAAGTATATATTATTGTAACGGAGAGGCCGAATATTATACCCTTCATTATTCCGGCATTCTTTGCAGAACCGCTGATAAAGAAGCTGATAGTCATAGGGATCATAGGAAATACACACGGAGTGAAGACACATGCGAGACCGGCGGCAAATGCTATAAGCAAGAACATGAGAAGCCCGTCGCTGCTTGTTTGGCGAGAGGAGTCGGGTGTGGACGACGCGGCTTTTCCGGCAGGGATGGTG
>JGI994J12354_10002747_pt1 | contig 16849 bp, 15 predicted proteins | sample IntmicLarv3ML3BL_FD_12354 | JGI IMG/M metagenome (IMG submission 12354) | reverse complement strand
TAAGCGAATTTGTAAGGTTTCACCCTTTATTAAATAATCACATTTATTCTTCCGACATATACGAAACATCGCTTTCGGGTTATACAATATGTATGGATATTACCGACAAAGATAAAATTCTGTACAACATCACATCTAAAAACAGAAATATGATAAAAAAAGCTCAAAAATCAAATTTGAGCGTGTTTTACGGACAAAATGAATATCTCGCCGATGAATTTATTCAAATATATAATTCCGTTATGGATAAAAACAACGCGGGCGGATATTATTATTTCGAAAAATCTTTTTACGAAAGTATATTAAACGATTTAAAAGATAACTTTTTGTTTTTTTATGTACAGTCGGCTGACGAAATAATCGCCATGTCTGTGATTATTTTTCGCGGAGATAAAATTCATTATCATTTATCAGGAGCAAAAAAACAATATCAACATTTGGCATCCATGAATTTATTATTATATGAAGCTGCCGTATGGGGAGCTGAAAACGGTTACAAAGAATTTCATCTCGGCGGCGGCAGAGGAGCTAAGCAGGACAGTCTGTACACATTCAAAAAATCGTTTAACAAACAGGATAACGACAAAGAGTTTTACACGGGAAAAGCGATATTTAACAAAGATATATATAATAGCCTCGTAAATATAAGGGAACACGACCCGGATTTTAATACAGATACAAATTATTTCCCGAAATACCGGGGATAATAACGGTTTACAGGAGAACCAAAAACAAATGAATATTTTGTTTTTAACATTAGCCGATATAAACACAATAAATGAACGCGGAATATATCAGGATTTACTGAGAGAATTTACGCGGAATAATCATTCTGTTTATATTGTCTCACCATCTGAAAGAAAACATAAACTGAAAAGCGGGATTATCGATGACCCGCAATGTAAAATTTTAAAAGTAAAAACGGGAAATATTCAAAAGACAAATATTGTCGAAAAAGGTATTTCCACGGTTTTACTTGAAAAGCAATATAAAAACGCTATAAAAAAATATTTTCCAAACGTAAAATTTGATTTGGTTATATATTCAACCCCGCCTATTACTCTTGTAAAAGTTATAAAATATATAAAAAAAAGGGACAACGCGAAAACTTATCTTTTGTTAAAGGATATATTTCCGCAAAACGCGGTTGATATTGGTATGATGAAAAAAAGCGGGATATTATATAAATATTTCCGTAAAAAAGAAAAAAAACTTTATGAGTTATCGGATTATATAGGCTGTATGTCACAGGCTAACGTAGATTATATTTTAAAACACAATACCGTTATAGACAAAAACACAGTTCACGTTTCACCGAACAGTATAGAACCCGTGGATATAACCGTAAACGAAGCCTTGAAAAATGAAACGCGAAAAAAACACGGTATTCCGATAAACGCAAAAGTTTTTATATACGGAGGAAATCTGGGAAAACCGCAGAATATACCGTTTGTTGTTGAATGTTTAAAACAAAATCAAAACAAAAAAGACAGATTTTTTATTGTTTGCGGTAAAGGGACTGATTATCAAAAATTAGAAAATTATATAATTCAATCCGCGCCCGAAAATATAAAATTGATAAACGGATTATCCAAATCCGAATATGACGATTTGGTTAAATGCTGCGATATAGGATTGATATTTTTGGACAAAAGATTTACAATACCGAATTTTCCGTCGAGATTACTGGCATATATGGAAAACAGTATGCCTGTAATAGCGTGTACGGATAAAAACACCGACATCGGAGAAATTATCACCAACGGAAATTTCGGTTGGTGGTGTGAAAGTGATAACGCGGATAATTTCACCCGTATTGTTGAAAGTATAAAAAATGACGATATAAAGCCGAAAGGTGAAACTGCGCGATTTTTTTTGGAAAATAATTATACCGTTCAAAAAAGCTATGAAATTATTATAAATAAAGTTAATAACTAAAATCACATATCATCGCATTGACATATCAACGCTTCGCCGTTTTTTATCTCTATTTCACCGTATTCGACGTCGTTTAATATTTCATTGCATACCGTATAAGGTTCCTCAAACCTAACGTTCGCGTTTATCAACGGATATTTAACGCCTTTTAACGTAACTCCGCTTATTTCGGGACTTACAGGTAAAATTGAAACATATTTATATTCTTTATATATTTTAACGCTTGAATTTGCTATGTATATTATTTTGTTATATCCCTCGGTTATATATCCGTCTCCGCCGTTTATTTTTATGTATTTTAAATAAAATAAATTGGCGAGCGTATGGTCAATTCTCCCGTCGATTCCGCCTATTACCGCTATATTTTTATATCCCGATTCAAGCGCGTATTTTACCGCGAGCATTGAATCAGTGTCGTTCTTCTCCGATGGATATTTTATTATTTTTATATCATCTGTATATCCGTTACGGTTCAATTCCGATAAATCGTAAGAATCAAAATCACCGATTATTATATCGGGTTTTATATTAAGTTTTAACGCCGTTTCAATCCCCGAATCCGCCGCAATATAAATATCCCCGTCATCACGGTAAGATGTGGGGATTTTTATTTTTTCTTTATTCAATATACGCGACGGACAAAAAATATACGCTGTTCGCATAATCTATTTCCCTGCCCTATCCTGTTGTTTAACAAATTTCTGGTTTTTTAATATATCATAAATAGTAATATAGCTTTCATGTCTTGTTTTCGCGATTTTATTATCATTCACAGATTCTATAATTTTACAGCCTTCTTCCTTTATATGCGTGCATTTTGTATATTTACAATCGGTTGAATATCCTATCATATCGGGAAACGCGAATATGAGATTTTCTTTCATTATATAATTACCCGTTTCAAAATCGAGCACACCGAATCCGGGTGTGTCCGCGGCGTAACCTCCGAGGTTGTTTTTGAAAAGCTCGACTGTTCTTGTCGTATGTTTTCCCCTCTCAATTTTATCGCTCAACGCTCCCGTGTCAAGATTTAAATACCCGAATAAATTATTCAAAATGCTCGATTTACCCGCTCCCGACGCTCCCGCGAAAGCGCATATTTTACCGCGCATTTCGTTTTTTATCTCGTTGACACCGGACATATCCTGTGATAACGCGCTTGTTTTTATTGTTTTAAATCCTGTTTTTGAATATATATTATATAATTCGTCGTCATCGGGACTTAGGTCTGTTTTGTTTATTATAATTACAGGGGTTATATCATTTTCAACGGCGGTGACGGTCAGTTTATCTATAAAAAAATATGACGGCGAAGGGGATTTTACCGATGTTACGATAAATAAAATATCAAGGTTCGCTACTGGAGGTCTTTTTAAAAAGTTTTTTCTTTCCGCGATTGTTTTTATTACACCCCATGTTTCGTTTATATCCCGTTGATTTTTATTTATCTCAATATCTGTAATATCTCCGACAAGCGGCTTTAATCTCACGGAATTTTTTCTGAAAGCCCCGCGTGAATTACAAGCTATGATTTTTCCTTTGTATTCGTTTTCTTCCTCGATATATACGTCAAAAAAGTCTTTTACTCCTTTTACTATCCTTCCGACCAAATGTTTTCCCTTCTTTAAATACTTAAAAATTAATTTTTACTCGCCGGGTTCTTTCGCTTCGGTTGTTTCGGGTTCTGTGGGTTCGGGCGGTTCTGTCGGTTCCGGTCCGAGACTTAAAATCAACGTCACTCTCGATGATTTTTTCGGTACGAGAGTAGTATTCGCGGTTATGCTCTGTTCTATTATAAAACCATACGGAACTTCGTCCGAAAACTCCGATATTATCTCAGCTATAACAATTTCGTCCCTCGCAAGAGTTTCTTTCGCCGCTCTCAGTGTCATACCGACAACATCGGGCATCCATACTTTGTTACTCTCCGCGCCTTTGCTTATATATAAAGTTATCGTATCGCCTGATTTTAAAGTTACCTGCTCACCTGTCAATAAATCCGTACCGGGCATTGGGTCTGTTCGTATTATATAATTGTTTGGTATCGCGCTGTGTGATTCATATTCAAGTTTAACGGTAAGTCCTTTTGATTCGAGTTTCAAAACTTCGTTTCTGTATTCAATCATAGATAAATCATCGACTATATATGTCTCTTTTCCCGCGCTTATAATAAAATCGATTTTAATCGGCTCTGTTGAACTCGGATATTTTTTTCTTGTATCAGCTCCGGGCGATTGTTTTATAATCTCATCTTTTTCAAAATTATCGTTGTTTTCATAAGTTCTGTTTCCCACAGCCAGACGTTGTTCCGCCATCTCAGCTATTAAATCATCATCCAGAATTCTCTTGACATAGTTAGGTATATCAATTGTTTCGTTATCATTCACTATACCGTCCGACGCTACATTTAACACCATTAATATACTAACGACGAGTACAATCAAAAATGCAAGGGTAACCCCTGAAATTATGGGCATCATAGACCTGCTGTTTTTGCGTCTCCTGATATTTTTTTTCGGTACGCGTCCTCTTTTCCGCATTTCATCTTCTTTTATTTTATCAATTTTAGTGATTTTATCTATGTTATCAATATTTGTTATCTGTGCTCTTTTGACATTCGCGGGTTCGATATTTCCGTTTTGTCTTTTTATTCTTGAATCAGTATTCGCGACGACGGGAAGATTTGAGCCGTTTCCCTGATTGTTTTGGTTTATGTTATTATTACTTTTAACACCGAATACAAACGCGGGATTCGCGGATAATATCGTCAAATCTTTTATCATTTCCGCCGCGCTCTGATACCTGTCCTGCGGGGCTTTATTCATCGCTTTTAATATTATCTGCGCCAATCCTTTGGGAATATCCGCGTTTAAACTAAGCGGACTTCTCGGCACTTCGTTTATATGTTTCATTGCGACATCTATGGGATTATTCCCGTTAAACGGCAGTTCTCCCGTCGCCATTTCATACAGTAAAACGCCGAGCGCGTATATATCGCTTACATTTGTAACCCCTGTGCCGCTCGCCTGCTCCGGGCTTATATAATGTACCGTTCCTATCGCTTTATCCGTCATTGTCAAAGGTTCACTGTCCTGCATTTTTGCTATACCGAAATCAGTTATTTTTAAATTGCCGTTTCTAAGAAGCATAACATTCTGGGGTTTTATATCACGGTGAATTATCCCTTTACCGTGAGCATGGTCTAACGCTTTTAATATCTGCTCCGCGTATGATATGGATTCCCTCCAACCGAGTCTGCCTTTTCTTATTATATAATCCTTCATTGTTATACCGCCGATTAATTCCATGACGATATAATGGCGTTCGTTATTTCTTACGGAAACGTCGTAAATATGCACTATATTCGGGTGTGATAACATAGCGACGGCTTTTGATTCGTTTATGAAACGTTTAACTTCCTGCTCGTCCTCTTTTATATCGTCTTTAAGCATTTTCACGGCTACTTTTCTGTGCATAGCCAAATCGTCGGCTTCATAGACAACCGCCATGCCGCCGATACCGATTATTCCCGTAAGTTTATATCTTCTGTCAAGCACAGAATTTATTAAGCTCTCATAATTATTCATATAAATTTATCTCTCTTTAAAAAGTTATTGATACGCGATGTTTTATTTTTTCCTTTTGCGTTTTTTGATAAAAAAATCAGAAGTATCGGAAATACTGTCAAAAAATTGTCTGTCGTTAAGCGACATTAAATCATCAATCTGATTTTTTGTGAGTTTTAATTTATTTTTAAAAATTTCCTCAAACCATTCAGCCCAATATTTCGCTTCCGCGTCAATCAGATTTTTTAAAAACCTGTTGAATTGTTTTTTATATTCATCGGAAAAAACGAATAATTCACCTAAATCGTTTGATAAAATTTTATTCGCGTCAAATAATATTCTTTCTCTCATTTCATTTCCGCGGTGAGAAGTCGGATTGCTTATACATTTAACAGCGACGAAAAAATCAAGTTCATCGTTAAAATCAACTTCAAGCATACCGTCAAGGTCAAGACTTATATCAAGATCGGTGACAAGTTCAAAATCAAGTTTAAGATTGGGTTCGCTTTTTAAACTAAGCTCAACATCCTCGTCAAGTTCATAATAACGCTCAAACTCAAAATCAATATCATTATCGTTAAACACAGTATTACAATCACATCCCAGATAAATAAACAACGCGTTTATATAATGTAAAGCTGTTTCGTATTTGAAAAAATCATCACTGAAATAAACCATATTTTTCGCGGATAATACGGTGTAAAATACGCTCAATTGTTTATCGTCCATTTGTTTTATGAGTTTTTCAAGTTCACCCTCGAATAATTCGATTTCTTCATAAGTCGCTTCTGTTGGTTTTGGCATAAATGTGTTTCCTTTGCTTTTTACTTTTACTATCCCTTACGGTTTTATTATAATCGCCGTTATATTGTCTCCGCCGCCGTTTTCATTCGCTTTTGTTATAAGCTCATCGACACAGTGTTCTATATCGTCATATTGTGAAATATAATTTATTATATCACTCCTGTCGGCGTAATTATATAAACCGTCGGAACATAAAAGCATTATCCCCGATGTGTATTCGCCTTTATAATAATCAACATCAATAACATCATCGGTTCCGAGTACGCGGGTTAATATATTTTTATTCGGGGATTTTTCCGCCTGTTCTTTTGTCATCGCTCCGCTGTCAACTAATTCCTGTACAAGAGAATGGTCTTTTGTTATCTGGTTTAACGTATAACTTTTATCGTCTATTATATACATTCTGCTGTCGCCTATATTTATGACATAATATTCTTTCCCGTCAAATATACACGCAACCAAAGTCGTCCCCATTCCTTCAAGCTCTTTTTTGTTTTTAGCCTCGGAAAAGACGCTGTCGTTAGCGTTCGCGACGGCGGCAAATAATATATCACGATAACTCGATGAATCGGACAAAAGCGTTCTGACCGTTTCGACAAATGATTTTACCGCGCGGGAACTCGCAATACTTCCTCCGTTCGCTCCTCCCATTCCGTCACAAACAACGGCGAGATAAATATCATTTATCTTATCGACGAAAAAACTGTCTTCGTTTATTCTCGCGCTTCTCTTTTTCCCTGTATGGGTTTTCCCTGTTATAGCTATTGACATACGCTATTCCATCCCCTGTTTTTTGAAATTCTTTGTTTTGTTTTATATAGAACAGTTTAATCTGTTTCTTTCGGTTTTATTTGTTTGATTTGTTTAAGATTGTTTTTCCTGAGCTGTCCGCATGACGCGTCTATATCTCCGCCGCATTTTCTCCGGAATGTAGCGTTTATCCCGTAATCTTCAAGGATTTTTTGAAACATTCGGCTTTTTTTATTATTCGGCGGAAAAAAATCTTTTTCTTTAACTTCATTTATAGGTATAAGATTTACATGACATAATATATTTCTGATTTTCAACGCAAGCTCTCTCGCGTGCTCCTCCGAATCGTTCAGATTATTTATAAGTGTATATTCAAATGAAATCCTGCGTTTTGTAAAATCAGCGTATTCACGGCAGGATTTGAGAAGTTTTTCGATGTTCCATTTATTATTTACAGGCATTATTTTATTTCTTGTTTCATCATTCGGAGCGTGGAGCGATACGGATAATGTTACGGGGATATTTATTTCTTTGAGTTTATTTATTTTATCGACAAGTCCGCAGGTTGAAACAGATATATGCCTGTACCCAATATTTAAACCGTCCTCACTGTTCACAAGTTCAAGAAATTTTATGACATAGTCGAAATTATCCAGCGGTTCACCTATACCCATTAAAACAACGTTTGATATTCTTTCACCAGTGTCTCTTTGAGCGGTCATTATCTGCAAAAGCATTTCAGACGGCAGAAGATTTCTTGTTAATCCGCCCATAGTTGACGCACAGAACATACAACCCATACGGCAGCCGACCTGCGTCGATATACAGAGCGTATTCCCGTGATTATACCGCATAAATACGCCTTCAATCATATTTTCATCGTGTAATCCGAAAAGATATTTTATTGTACCGTCGGCGGAGATTTGTTTTTTTATTATATCGAGTTTGTTTATATATAAATTATCCTCAAAAATTTTTTGTTTAATTTTCGGGATATTGCTCATCTTCGCGAAATCTGTTTCACCCATAGTTTTATAAACCCATGAATATATCTGCTCAGCGCGAAAACCCTCCGCGTTTAATTTATTTTTTATTATATCTTTAAGTTCATTTTTTGATACAGATAATATATCAATTTTTCCGTCAATCAAATATTTATCTGTTTTTCCCACATTATCCATAATATATTATACATCAATCCTCGTCATTTTCGCAAGAAAAAAACCGTCGATTTTCCGTTCAAACGGAAAAAAAGTTTGTGTTTTAACGCATTTGAAATTTTTATTTTTATTCAAAAACTTTTCGATTATTTCTTCGTTTTCTTTTTTGTTTAAAGTACATGTTGAATATACAAGCGTCCCGTTTAATTTTACATAACCGGAGCAAACCGAAAGTATTTTATATTGCAATTCGGGGAGTTTTGATATTTCATCAAGCGTTTTATATTTTATTTCGGGCTTTTTCCCCGTAACCCCAAGCCCAGAGCACGGAACATCGCATAAAACCGCATCAGCTTTTAAATTATAGATTTTGTCAAATAAAACCGACGCGTCGCGCTCATATGTTTCGATAATATCAATTCCGAGACGTTTCGCCGAATTGTTTATAAGACTGAGTTTATTTTTATGTACGTCGAAACAAATAATTTCACCTTTGTTTTCCATCATTTCAGCCATGTAAAAACTTTTTCCTCCCGGCGCGGCACAGCAGTCAATTACTAAATCCCCTGGTTTTACTCCCGTTTCAGAAGCGCATATCTGCGAGGCTTCGTCCTGTACGAAAAATAATCCCTCATTAAATCCGTATAGATTTTTCACGGGTATATAATCGTTTATTATTATCCCGAAATCTGATATTTCCGTTTTTTCCGCGTTTATTCCGTGGCTTTCAGAAAGAAGTTTTTTTAGATAATCATCGCGTGAGATTTTAAGATTATTCACCGTGATTGTAAAACCATGGTTTTGTGTTCCCGATTCGAGAATTCTTTCTGTGGTTTCAACACCGTAACTCTCTGTCCAAATCTTTATAATATCAGAAGAACATGAATATTTTATTTCCAAATATTTATCATATTTTCCGAAATCCTTAATTTTATCGGCGGTTTTCAGGAGTTCTTCTTTGTTTCTGATAAAATTTCTGAGTACCGCGTTTACAAATCCACCGATTTTTATATTTTTCGGATTTGATTTTTTAGCGAGTTCAACACTCTCGCTGCACGCCGCATTATCCGGTATCCTGTCCATATACAAAATCTGATACAATCCCATTCTTAAAATATTAAGAATTTCAGGTTCAATCTTTTTGTTTTTGTCACAGATACTTTTTATATAATAATCAAGTGTGAGTTTTTTTTCTATAACCCCGTAAAAAAGTCTGGTGAAAAATCCCCTGTCCAAATCGTTGAATTTATATTTATCTACAGCGGAGCTTAATTCTATATTTGAATATTTTTTGTTTTTTTCGTAACTTACAAGAGATTGCAAACATGCTTCCCTCGCGTTTATTTTTTTATTTCCCACCTAAAACCATACCTTTTTCAATTTTTCTGCCGTTAAAAAAATCCGCGGCTGTCATCTTTTTTCCGCCCTCAGCCTGCAATTCCAAAATCTCTATAACATCGCCGCTCGTCTTGACCTCTATTGTTTTAGTTACTGCGTCAAATCCCATGACTTCACCGTTGATTTTATCCTGTTCTGCGTTGTTTTCTTCGAATTTTTTTTCCAATACTCTCGATTTATATATTTTCAGTTTTTTTCCGTTGAGCCATGTAAAAGCTGTAGGAGATGGTGAAAGTCCGCGTATTTTATCGTGTATCTGTTTTGCGGTCATATTCCAGTCAATCTCGCACATTTCCGTGTCTATTTTTGTTACGTGGGAAACGCCGTTGCCGGGTTGTTTTTCACGTTTTACCGTGTTGTTTTTTATTTGATTTAACGTTTCAACCAAAACTTTCCCGCCAATCTGCGCCAATCTGTCGTGAAGCTCTCCGAACGTTTCGTTTTCGTTTATTTCCGTCGATTCTTTCAATATCATATCGCCCGTGTCGCAGCCCTCGTCCATGTATATCGTCGTGATTCCCGTGGTTTTATCGCCGTTTATTAAAGCGGCGTTTATCGGCGACGCTCCCCTGTATTTCGGAAGAATTGAACCGTGTACGTTTACACAACCTAAACGTGGAAAATCCAAAACATTTTTCGGCAACATTTTCCCATACGCCACAACAACGATTATATCGGGAGATATTTTTTTCAGCAAATCAAAAAATTCATCGTTTTTTAAAGTCTGCGGCTGATAAACGGGTATATTTAATTGTAAAGCGTATTCTTTTACGGGCGGCGGAGTTAAAATCATTTTCCTGCCGAAAGGTTTATCGGGCTGGGTTACAACTCCCGCTATATCAAATTTATTTTCAACGAGATATTCCAGAGAAATCCTCGCGAATTCGGGAGTTCCCATAAATAATATTTTGAAATCGTTCACTTCTTTCTCCATTTAATAAATATATTTTTATTAATCGTTTTCTTCTTCGTTTTTTCTCATTTCTTCGATTTCTTCTTTTGATAATATACGTTTCGCATTGTCAAAACACAAAACCCCGTCCAAATGGTCGAGTTCATGACAGAACGCCCTTGCGAGAAGCTCTGTTCCGCTTTTTTCTTTTTTCTCACCGTTTCTGTCGGTATATGATATGGTTACAGTCATCGGGCGTATCGTCTCCGCGTATTTTCCGGGTGAGGATAAACAACCCTCTATTTCTTCCTGCTCTCCGTTCCTTTGAATTATTTCGGGATTTATCATCTCTATAAGTTCGCCCTCGTCTATTTCAATTATCGCGACTCGGCGTAAAACCCCGACCTGCGGCGCGGCTAATCCAACTCCGCCGGCTTCTTGCAACGTTTCATACATGTCATCCAAAAGCGTTATTATACGTTTATTTATTTTTTCTACCGGACGAGATTTTTTTCTCAATTCCGATATATTTTTATCTTCTTTTAATATGTTCAGTATAGCCAAAGTTTTTCTCTCCTTTTGTTTTTGTTTTATCTCTATATCATATTCGGGTTTACGTCGATATTCACCGATACTTTTTTTGTTGTTTGTTTTTGTATATCGGACAAAATAATTGCGAGCATTTCTTTTGTTCTTTTATTCAATTTGCATTTTATTATAAATCTCATTCTGAAACTGCGGTTTAATCTGTATATAGAGGCGGGAAACGCCCCGAATATTATCGCTTTTACGTCTTTATAATCGCCGTTCATGTGGATTTTCAGTGATTCCCCGATTTTTTTCGCCGTCGCGACTGCTTCGTTTTCAAACTCCGATATTATATTTATAACACATATATCGCAAAACGGCGGAAAAACTGCCGCTTTTCTGAGTTTTATTTCTTTTTTGTAAAATTCCCCGTAATCCTGTTTTACGGCGTATTTTATAATTTCGTTGTCGGGATTATATGTCTGTATAACGGCTCTGCCGTTTTTTTCATATCTTCCGGCTCTGCCCGCAACCTGTACAATCATCTCAAACATTTTTTCGTTTGACCTGTAATCGTCAAGAAAAAGTCCGTGGTCTGCGAATAATACCCCTGCGAGCGTGACGTTTTTGAAATTGTGTCCTTTTGTCACCATCTGCGTTCCGACCAATATATCGACTTCGTCGTTTTTTACACTGCTCAATATACGCGTGTGCGAATGTTTGCCCGATGTTGTGTCCGAATCCATACGCATAATTTTAGCGTCGGGGAAAATCTCACCCAAATCGTCCTCGCATTTTTGCGTTCCCGAGCCGAACATCATAAGTTTATCGCTTTTGCATGACGGGCAGACTGTCGGGATTTCCGCCGTATATCCGCAGTAATGACACACGAGTTTTGACGGAGTTCTCTTTGATTTATCCGTTTTATCCTCCGCGTGAAGTTTCAATGATATACTGCAATTGGGACACATCACGGTTTCACCGCATGAGCGGCAGGATAAAAAATTATAATATCCCCTTCGGTTCTGGAATATTATAGTCTGTTCTTTGTTCAGCAGATTTTTCGCTATTTCGTTTTGAAGTATTCCGCTCATGAAAATCATTTTGTTTTCGGGAGCGTCCTCCCTCATATCGACCGTTATAATATCGGGGAGCGGAGCGTCGTTATATCTGTCGTCGAGTTTTACAAGGCTGTAAATCCCCGTTTCGGCTTTATAATAACTCTCGACAAGCGGCGTAGCGGACGACAACATCATCATCGCATTATTTTTCGCGCATCTGAAACGCGCTATATCCCTTGCGTGATAATACGGTTTCTGCTCGGATTTATAGGTATGTTCCTGTTCCTCGTCGATTATTATAAGCCCGAGATTTTTAAACGGCGCGAAAACTGCCGACCTTGTGCCTATAACCAAATCAATATCGCCGTTTCGTATTCTTCTCCACGTGTCGAATTTTTCACCCGCCGACAATGACGAATGTAAAACTTTTACTTTGTCTTTATAATAATTCTTAAAAAATATTATAGTCTGCGGAGTGAGCGCGATTTCGGGAACAAGCATTATAACCTGTTTATTTTCATTGATAATTTCGTCGATAAGTGCTTTTATTACATGCGTTTTACCGCTTCCCGTAACTCCGTGAAGTAAAGCCGCACAAGGGCGTTTATTTTTATACAAATCCAGAAGTTTATCAAAAGCGCGCTGCTGTATTTCGGACAATATATCTTTTTTGTCTTCACTATCGCTTTCTGTGTCGGGTTCATATCCGTCATACGAATCTCTGAAAACTTCTTTTTCGTATATCTCTACAATCTCTTTTTTTTCGAGCGCGGTTATAACGCTTGAACTTATCGAAAGTTCTTCGAGAATCTCCGCGACGGGAGAATCCCCGTTCAATTCCAGAAATTCCGCCGCTTTATATTGTAAAGCCGTGAGAAATTTCGGATTTTTAAACAGAATCCCCTCGTATATTTCATCATTAAGCGCGGCGTATTTCACCGTTTTTTCTTTAACTATTCTTTCGGGGGTAATCTCCTCCGAGAGATAACCTTTTTTCACCAAAGTGCTTAAAACGCTTGATATATTCGTGCCGAATTCTTCTTTCAACGTGTCGGAAGTCGCGTTTTTCGCGGTGAGATGATTTAAAACAACGCGCATTTTTTCGTTTGTGTTGTTGTATAAATCATCTGCGAGAAACTTTTCNGTGTTTATAGAATAATTCACCGTAAGCCCNGTTTTTAAACCTGTCGGGGCGATNACTTTCAACGCTTCGCCTATTGTGCAGAAAGTGTTTTCTTTCAGAAACAAAGCGAGTTCAAGCTGTTCATCGCTCAACGCGGGGATTTCGATTATTTTATCGACGGGTTTTGTTTTTTCCGCTTCGGTAGAGTTTCTGACCTCCCAGACAATCGCCGTTCGTCTTTTATTTCCGCCGCCGAACGGAACGATAATATAATCGCCGCGTTTTATTTTACTTCCGGTTTCTTCGTTCGCGTAATAATCGAACATTTTGTCAAATTGATAAGACGCGTCGAGAATATAAACCCCGACATAACATTCGACCATTCTGATATTCCCTGTATTTTCAACATTTTCAGTATTTTCTATGTCGTTCATAAATAAAATTACCCGATTTATTTATTGTATATTTATTCGGCAACTATTATAAATTCTTTTTCGAATATTTTTTGTATAGCCGATTTTACCGGTTTTTCTTCCGGTACATCTTTAAATTCTTTTTGAATCTGCAAAATTTTCTCATTGGGCGCGAGTTCTTTTGTTCCCGCGTTTTTTTCCATTTCTTCTTTTTTCTCNTTTATATCGTCGGTAATAATTCTCGCCGCTTTCGCTGTCGCGATTACAAGCTCGTATCTGTTGTATTTATCCTGCGTTAATTGTTCAATAGACGGAAAAATCATAATAAAACTCCTATTTATCTTTATATTAATATATTTTTATTTTTTATTTTTCACGAAAAATAGATATTCAAAAAATCTTCGGCTGATTTTAAGGTTATCTTGTTTTCCTCTGCAGTTTTGGACATTATCTCTATTTCTCTTGACATACTTTTAGGCTGTATATTTTTGTGTTTCTCTGTTTCAACTATACAGTGTATATTAAAAGCCGCGCGTTTTTGCATATTATTCTCGTTTATCACAAGATAATCGTATTTTTCAACGCATACAACTTCTTTTTTCGCGATTTCCAGCCGTCTGGCTATGATTTCGTCGGTTTCCGTGCCTCTGTTTATCAATCTCTCCGACAGTTCCGAATAATTCGGCGGGGTCAAAAAAATCATCACCGCGCCGGGAAATTTTTCTTTTATATTCAGCGCGCCTATAACCTCTATTTCAAGTATAACATTGTATCCTTTTCTTAACATTCTCTCGACGGGGTCTCTCAAAGTACCGTAATAATTCCCCGAATATTCGACATATTCGAGCATATCTCCGCTTGAAACTTTACGCAAAAAATCCTCTTTTTGCAGGAAATAGTAATCCACGCCCTCTGTTTCTCCGTCTCTCGGAGTTCTCGTTGTAGCCGAAACAGAATATTTATACTCGGCTAAATTAAAAAGTTCTTTTAAAACAGTACCTTTACCGCTTCCCGCGGGTCCTGACAATACAACCAGTTTACCCATGTTTTCGTTAATATTGTCGATGTTATCGATATTATCAAGATTATTATTAGTATTCATCGTTTTTTTCCTCCTCACTCTGAGAAGTCAAATCGCCCGATATTCTGTTTGAAACGGTTTCGCACTGTATCGCCGACAATATCACATGGTCGCTGTCGGTGATTATAACCGACCTCGTGCGTCTGCCGCATGTCACGTCAATAGCCCTGCCGCTGTCTTTCGCGTCCTGTACGAGACGTTTTATAGGTGCGGTTTCGGGACTTACAACAACTATTATTCTGTCTTTGTTTACCATATTGCCAAATCCGACATTAACAAGCATTTGTATATTCTCACTCCGTTAAAATATTTTATTTTGTGTTTACTCTATATTTTGAATCTGTTCACGTATTTTTTCTATATCGCTTTTTACTTCGATAACTCTGTTTGTTATACCTATATCGAGAGATTTCGAGCCTATCGTGTTTATTTCACGGTTTATTTCCTGAACGAGAAAATCGAGTTTTCTCCCGACGGGTGCATTTTCTTTTACTATTCTTTCAAACTGAGAGAAATGGCTTTTTAATCTTACTATTTCTTCGGTTATCGAAATTTTATCGGCGTATATCGCAGCTTCGGTTACAATCCTGCTTTCGTCTATCACGACTTCGCCCGTTATATCTTTCAATCTCTGTTTGAACAAATCGTGATAATTTTCTTTGCAGTTGTCGGACAAAACTTTTATCTCGTCCGCGATTTCGCCGCATTTTTTTATACGCGCCGCCATATCTTCGAGAAGTTTTTCACCCTCGGTGACGCGCATTATATTAAATTCCTCAAACGCTTTTATTAAAGTCGATTTGACGGACTGCCACAGAGCTTCCTCGTCTTCTTCAAGTTTTTCTATGTTGTATATATCCCTGTTCTGCGCAACTCTCATTGTCGTTATATCGTCTGTAAGATTATAATTATCTCTTATTGTGTGCAGAATATTTATATAATTATCGAGATATGATTTGTTTAACGTTATTTTTATATTATCCTCGGTTATATTGTCTATACCTATGTAGATTTCGGTTTTGCCTCTTGAAATAAATTTAGCGGCTTCCTGTTTTATTTTATCTTCAAGAAAGCCGTAAATCTTCGGTACTCTTACATAAATATCGAGGTATCTGCTGTTTATACTTTTTACTTCGGCGAGAATTTCCCGCTCGTTTTCCATTTCCCTGTATCTTCCGTAACCGGTCATGCTTTTTATCATAAACATTTATTCCTTTTATACTTTTTATACTTTATTACAAATTTAAATACTCTATACTATTTTACACTTTCAGGCTCTGTTTGTCAACTTTTTATAAGATTTTTTACAATAATTACACCATTAATTATATAATTGCTTAAATTATACCACAAATAAAAGAATAAAATATGTTTTATTTTAACTATTTATGATTTATTCATAAAATTATTTTCAAATTATAATCTGATGATTTTACATTTTATACATACATATTTTTTTGTTTATAAAAAAATATTTGAGAAGTAAGCAATATTATTATAGTATTATCAGTTTATAGTATAATTATTGTATTTTATCGGGATATATTCCGGAGGTTTGTTTTGTTCGGTTATATAAAACCTTTGACGGGCGAATTGAAATTGCGTGAATTTGAGTTATATAAATCTTTTTACTGCGGACTTTGCAAGACTATGGGCAAAAAAATATCGCCATTGTCAAAGCTCACTTTGAGTTACGATATAACTTTTCTGGTTCTTCTTCGGGTTGCCCTGACAAAAGAACCCGTCGAAAACCTGTCTTTCCGGTGCAAATTAAAACCGACGAAAAAAAGAAATTATATAAAATCAAACGAAGCATTAATTTATTCTTCATGCGTTGCCGCGATTTTATCGTATTACAAATATATGGACGATTTAAGCGATACAAAAAGCAAGATAAAAAAACTTTGTTTCCGGTTGTTTTTCCCGATGTCTTTGTTTTTTTCGGGAATGAACAAAAAAGCGAAAAAATATTATCCGGAGCTCGACAAAAAAATAAAGCCGTCTTTGATAAAACTCTCGGAGTTTGAAAAAGACAAATGCAAATCAATCGACGAAACCGCGTCATGTTTCGGGGAACTCATGAAAAATATCGTCTCGTTCGGGCTTGAATCGGCTGATAAAATAAAAATCGCCGA
>JGI994J12354_10002746_pt1 | contig 16850 bp, 24 predicted proteins | sample IntmicLarv3ML3BL_FD_12354 | JGI IMG/M metagenome (IMG submission 12354) | reverse complement strand
TTGATAAGTAAAGCATATCAAAAAAAATAAAAAAGTCTGTAACAACTATATATCATTATGGTTACAAACTCTTTACTATCTGCTTTTTTATTCAATTTAAATATTTTTATACACAGTTTTCTTTATTCTGGGGATAACTAGTCTGAGTAGTTACAAAATAGCAAGTAAGAGTTTTAAAGTTTTAGTTTATTAGTGGATTTTTTTCTTTGATTATGATATAGTAAAAGAAAAATTTTTAAAAGAAAAAATAGAAAATAAGAAACAAAAGATATAGATATTAATATAATAAAAAAATATCAAAAGGAAGTGAAATATTGGATATAAAAAAAATAATAGAAAATACAAATTTAAAAATAGATAAAGAAAAAATATTATATAATGAGTCAATGAAAAAACATTCAACATTTAAAATAGGAGGTCCTGCTGAATGTTTAATAAAAATAGAAAAACAAGAAGATTTAAAAGAAATATTAGAATTTGTAAATAAAAATAATATAAAAATATCAGTAATAGGAAATGGAAGTAATTTATTGGTTTTGGATGAAGGAATAAAAGGAATTACACTAATGGTAAAACTAGATTACTTTGATATTAATAAAAAAGAAGAAAAAGTATATGTGACAGTGGGGTCTGGAAGTAAACTTGGAAAATTAGCACAAGTTTTATTAAAAGAAGAAATATCAGGATTTGAAAAAATATCAGGAATACCAGGTACATTTGGTGGAGCAGTGAAAATGAATGCTGGTGCACATGGAATCGAAATGAAAGATATTGTAGTTTCTGTAAAATGTTTAGACTACAAAGGAAATGAAAAAGAATTTACAAATGGAGAATTAGAGTTTGCATACAGAACAAGTATTTTTAAAGAAAAGAAATATATAATAACAGAAGTAAAATTAGAATTACAAGAAGGAAAAAAAGAAGAAATTAAAAGTAATATGAGTGAATATGCAAACTACAGAAAAGAAAAACAGCCAATAGAATATCCTAGTGCAGGAAGTACATTTAAAAGAGGAGAAGACTATATTACAGCTAAATTAATAGATGAAGCAGGATTAAAAGGTTTTAATGTAGGAGATGCAATGGTATCAACAAAACATAGTGGATTTATAATAAACAAAGGAGAAGCAACAGCAAAGGAAATATTAGAATTAATCAAACATGTAGAAGAAGAAATATATAATAAATTTGGAAAAAAAATAGAATTAGAAATAGAAATCATGGGAGAAAAAGAAGAGATATCTTAATTTCTATGATTTAGGAGGATTAAAAAAGATGAATGGTTTCACACAATGGTTTAAATCAAGTAATAAAATGAAAAGATGGATGTTTTTAATATTAATAGGGATTATGCTTGCATGTTATGCTTTTTCAGAAATACTAATAATGAAAGAAATTTCATTTATAGAAGTAGGAAAAGTAATAATTTTGTTTGTGATAGGGTTTATTTCAATTGTAATGGGTTTAATATTTTTAAATAAAAGAACACTAGAAGTATTAATTGAATCAACTGATTATAGAATGGAAAACAAAAAAAATGTAAATATTAAATCATTAATATTTAATAAAAAAGTTTATGATAAAGGGCCAAATATTGTTGTAATAGGAGGAGGTACAGGTTTAAACACAGTGCTTACTGGACTGAAAAATTATACTAGTAATTTAACAGCAATAGTAACAGTTTCTGATTATGGGGAAGAAATAACAGAATCTAGGAAAGAACTTGGGGGATTGCCACTTGGTGATATAAAAGATAGTATTATCTCACTTGCATCTAATGAAAATGTAATGAGTAAATTATTAGATTATAAATTTAATAATGGAAAATTAAAAGGACTTAATTTTTCAGATATATATTTCTCAGCAATGAAAGAAATTAATGGTAATTTTGAAGATTCTATTATAAAAAGTAATCAAGTATTAAATATGATAGGAAAAGTTATTCCTGTTACATTAGATGAAATGAAAATAGTAGCAGAACTTGCAAATCGGATATGTAGTAAATGAAAAATCAAGAATACCTGAAATGGTTTATGATAAACTAACAAAAATACATAGAATAATATTAAACCCATCTAATTGTAGACCAGCACCTGGAGTAATAGATGCAATAAAAAATGCAGATTGTATTATAATAGGACCTGGAAGTTTGTATACTAATGTGATTCCAAACCTATTAGTAAATGGTGTTACAAAAGCAATAAAAGAAAGTACAGCAATAAAAGCATATATTAGTAATATTATGACAGAACCAGGACAAACAGATGAATATACAGTGTCAGACCATTTAAATGCAATTATAGATCATTGTGGAATAGGAGTAGTAGATTACTGTATTTATGATGTAGGAGAAATTGTTCCAGAATTTATAAAAAAATATAATTTAGAAGGACAAGACTTAGTAGAACAAGATATAGAAAAAGTAAAAGGAATTAAGTTTTTAGCTAAAAACTTAGCCATGGTATCTAATGAATTTATAAGACATGATGCAAATTTAGTAGTATCATCAATTATTGAATTAATTTGTGATGATTTAAAATATCAAGATAAACAAAATGATCCTCAGTATATAATGTTAAATACAAAATTAAGAGAAGAAAAAAGAATCAGTAAAATAAAAAAATCAATGAAAAAGAAAGAATTAAAAGGAGAAACATTAAAAAATAGCAAAAATACAAATATCAAGAAAAGTAAAAGTAGATTTAGCAATAAATATAGTGAAAGAATGGCATCAATAAAAGAATCAGATGAAAAAGCAAAACTAAAAATGCAAAAAGAAGAAAGAAGAAAAAAAGAAGAAGAGAAAAAATTAAAAAAAGAATCTAAGAAAAAAGAAGTGATAACAAAAAATAAAAGAGAAACCAAAGAAAAAGAATTAGAAAAAGTATCAAAGCCAAAAAGTGCAAGGGGAAGAAAGAAAACACCACAAGAAATAAGAGAAGAATTACTAGAAAACTTAAAGAAAACAGAAGAATAAAAAATATGAATGAGGTAAAAAATATGAAATTTACAAAAGAAAGTTTGAATTTAGAAGAAGGACTGGAAAAAGAATGGTTAATAGCAAATGGAATTGGAGGTTTTTGTTCTTCTAGTATAATTGGTGCTAATACAAGAAAGTACCATGGTTTATTAATAGCACCATTAACACCGCCTGCCAGAAGATTTTTAGTATTATCTAAATTAGATGAAAGTATAGAAGTTGAAAATGAAAAATTTGATTTATATACAAATATATGTAGAGAACATATTTCTGGAGGTTACAACTATTTAGAAAGTTTTGAAAAAAGTGAAATAATAACTTATATATATAAAATAAAAGATATTCAAATTCAAAAAAATATATGTATGGAATATGGAAAAAACACAGTAGGAGTATATTATAAAATAAAAAATGGAGATAAAAAATCAAAACTTACATTAGCACCAATTGTTAATTTTAGAGATTTTCATCAAATGAATACAAATCACTATTTTAATATAAAGCAAGAAATAAACAAAAATAAAGTAAAATTAATAATAGATGGAAATTCACAAACTCCAGTATATATGAATTTATCAGAAGGAAAATACATAGAACATATAAATAATACTTTTGAAAATATGTTTTATATAGAAGAAGAAAAAAGAGGATTTTATCCAGAAGAAAATCATAATGTACCAGGGGTATATGAAATAGAAATAAAAGAAAAAGAAGAAAAGGAAATTTCATTTATTTGTTCTTTGGAAGAAAATATAGAACAAAAAGATGTAAGAAAAATAATTCAAAAAGAAGAAGAAAGAATAAAAAAAATAATAGAAGAAACAAAATTAATAGAACAAAAGGAAAATAAAACTAAAAAAGAAATAGCAAAAGAAGAATTAATTAAAACATATATACAAGCAACTGACAGTTTCATAGTATATAGAGAACATTTTGGGCTGTATACAATACTTGCAGGATATCCATGGTTCTTAGATTGGGGAAGAGATACATTAATTTCATATGAAGGATTATTATTGGTAACTAAAAGATTTGATATAGCAAAAGATATATTAAAAATGATGATAAGAGATATAAAATATGGATTAGTTCCAAATCGGATATTCAGGATATGATAACAGGCCATTATATAATAGTGTAGATAGTTCACTTCTATTATTTGAACAAGTGCAAAAATATTTAGAATATACAAATGATTATGATTTTATAAAAGACAATATATATAAGGAATTAAAAGAAGTAATTAAAAGTTATTGCCAAGGTATAGATGTAGATGATAACAATATATATTTAGATACAGATGGTTTAATAGTATCAGGAACACAAAATACACAAAATACATGGATGGATGCCAAATATGATGGAGTTGCAGTTACTCCCAGAAATGGAAAAGCAGTAGAAATAAATAGTTTGTGGTATAATGCAAATAAAATCATGGAAGATTTGTGTGTGAAATTTGAAAATGAAGAAAAGGCAAAAGTATATAGAAGTTTAGCTAGAAAATGTAAAAATTCATTTAATCAAAAATTTTATAACAAAAAAAGAAAAAGTTTAGATGATGTTATAGGAGATAGCAAAATAAGGCCAAACCAATTATTTAGCTTATCATTAACTAATACAGTAATAAATCCAAATTCAGAAGAAGCAAAAAATATAATAAATACAGTAGAAAAAAAATTACTAAATGAATATGGATTAAAATCATTAGCTAAAGGTGAAGAAGGATATGTAGAATTATATGAAGGTGATGGAAAAAAACGAGACAATAGCTATCATCAAGGAATTACTTGGACATGGCTACTTGGACTTTATTATAATTCTTTGAAAAATATAGAAAAAGCAACAAAATCAAAAAAAGAAAAACAAGAGTTACAAGAAAAAATACAAAAATTTATAGAGAAGACAGATAAAGTATTCAAAAAAGAAATTAATGAAAGAGGAGCAATACGGAAGCATTGCAGAACTATATGATTCAATCAAGCCACATATGCCAAAAGGAACAATATCACAAGGATGGAGTATATCAGAAATATTTCGTATTATATTAGGAAAGTAAGGAAAAAAGAGGGGAAAACATGAGAATATTAGGAATTGACCCAGGATATGCAATTGTTGGATATAGTATTATAGACCAAATAGGAAACAAATTTATATTAATAGAATCAGGGGCAATATTAACAAAGGCAGGAGAATCTTTTCCACTAAGGTTAGAGAAAATTCATAACAAATTAGACGAGATTATTCAAGAATATAAGCCAGATTGTATGTCAATAGAGGAATTATTTTTCAATAATAATGCAAAAACAGCAATTGATGTAGCACAAGCAAGAGGAGTCTTAATTGTGACTGCTAGAATTCATAAATTACCAATTTATGAATATACACCACTTCAAATAAAACAAGCTGTAACAGGATATGGTAGAGCAGATAAAGTTCAAGTTCAAAGAATGGTCAAAATTATATTAAAAGTAGAAGTTTTACCCAAACTAGATGATATTACAGATAGTATGGCAATTGGAATATGCCATGCTCATTGTGCTAAATTTGCACAAAAATTATAAGAAAATAAATCAAAAAAATAATGAGGTAAAAAATGTTATCAATTGAAAATTTAGAAAAAGAATTGAAAAATGGAGAATTAAAAAGTCTATATCTTTTATATGGAGAAGAAACTTTTTTATTAGAAACTTCTCTAAAAAAGATAAAAACACTATTTGGCGAGAGTATAAAAGGAATAAACTATATAAATATCGATGAAACAAATTATTTGAATTTAATATCTGATATAGAAACACCAGCATTTGGATATGAAAAAAAATTAATAATTGCAAGAAATACAGGTTTACTAAAAAAAGAGGGAAAAAGAAAAAATACAGAAATAGTTAAAATGAAAGAAAAAGTAGCAAATTACTTAAAAGAAAATGCACAAATGATTAATGATAGTATAATATTAATATTTGTGGAAGAAGAAGTAGATAGCAAACAAGAAATATATTTAGTAGTAGATAAACTAGGAGTTACTTGCAAGTTTGATTTTCAAAAAATAGCACAAATAGAAAAAAGAATAAAAGCCATTTGTAATGGATATAAGGTAGAAATAGATCCACAAGTACTTAGATATTTTGTTGAAGTTTGTGGAACAAATATGCAAGAGCTAATTAATGAAATTAGAAAATTAATTGAATATACAGGTGAAGGTAATAAAATACAAAAAGAAGATATTGATAAATTGTCTATTAAAAAATTAGAAAGTGTCATATTTGATTTAACAGATAATTTAGGGAAAAAAGAGATTGAAAAATCATTAGAAGTATTACAAAATTTGATTTATGCTAAAGAGCCAATTCAAAAAATATTAATTACTTTATATAATCATTTTAAAAAAATATATATTACTAAATTAGCAATTTCATATAACAAAGATATAGTTGTTAGTTTAAATTTAAAACCTAATCAAACTTTTTTATCGACTAAATATAAGATGCAATCTAAATACTTTAAAACACAAGAATTAAAAGAGATATTACAATATCTTAGAGATTTAGATTATAAATATAAAAATGGATTAATAGATTTACAAGTAGGATTAGAAAGTATTTTGTGTAGATATTGTTCATAGTATAAGGTTAGAAATTAAAATCAAATATAAAATAAATTTCCAAAAAAGTAAAAAAATGAATAATAAATAAAGTTATGGATAAAAATAAGCATATCAAAAATAATATAGAATAGGTGATGATATGTTAAAAAATAAGAAAAAAGTAACAATATTAATATTATTATTTTTACTTGTAACTAGTACAATATTTGTAGTTATGTCAAAGAACAGTCAAGTGGAAGCTTTATCAAGATATGGCTCAAGAGGAGAAGAAGTAAGACAAATACAAGATAAACTAAAAAGATGGGGATATTATTCTCGGAAGTGTTGATGGTATTTATGGAAGTCAAACATTAGAAGCTGTTAGATTGTTTCAAAGAAAAAATGGATTAGTAGTAGATGGCATAGCAGGAGAGAGAACACTTGCTGCAATGGGTATATCAAGTTCAGGAGGAACCAGTACTAATACTAATTCAGCAAACAATTCAAATGACCTTAATTTATTAGCTAGAATAATACATGGAGAGGCAAGGGGTGAAAATTATACAGGTCAAGTAGCAGTTGGAGCAGTTGTTATGAACCGTGTAAGGCATAGTTCATTTCCAAATACAATAGCAGGAGTTATTTATCAGTCAGGAGCATTTGATGCAGTAGCAGATGGACAAGTAAATTTAAATCCAAGTGAAACAGCAAAAAAAGCAGCACAAGATGCATTAAATGGTTGGGATCCAAGCTATGGTGCAATATATTACTTTAACCCAGCAACAGCCACTAATAAATGGATATGGTCAAGACCAGAGACAATAACAATTGGAAGGCATAGATTTTGTAAGTAAAAATAATGGAAGCATCTTAAATTAAAGATGTTTCTTTTAATGTATATGTTATAAATGAAACATTTGGTCACCGTCCCGTGTGTTTCAAATCTTTTTTTAGCTCTAAATCATTGACAAAAACAGGAGTAATTGATAAGATATTAATGATATTTTGAAAAGGGAGGAAAACCTTATGTTATACCCAAATTCATACTTTAATAAAGTAGAAAATATAACAATAGAATTTTTACAAAAAAATAAAATAAAAGTTTTAATTTTAGATATAGATAATACACTAATAGATTACAAACAAAATTTATCAGAAGATGTAGTTACATGGGCAAAAGAATTGATAGGTCAAGGTACTAAATTATACTTGTTATCAAATACAAATGATGAAGAAAAAGCAAAAACAGTGGCAAATAAGCTAGATGTTCCATATATATTTTTTGCCAAAAAACCAGTAAAATCAGGATTTTTAAAAATACAAAAAGAATTGAATGAAAAATCAGAAAATATAGGAGTTGTTGGAGATCAAATATTTACAGATATAATAGGTGGGAATAGATGCAAAATGTATACTATTTTAGTAGATCCAATACACCCAAGAGATTATTGGTATACTGCATGGAAAAGACCAATAGAAAATAGGATTAAAAATAAATATAATAAGAAAAAACAAACAAAGGAGAAAAAATAGAATGTATTTAAATGATGTACATATTGCATACTATTTAATAGTTGCAATATTAGGTCTATTTGTAGGTCAAATAATTGATTGGTCAAATAAAAGACTTCCAGAATATAAAAAAGTTTTTTCAAAAGATATATTTGTAGAATATAAGATGAAATTTAAACCAAATTACATACTAATATTAGCAACAATGGTTATATACACTACATTAGTATATATATATGGAATAAAAGATTCATTTATTGCAAATTTAGATTTAATAAAATTTATAATATTAACACCCATGTTATTATCAGCATTTGTAATAGACTATAAGTTACAAATAATACCAAATAGACTCAACTTAGTAATTTTTGAAATAGGACTTATAGTAGCATTTATTTATGGATTATCAAATATAGCAATAACTATTAATATGTTACTTGGAATGCTTGCAGGAGCAGGAATATTTTTTCGGAATTACATTATTAGGAGGCATATTTTATGGGAAAGAAGCAATGGGATTTGGTGATGTAAAGTTAATGGGAGCTTTGGGACTATATTTTGGATTATCAAATATAATAATAATAACATTAGTATCTTTTTTAATAGGAGCTATACTTAGTATAATATTACTATTAACAAAAATAAAGAAAACAAATGAATATATACCATTTGGACCATTTATAGTAATTGCAACATTTATTAGTATGTACATACCATTTGAAGAAATGAAAACATTACTTATGAATATATTTACATTAGGAATGTTAAAATAGGTAAAATGAAATAAAATGGGGGATAACAGATGAACTCTAAATTACAATGGCTTAGAAATAAAATGCTAAGTTTGGATTTACAAGGAATGATAATAACAAATGAATTAAATATAAAATATTTAACAAATATAAGTGCAGAAGGGATTTTATTATTAACCAGAAAAGAAAACATTTACATTACAGATAGTAGATATATAGAAGATGTACATGGTACATTAACATTATTTGATGAAATTATTGTATATAATATTCATGATGTATCAAAAGATGATTATGAGAATTTTTTCATGTTTTGTGAAAATGTGGGGTTTGAGGAATATGATATTTCATATGCAAAATATAAAGAATATATCAGGAGATACAAAGTAAATAATTTTGTAGAAACTGAAAAAATGATAGAAAAACAAAGAATGATAAAAGATGAAGAAGAAATAGCTAATATAAAAAGAGCTTGCGAAATAACAGATAATTGTTTTACTTATTTATTAACATATATAAAGCCAGGAATGACAGAAAAACAAATTGCAAATGAAATAGAAGAATACTATAAACAAAGAACAGATGGATTAGCATTTGATACAATAGTTGCATCAGGAGAAAATTCATCAAAACCACATGCAATACCAGGAGATAGAAAAATTCAAGAAAAAGATATTATTACAATTGATATGGGTTGTAAGATAAATGGATATGCATCAGACATGACTAGAACTATATTTGTAGGTGAAATACAAGATGGGATGAAAAAAGTATATGATTTGGTACTTAAAAATCAAATACAAACTCGGTAATCAATATAAAGATGGAGAAAGCACAAGATTACTTACAAAAATGGTAGAAAATGATTTTAAATTAAATGGATATAATTTAGTGCATGCTTTAGGACATGGAATAGGAATGGATGTACACGAATCTCCGAATATCAATTATGCAACAGATACATTTTTAAAGGAAAATATGATTGTTACAAATGAACCAGGAATTTATATTACAGGTGAGTTTGGAGTGAGAATAGAAGATACAGTGCAAATTACAAAATTTGGTTGCATAAATTTAACTAAATCTGAGAAAAATTATATTATAATATAAAATATAAGTAAAAAAGAATATAAATGTAAAAAAATATAAATAAATATAGAATAATTGAATAAAGGCAAAAGTATTGATTTTTAGCCTAAAATGTAGTAAAATAATAAGAGTTTAAAAAGAAGTATATGAAAAATATGGGAGGAAAATTATTATGGCATCAGTATATTCAGCAGGAGATTTTAGAAACGGAATAACATTTGAGATGGAAGGTAATGTATATAGAATTGTTGAATTTCAACATGTAAAACCAGGGAAAGGTTCAGCTTTTGTAAGAACAAAAATGAAAAATGTAATGACAGGAGCAACACTTGAGAAAACATTTAATCCATCAGAAAAATTTCCAGCAGCAGAAATAGAGAAAAAAGTAATGCAATATTTATATGAAGATAGTGATTTATATTATTTTATGGATAATGAAACTTACGATCAAATACCGTTGGACAAAGATAAATTAGGAGAATGTTTGAAATATTTAAAAGAAAATATGGAAGTAACAATTCTTTCATATAAAGGAGTTATATTTGCAGTTGAGCCACAAACATTTATAGAATTAGAAGTTACATACACTGAACCAGGTTTTAGTGGAAATACAAGTACTACTTCAGGAAAACCTGCTAAACTAGAAACAGGTTTAGAAATACAAGTACCATTATTTATAAATATTGGTGATATACTAAAAATAGACACAAGAACTTGTGAATATGTAGAAAGAGTATAAGAAAGGTGATTAAATGGGATTATTAAAAAACGAATATAAGAGTTTTTTAGATGATATAGAAAAAAATATGAAAAGTAAAGAAGATTTAGAATATGTTAAAGGAAGATTTTTAACATTTTTAGATATTGTATTAGATCAAATGGATCATATTATGAATTTCAAAAAAGAAGAAATTGACAAATTAGAAAACACACAAAAAGACTTAGATGAAAGAATAAAAAAAATGCAACAAGAAATTGATAATATAGAAAAAGATATATATGTAGAAGATGGATTTGATTTTGAAATTGTATGTCCATATTGCACACATGAATTTATAGTTGATTTAGATGAAAATAAATCAGAAATAGGATGTCCAGAATGTGAAAATATAATTGAACTAGATTGGACAGGAGATATTGATGATGAGCAAGAACAAGAGCAAAGTAATCATGGGTGTCAAGGTGGTTGTTGTGGAGGAAATAACCATGGTTGTCCAAAATTAGACAATAACACTGTAAAAGATGAAGAAGACGATGATATGTAAATTAAAAAACATTAACTTTTAAATTAGTTAATGTTTTTTTAGTTAAAAGCAAGAAATGGTAAATTTAAACCCAATATCTAATACTAAAAATAATCTAAAGGATTAGTATATTTATTATCAAATCGAATACCTAAGTGTAAATGAGGGCCAGTAGTAGCACCATTTGTTGGATTACCATTTGAATCATGATATATATTACCATTTACACCATATACAATTGTAGGTCCGATATATCCAATTACTTGTCCTTGTTTCACTTTATCACCAACTTTAACAATATATTCAGGAGAACAATGACAATAACTAATTTTATAGTTTCCAAAAGAAAGAGTAATAGTATATCCACCAGCTCCTAAAAATTGAGCAAAAGTAATCTCGCCATCTGCCACAGCAATTATTTTTGTACCAGGAGGTGCAGGAATATCAATACCTGTATGATAGGAAGAAGCACCGAGTAGTTGGAGATATACGCCTTCCAAAATATGAACTAATTCTTGTATAACCAGGAATAGGCCAAACAAATCCATTAGGATTAAAATCAATGATTTCAAAATTATTTGAATTTTCAAAAGAAAAATTTTCATAATTTAATGCTGGAATAAAAAAGATAGATATAAATATTGTAAAAATAATGAGAAAAATAATAAAAGAATTAAAAATTTTATAAATAAAATCACCTCATTTCGTAGATAAATAATTATGAGAATAAATTGATAAAAAGAATTAAAAGAAAAAATTTTAAAATTGTGAACCTAACAGCAAGCATCTCAATAATCATTATGTAGAGATCTTGGTCTTGGGCATAATGTCCCTCAGGGATACTGGTTTGTTCACACCTACTACAATCCCTTTTTCAGAATTTAACAAATATTACTTATATAAGTTAGAAAACCCTGAATAATATTTTTATTTAATTTATTTTCTTGAAAATTAAACAGTATGACCTATTTTTTATTTCCTGAACATCAGTTATTTCAAAATTATTTTGCATTCCTGCTTGCTTTAAATCTTCTAAAGAATAAGCAGAATAACCATATTCAGTACATTCAAAATTGTCAATATTTTCTGGTGTAAAAACAACATTTATAAACACACCATTTGGTTTTAAGACCCTTCTAATTTCTGACAAACCGTTTATTTAGATTTTGCCAAAAATAAACAGTATTAACAGAATATATATTGTCAAAAAAGTCATTTTGAAAGGATAATTCCATTATATCATTATTTGATAAAAACAATCTTCCTTCATTTATAAACTTCTTATTACGATTATTAGCATTTTTAATCATATCATCAGATATTTCTATGCCATAAAAATCACCAGTTTTTTGAGTCAATAATTTGTTTAAAAGATATCCATTACCAAAGCCAACATCTAAAGTTTTACTTTTGTCTTCACAAATAAGATTATTAATAACACTTTTATATTGTTGTACATTTGCAAGATTCATAATAGTAGTCATGATATTACCACCAATACCAGTTGGATAAGCACTCTTTTCACTAAGATATTTTATAAAACTTCCCATAATAACACCTCATTTTTAAACTTTAAGCATCAAAACTAGCCACAATAATGATACTATACAGTTGCTATTTTTAATATACTTTGGCAATAAAAGAATTAAAATTTTCAGAAAAACCCTTTAACAAAGCAGAAGAGCTTATATATATTTGTAGCAAAATTTATCTAATATGTAAAATGACCATTGCAAACTAGTTATTTACAATGGCTAAATATGATTTAACTAGAATTTTTTTGGCAGGGGTAGAAGGACTCGAACCCTCACAGGCGGTTTTGGAGACCGATGTGCTACCATTGACACTATACCCCTATATATTTTTTAAAGACAATTAATATATTAGCATAAAAAAGAGAATTTAGCAATAATTTTTTTCAAAAATATTGACTTTTTTTAATATGGATAATATAATGTAAAAAATAAAAATAATTACTGTGAAAAAGAAAAAGTATGATAATATTTATTAAATAAAGAGAATTAGTGATGGTGGGATGCTAATATAAATACATATGGGGAGCTTTGGAGTAATAAAAAAATTAAGGTGCTTAAAATAGATATTTTAAGAATTAGGGTGGAAACGCGGAAAAGTAACTTTCGTCCCTAGCATATATTGCTAGGTTTCGAGAGTTTTTTTGATATTAAAAACTTTTAGAAATAAGCAAATGAAAAATATTAAAGGAGGAAAATTTATGTTAAAATCATTAGATACTTTGGTAGCACTTTGTAAAAGTAGAGGATATGTATATCCAGGTTCAGAAATTTATGGAGGATTAGCTAATACATGGGATTTTGGACCATTAGGAGCAGAATTAAAAAATAATGTAAAAAAAGCATGGCTTAAGAAATTTATACAAGAAAGTAAATATAATGTAGGATTAGATTCAGCAATTTTAATGAATCCACAAACATGGGTAGCTTCAGGACATGTTGGAGGATTTTCAGATCCATTGATTGATTGTCGAGAATGTAAAACAAGACATAGAGCAGATAAATTAATTGAAGAATGGGCATTTGAAAAAGGGGAAGAAGTAATAGCAGATGGAATGTCAGATGAAGAATTAATAGGATATATTAATAAAAATACTATTGCATGTCCTAATTGTGGAAAAACAAATTTCACAGACATTAGAAAATTTAATTTAATGTTCAAAACATTTCAAGGAGTAACAGAAGATTCAAAATCAGAAATACATTTAAGACCAGAAACAGCACAAGGAATATTTGTTAATTTTAAAAATGTAATGAGAACTACTAGAAGAAAATTACCAACAGGAATAGGGCAAATAGGGAAATCTTTCAGAAACGAGATAACACCTGGAAACTTCATATTTAGAGTTCGTGAATTTGAACAAATGGAATTAGAATTTTTTTGCAAGCCAGGTGAAGATTTGAAATGGCAAGAATATTGGAAAAACTTCTGCAAAGACTGGTTATTAAATCTTGGAATAAAAGAAGAGAATATGAGACTCAGAGACCATTCAGCAGAGGAATTATCACATTATAGTAATGCAACAACAGATATAGAATTTAAATTTCCATTTGGTTGGGGAGAATTATGGGGAATAGCAGATAGAACAGACTTTGATTTGAAAAGTCATATGGAAGTTTCAAAACAAGATTTATCATATCAAGACCCAGAAACAAATGAGAAATATATCCCATATTGTATAGAACCATCATTAGGGGTAGAAAGAGTAACACTTGCATTTTTATGTAATAGTTATGAAGAACAAGAAATATCAGAAGGTGATACAAGAACAGTATTACATTTGCATCCAGCATTAGCACCATACAAAGTAGCAGTTCTTCCTCTATCTAAAAAATTATCAGAAAAAGCAGAGGAAGTTTATGAAAAATTATCTAAAAAATTCATGTGTGACATAGATGTAACAGGAAGTATTGGTAAAAGATATAGAAGACAAGATGAAATAGGAACACCGTATTGTATAACAGTAGATTTTGATACATTAGAAGACGAATCAGTAACAATCAGAGATAGAGATACTATGGAGCAAATTAGAGTAAAAATTGATGAAGTAGCAACTTGGGTTGAAGAAAAATTAGAATTTTAAATTAAAAACACATATAAAAGATAATAGCCTATTTTAATATTAAAATAGACTATTATCTTTTTAAAATTTTTGAAAAGTAATTACAAATTTCTTTCATACAATTCACTAATAAAAACATCTTTCTCCTCAAAGTTGTCAACAAATCCAACAGTTGCAGAACTTTCCTTATTATTTATTCCTTGTATCCAAACTGGTCTATTATTATAGCAAATATCAAATTTTGAATCATTATTTAAAATAAAATTCATTCTTTCTATATCCATAAAAACCTCCTAAAAGTATATTATTTTAAGTATATCCAAAAAAAGAGAAAAATATAACTAATTAAATATAAAAAAATATTAAAGCATTTGTCTAAAAAGTTAATAGATATAGAATTTATGAATTGTATCAAAAGTGTTTGAATTATTAATATAGGTTTTGTCAGAAAAGAAAAGTAATTATTGGAAAATCTCAGATTATGTTCATGGTAATTTAATCATTTATTACAGATTTATGATATTTTAACAAAAACATTGATATACTAAAAGATTATAAAATTGTATTGACATATAAAAAAGAAATGATAAAATTAAGAAAACAAAAGAAGGGAAGAAAAAGTGAGAGAAAAAGAAAATAAAGGGATAACGCTAATAGTACTGGTTATAACAATAATAGTGCTTCTAATATTAGCAGGAGTATCGATAGCCACATTAATGGGAGACAATGGATTATTAACAAGAGTAAGTCAAAGTAAAGAAGAGAGTCAAAGAGGAGAAATAGAAGATAGAGTGAGACTTGAATATACAGAATGGAAAATAAGTAAAAATTCAGACAATCCCTCTAAAAGTTTAGAAGAAATACTAAGAAAAGAATTTGGGAGTGTGGTAAACAATAATGACGGAACATGGGTACTAGATGGAGTAGAGGTAAGTATAAATGAAGAAACAGGAAAAATAATAGTAGGAGATATTACAAATCAAACAGGACAAAAAGGAGAAAAAACAATAGAAGAAGTACAAGAAAACTATGTAGTGGGGAATACTATTGTCAAAGATGAAAATGGAAATAAAATAGTGGTACCAGATGGATTTAAGATAACAAATGATACAAAAAAAGTCCATGAAGGAATAGTAATAACAGATGGAACTAATGAGTTTGTATGGATACCAGTTGGAGAAGTATCAGATGGAATAAATATACATACAATAAATTTAAGTAGATATACATTTGCAACTAATGGAACACCAACTGATAGAGGGAATGCAGTAATAAGTTCATCTTATCAAGAAGAAACCATAAGTGTAGGACTAAATAGAGGAAATACAATAGCAAAAGATATAGAAAGATTTATAGAAAGTGCAAAAACAAACAAAGGATATTATATAGGAAGATATTAGGCAAGTGATAGTTTGGCAACCCTAAATAGAACATCATCTTCATCAGAAACAAATCCAATGATTATTAAAAAAGATGGATTTGTATATAATCATATAACACAACCTCAAGCAGCAAATTTAAGTAGAAATATGTATACAAATAGTAATTTTGAAAGTGATTTAATAAATAGCTATGCATGGGATACTGCAATAGTATTTATACAGACATTTGGACAAAATAATTATTCAAATCAAATAAGATTATCATCTATTTTATTAAAAACAGGAATGGTAGGAGATGAACAGTTAAATATAAATGATATGGCAGGGAATATATTTGAATGGACAACAGAAACCAATAGCACGTCAGGCAATCCAAATGTTCCTAGAGGAGGCACTTACCATAGTAACAGTTATGGTACAGCCTATCGTAATAACTTTAGTGTGAGCGGTACCCTTTATGGATTTCGCACACTTTTATATGTAACCCTGTAATCTAAAGCTGTAAAAGGAATCAGTAAAAGAAGTAGTTTTATAGGTAGAGAATAAGAAAGAAGAAAAGTCTAACGAAATGAAATGAGTTAGAAGGAATGTTTCATGATAAATATGAAACATTCTCAAAATAAAAAGGTACCAAAATAAAAAGGTACCAAAATAAAAAGGTACCAAAATAAAAAGGTACCAAAATAAAAAGGTACCAAAATAAAAAGGTACCAAAA
>JGI994J12354_10002745_pt1 | contig 16857 bp, 21 predicted proteins | sample IntmicLarv3ML3BL_FD_12354 | JGI IMG/M metagenome (IMG submission 12354) | reverse complement strand
ACCCACTTTTATACCGGCTGCTTTTGCGCCCTCAATATTCTGGCGAAAATATGCGTCTTCTCGGATTTTTCCTTCGGTATATCCCCGGTATCCGACTCGTATCATGGCAAATTCCACCCCATCCGCAGCTACCATCTGCCAATCAATTTCTCTCTGGTGTTCTGAAACATCAATACCCCGCATGGTTTTGGGAGAATCACCTAAATATGAGATGTACTCACCATCCTGAGCAAACAACTCGTAATCGAGGGAGCAAGCGGCAATCTCTTCATGTAAGGGAACCCACATAAGCCCCTGCATTCCGTCTGAGACACTCACCATTCCTTCGTATGGATTGACAGTGAGTATAGGTTTAGGCTCGGGTTTTCCGCACGCCGAAATCGACAGTACGATGAGTACTGCTAAAACAAATATCAAGTTTTTTCGACAATTTTTCATGGCATAATATAATAACATGATTGCATCTTCTTTGCAAATTCCAATTAATAGCATACTTAAAGGCGGCATTTATTTCTGCCGCCTGCTTCATCATTCATCGAAAATTGCAATCCCCGTGTATTTCAAATATCTTCCCAGTTTGCGTCTGGCCCGCTGAATTGTTTTGCTCGCAGATTGAGTGCTGATTCCCAGAAGCTTTGCAGCGTCGCACATCCGCATTTGCTCAAGGTAATATAGATAGACCAGTTGCTGCTGGCGCGCCGTCAGCTCCTCTTTCAGCGCGTCATAGACGTATTGGCTGACAAAGCCCTCCGGCGAAGAAATCCTGCGTATGAATTTCCGCATGATTTCATAGTCTGTCTCCGTCATCTGCTTTGGCATTTCTTTTTTTACCTCCGTAATAGTTTTCCAAATATCTGGATATAGCAATGGCATCCCTGGCCATAGTCGAAAGAACGGAAACCCTTCTCCTCAGCAATAAACGCTCTGTTTCTCCCATTGCTTCGGTGCTGAGAATTGTATTTAGTTCCCTCACACGGCAGCGGCATTTTTCTCCACTTTCCCTATATTCTGCGGACATCTCAAGAAGTGTCATATTTAATACCCCTATAAAAGAAAATTTGTGTTGACAAACGCATGAAGTTTTGTTATTATTACTCTCGCTGGTTGACGCGCTGGTGTAGCTCAGTTGGTAGAGCAGCTGATTTGTAATCAGCAGGTCGGGGGTTCGAGTCCGTCCACCAGCTCCAGCAGTCCAACCAGCGTAATAAGGAGGAGTTCCCGAGTGGCCAAAGGGGGCAGACTGTAAATCTGTTGTCAACGACTTCGGTGGTTCGAATCCACCCTCCTCCACCAAAAAATAGTTGCTTAATTAAGCAGCTATTTTTTTCATTAAACTCTCTAATCATTTTCCTCAAAAGGCTTGTCTTTTGAGTTTTTTTATTTCATGCGCTAACCTAACTGATTAATTTTAACCTTGCAAGTATTACTGCCAGCATCTCCCGTGTAATTGGCTCCGGCCAGCTATAATTACCGCTCCCGTCCCCTTGGAACACACCGCTGCTTACGGCAAGCCCGCAGGCTTCCTCCGCCCAGGCAGAGGGCATGTGGTTTTCCTCCGCATTACTCTCCACAGGCTCTTCTGTTTTCCCCCTGAGCATTTCGTCAAATGGGAATTTTCTTCCCGGACATGCTGTCGCGTTATATGCACTGTGTTTTCCAACGACAATTCCAGGATACCTTTCCATTATATCCGCCACAAGTTCGGAGCCTGCATTGCGCTGCACCGAGGACATCTCATCTGATTCAAAATTCCCCTCAAAGCAAATGCCTATTGAGCAGTAATTCCAATTCGTTGTATGGCCGCCGCACCAGCTTTCCGGTCTGCCGCGGTATATCTCTCCGTCTTTCCGAACATAGTAGTGATATGCAATGCCTGCCCATCCATTATTCAAATGCCAACTATGTATTGTCTCCGCACCGGCGTTTGCTGCGGCATGGTGCAGTATCAAATGTGTTGTAGTTTTTCTGTCTCCCGGGTTGTAGGCCCATTTATATCCTATTTCATTTACCCTCATCCCCTTGAGCTCCTTTCTCATGCTGTGTTCCAAAGTAGAACGCGGTGACGCTGGTTACAACTATCATCACATTGTCTGATGTAATTTCCCCTTTTAGAGAAAGAACAACAAAAACAGAAATGACTGCCAGAGTCAGTAATGTTTTCACCTTAATTAGATTTGCAAAGTTTGCTAGCACGTTATCCCTCCATTACGCATTTTCGTATTTACAATTAAGACAATACACGCATTATCGTATCTTGTTCAAGACACAAAAATAATAATTATATCTTTTTAGGATATTTTTTACGCATTTTCGTTGTATTTCCCTTGACCATTCTCATAATTCATGGTACGATAAATGGAATAAATAACCACCGAAGGAGGGTCAGGGCTATGATAGGAAATGCCATAAAACGTATGCTGAACAGCCGTGATATGACTGTCTCAGAGCTTTCAAAACTGACAGGCATACCGTCTACAACGCTTTACAGTATGATAAAACGAAATAATTCAACAGTCGGACTCCCTGACTTGCTGTTAATTTGCCACGCTCTGCATATTCCGCCGGAATTTTTCTTCAACGAGCTCGGTCTTCCCTTTACTATTCCGGCTCTTCCCAGTGACGACGAATGGGAGCTTATATCACGCTGGCGGCTGCTTGACAAACATGGACGAAATATGGTAGATATTGTCACCACCGCTGAGCTGGACCGCTTGGAACAAAAAAAAACCGAGGAGGAATTATCGGTTGATTTTAAGGTAATTCCTCTTTTCTTTACACCAACAGCAGCAGGCGCCGCCTCTCCAAAGTTAGATGAGGATTATGAGGATTATCTTGTTCCCGCAAGCTCAAACGCGGATTTTGCCACGAGAATTTCCGATGGCTGCATGGAGCCCTATATAAAAAACGGCTCTGTTATACTTATCACCCGAAGTCTGGCGCTTAACTCCGGCGATATTGGCTTGTTCTGTGTTAATAACGAAATGCTCTGCAAGCAGTATTTTGGGGACGAGTCCGGAAATATACGGCTCACCTCTCTAAACAGAAAATGCAGCAATGCCGATATTGAAATTTCATCCGCCAGTGGGCAATCCATTTTTTGCTATGGCAAGGTTTTGCTGGACGGGATTCTTCTTCACCCTCCGGCATAACTCTGTTTTTGTGGAGTTTGTCAATTTATTCTGTTAAAGTAATATGAAATTTTGTTGTCCACATTCTTGCAAAGGCGCTGAATGAACTATATAATAATCCCATCGGTAATTTTCCGGTTAAGACTTATAGAAATGGGGTTTTTTCATGTTGAGCAACAAGTATCTTCAGGGCGTATACGAGAGTGTACTTTCCCGCAATCCCGGCGAGCCGGAATTTCATCAGGCTGTACTTGAGGTGCTGGAAAGTCTTGAGAAAATAGTGGACAAGCATCCTGAGTATGAAAAGAACGGTCTGATTGAACGCTTTGTTGAGCCTGAGCGCTATGTTCAGTTCCGTATTCCGTGGGTTGATGACAATGGCAATGTTCATGTCAACCGCGGCTTCCGCGTACAGTTCAATTCAGCAATCGGCCCCTACAAAGGCGGTCTGAGATTCCATCCCTCCGTATATTCCGGCGTTATCAAGTTCCTCGGATTTGAACAGGTTCTTAAAAACAGCCTGACAACGCTCCCCATAGGCGGCGGCAAGGGCGGTTCCGATTTTGATCCGAAAGGAAAGTCCGACGGTGAAATTATGCGTTTCTGCCAGAGCTTCATGACAGAGCTTTATCGCCACATTGGGCAGTTCACAGACGTTCCTGCCGGAGACATTGGCGTTGGCGGACGTGAAATCGGTTTCTTATTCGGTCAGTATAAGAGGCTCACAAACCGTTTCGACACCGGTGTCCTCACCGGTAAAGGCTTAACATACGGCGGCTCTTTGGCACGTACAGAGGCCACCGGATACGGTCTTTGCTATTTCACACAGGAAATGCTCAAGTGCATGAAAAATGACAGCTTCTCCGGCAAGACAGTTGTTGTTTCCGGAAGCGGAAACGTTGCTATTTTCGCATGCGAGAAGGCAACCTCACTGGGTGCCAAGGTTGTCGCCATGAGTGACTCAGGCGGATATGTCTACGATGAAAACGGCATAAACCTTGATGTGATTAAGGATATCAAACTCAATCGCCGCGCCCGTATCAGTGAGTATGCAAATGAGGTAGCCGGAAGCACATACACTCCCGGATTTACTAATATTTGGAATGTAAAATGCGATATCGCACTTCCCTGCGCAACTCAGAACGAGATTGATGAAGACAGTGCAAACACTGATTGCAAACGGTGTCACAGCGGTTTGCGAAGGTGCAAACATGCCCTGCAATCTGGCAGCTACCAACGCCTTCATCAAAGCCGGTGTGGTATTCGGTCCCGCAAAGGCTGCTAATGCCGGCGGCGTTGCCACAAGTGCTCTTGAGATGAGCCAGAACAGTTTGCGTCTGAGCTGGACTTTTGAAGAGGTTGATACCAGACTCAAGGGCATAATGGAAGGAATTTTCCATAACGCATACAACGCTTCTGTTGAATGCGGCGAAGACGGTAACCTTGTTGTCGGCGCCAACATCGCCGGTTTCCTGAAGATAGCTGAAGCAATGCTCGCTCAAGGCGTTATCTAATCCCCTTTATATAGAAACCCGGAGTTTACTTCACTGTAAACTCCGGGATTTTGTTTATTCAATTTATTTGTGCATATCCGGCTAAGCAAGTGTGCCGCGGATAAATGGCTTCGCCTCAGGTGCTTCCCTTGATATCGTGTAGCACTTCTGAAGCATTTTTATTGCCTCCTGTGCTTTTTCTTCAGAAGCTGCATGGATTTCTGCCAGCACATCTCCCTCTTCGACCGCATCGCCAACCTTTTTCTTCATGAGCAGCCCCACCGACAGGTCTATAACGCTCTCCTTTGTTACCCTTCCGCCGCCAAGATGCAGACTGGTCATTCCTATCCCGTCTGCGGCGATGCCGGTGACATATCCTTTATTGGTTGCCAGAGCATTGACTACAACAGGAGCCTGAGGCAAGAGCGAAACATCATGGACCACATTGGGATTGCCTCCCTGTGCTTCAAAAAATTCTGCAAGTTTTTTCAGGGCACTTCCGTCTTCTATACTCTGTTGGAGAATGGTTTTTGCCTCATCTCTGCTGTCGGCTTTACCCGCACCTATAAGTATATTGGCACCAAGCTCCAGACAAAGTTCCAAAAGCTCTCCGGCGAAATCGCCTCGCAGTACAGCTATTGCCTCTTTAACCTCAAGAGCGTTTCCAACTGCGCTGCCCAAAGGCTGGTCCATATCTGTCACAACAGCAATTGTGCGTTTGCCCGCAGCATTGCCAACCTCTACCATCTCACCTGCAAGGGCAAATGCGTCTTCATCACTTTTCATGAAGCTCCCGCTTCCGGTTTTAACGTCGAGTACAATGACATCCGCTCCGGCGGCCAGCTTTTTTGACATGATGCTGCTGACAATGAGAGGTCTGCTGTTGACTGTCCCTGTCACATCGCGCAGAGCATATAGCTTCTTATCTGCAGGAACGAGGTTTGCCGTCTGCCCTGCAATGGCAAATCCCACATTGTCAACGTTTTTCAGGAACTTTTCCATATCCATATCGCAGGAAAAACCGGGGATGCTCTCCAGCTTGTCTATAGTGCCGCCTGTATGACCTAAACCTCTTCCAGACATTTTTGCCATTTTGACTCCCTGAGCGGCTACCATCGGGCAAAGCACCAGAGAAGTTTTGTCCCCCACACCGCCTGTGGAATGCTTGTCTGCTTTGATACCTGAAACAGCACTCAAGTCGATAACATCCCCGCTGTCACGCATCGCAAGAGTTAAATCAGTAGTCTCCCTGTGCGTCATCCCCTCGAAGAAGATCGCCATAAGCATGGCTGACATCTGGTAATCAGGTATTTCTCCCTGTGTATAGCCATCTATCATAAAATCAATTTCTTCTTTAGTCAGCTCGCCGCCGTCTCTTTTCTTTATTATCAGTTCACTCATTAACATGAGAATCCCTCCTTACGGAAATATTATATCACATACAGCACCGGGCTTTTGCAAACCATGTGCGGTCTAGTGATATTAACTATATTTATTATACCATTTTACCCGCCTTTTGGACACACAAATTATCCTGAAATATTTCATTTTTTGATTTTGATGCCATGACAGCTTGAAAAGCCTTTGAATGCGTGATAATATTATAATATAGAAGATATACGAGGTGTTTTTTATGGACTCAAAGCGTCAGATTGCCGCAAAAGGTCTTTTCTACATATTTCTCGGAACATTTATTTCCGCCGTCGGCAGTGTTATACCTGTTGTCGGCAGTACTATCGCTGCTATAGGTGGAGTTCTATCCTTTTACGGTATTTTCCTAGCATCAAAAGCACATAATAATTATAAAAGCGCATTATATGCCACTATTTTAGGTATATTAGTAAATATCATGCTTCAGTTTTTTAACTATGGATGGATTCAGTCTGCTCTGAGAATACTGCATGCTATTTTAAGCCTGTCTGTGATTTACTTTATTTGTATGGCAAGTGCGGAGCTGCTGTGTGAAGTCAATATCAGATTTGTCCTTTGGGCGAACCGCGTGTGGGTAATGAATCTGTTTTGCGCAATACTAACGGCAATATGCCTCATGATTGTAATTCTTGTTCCTTTACTGGCGACTCTTCTCACCGGTTTAGCAATAACTATCTCGGTTATATCGGCAGTAATTTATGTGCTTTTCTTATATCTGTCATATCACGCACTCCAAAAAGATAATTAAGTATTCCAAAAAACAGCCGCCAAAATCAATTGGCGGCTGTTTTTTCTGTTATCCTTGCTGCGATGTCAGTTTCTGTTTTGCCTGGTCAATCTTTTGCTGTTCTGCTGCTTCAACCTGATACCAGCCCTTTGTCTGCATGTTGCTGAATATATCTGACTGTATGCAATGCTCCTCTTTTAGAATATTAAGAAAGGCATCTCTAAGCTGAGTATTGGTGCACTCACCGGCGAAAGTGTTATAGCTGTCTGTGAGGTGTTTCTGGCTGATGAGACAATCCTGAAGAACATCCTTCTCGCCCATTATACTTGAACACTGATTAGGATTTGACATTGTTATATTCCCCCTTAACCCAAAAATGAAAGCAACGTGTTGTAATGCTCCCTGTGCTTATTCGCAATACCGTTCAGGCAATGCTGTATTGCATGGTCATCGCAAAGGCATGCCATTGCCTCATACTTCTTAATGACTGTCTGCTCATGACCTATTTGATCTTCAAGCGCTGTAAGCTCTTTTGATGTGAGATTTGCCATAGTGTTACCATTCCTTTCTCAACTTGCTGTTTAATACAAGCTTAGTATTGCTGGAATGCTTATGTTTTATTCTTATTTTAATATTTGAAATGCTGCTGTATTGTCAAATAATTATAGCGGTTATTGCAAAACAAAAAATACCTCTGTTCCCGCAAAGGAACAGAGGTATAATATTTTGTCTTTTTTATCCGATTGAAAATGTTCCGCGCACAAGAAATTTCGCTTCGGATGTGGCAATAATCCCGTCACCCTTCTCCCCAACCAGATAGAGATGGTTGGAAGTCAAAGCGCCACCGCCGTTTAATCCTGTTCCGCCGCTTGCATCTGACAGAACGGTACTGGACGGTGTATATGCAGTTGCAGAGCCTTCGCGGAGCATTATCTCACAGCCGATGTCCCCTGTGAGCTTTTGCCCATTGGTTAATGAAATAACCTTGTACGTGTCTGTTGACGCTCCTCCGGCGCTGGCAATAGCACTGTTAAAGGAAGTCTCCAGTTCCCTTGCCGCTGCCTTGACCTCCTGCTCCACCTCGCTCATCAGCTGCGGGCGCAGTGAATCCGTCAGATAGCTGAGGGTTACAAGGGGATCATCCTGCGTTCCAAGTGATGTAGCTGCGTAGACTGCAATACCGGTTATAAGGCATGCAGCCAAGACAATCGAAACAAATAGTATTATTCTTTTACTTTTCATCTTATGTACCTCCAAGGTTGTCTGCCCTCCCTCAAGGAGAGGGCAGAATTTCTCACTTGTGTTTACACGCTATTCTCCAAGTCCGAAGCTAACGGAGATAGCGTTGTCTACTCTATCCATAACGGACTCATCCAGCTTTCCCATCCGCTCCCGCAGACGGGTCTTGTCAATAGTGCGAATCTGTTCCAGAAGTATCACGCTGTCCCGGCTCAGTCCGTAGCTCTGTGCCGAGAGTTCGATGTGCGTAGGTAGCCGCGCTTTGCCGATTTGCGACGTGATTGCTGCGGCTATCACAGTAGGGCTGTGCTTGTTTCCTGTGTTATTCTGGACAATCAGCACCGGGCGCATTCCGCCCTGTTCGCTGCCCACTACCGGGCTGAGGTCGGCATAATAAATGTCGCCCCGTTTTACTATACTCATCATTATTCACACTCCGATGAAAAGTGCCCTGTACAGTATATGTAACAGGCTACTAACATTGTTTCTCATCAGAGGTGTTTTTATACATACTTGTCCGTCTTTGTAAAAACGGAAATTATACATCAAATCTCTATTGCTAAATTATTCTTATACGGACTGCTGTAACCAATGAAAAATCACTTAGCTATAAATGTCGAAATAAAAACTTCGGTATTAGCAAGTCCCTTAATTATCGTACACCCGCGGAACACGTTTCGACACTGCGCAAACCATTTCATATGAAATAGTTCCCGCTTTCTCAGCCTGTTCTTCCACGGAGATAAAAGACCCGCCATCAGCGCCAAAAATTGTGACGATATCATCTTTCTTGCAATCGGGAGAATCTGTCACATCTATCATGCACATGTCCATGCATATTCGCCCGACCTGTCTCACTCGCTTCCCGTTTAAAAGAAATTCGTATTTCCCCGATCCGGCACGGTGCAAACCGTCGGCATACCCAATCGGAACAACCGCTATCCTGCGTTTCTCATTAAGGACATGTGTTCTTCCGTATCCTATGGTATCACCTGGAAGGTGGTCATAGATGTGTGTAATCTGGGATTTCAGCTGCATAGCGGGTCTAAGATCAATACCGCCTGTATCGGCACCCGGATACAGCCCATATGTTGCAAGTCCCGGACGAACCATGTCCGCACTGTACTCCCTGTAGTTTATCACTCCGCCGGAATTGGCGCAATGTGCAATTTTCACACTTTTTCCCGCGATTTCCTCAATTTTCGCCAAAACTTCCTTAAATTTCGCATATTGTATTGATGTGAAGTCATACTGCGGTTCATCTGAAACAGCAAAATGTGTAAATACTCCTTCTATTTCCAGTTCCGGTATGGAATATAGTTTCCTGATATCTGATTCAAAATCAGGATTCCTCATATCAAACCCGGTGCGCCCCATTCCAGTTTCGATCTTCAGGTGCACTTTCAGCGGTTCATGGAGATATGCTGCCATTTCTCCGGCTGTCTCCGCATCACCAACTGCCTGCGTCACTTCAAGGCGCTGGAGGTCTGCTGCATACTCGGTCGGAGTATATGCCATTATCAATATTGGAAGCTGTATTCCGCCGTGGCGAAGCTCTGATGCCTCATCCAGACTCGTAACCGCCAAATACTCTGCAAGAGACTTTTCCTGCATCATGAGAGCCACCCGCAAGGCTCCGTGTCCGTATGAATCAGCCTTGACAACACCCAGAAACCGCGTTCCCTCCGGTGTTGCCTCCCGCAGCTGTCTTATATTGTGCTCAATGTTTTTCAGGCTTATTTCTGCCCACGTTCGCCTTTGCTTTTCATTCATCGTTGCATCCAAATCCAGTTAATTTCACTTGTCTTCCACACTAATTATAGTTTCAGCGGCGGAATAAATCAAGTAAAAAGTATATTCTGCCTCAGCTTTACTGCCTCTGTGCGTCTTTCAAACACCTTTCAGTCTTATGCTTACCACTTGCTTTTCCGCGTTAATTTGACGAAAACTCCACAGCGAAACATCCACAAAGAGGCAAAAAATGTATATAACTAATAATTGATTGCATGATATATCAATGATAGAATTATATAATCTATAGGAGGTGCCAGCGCAATGCCCAAAAAAGATAAAATCAAAAGAGCCTTTTCCGCTGCTTTTCCATACACCCTGCCAATTATGGCCGGGTTCCTGTTTCTTGGTACCGCATACGGGATATATATGCGCACCTCCGGATTCAAGCCGTGGTATCCAATCGTTATGAGCGCGACAATTTTCGCCGGTTCAATGGAATTCATTACCGTAGGACTGCTTCAGGCTGCCTTTAATCCCATGCGAACTTTTCTTCTAACTCTCATGGTCAATGCACGACATCTTTTTTACGGCATTTCAATGCTTGACAAATATAAGAATACCGGAAAGAAAAAGCCCTACTTGATTTTTGGAATGTGCGACGAGTCATTCTCCATAAACTGCACAGTTACTGTCCCGGATGGCATAGACAAGGGTTGGTTTATGTTTTTTATCACCCTGCTCAATCAGCTCTACTGGGTTTCCGGCGCGACAATCGGCGGGATTTTGGGTTCATTTATTAAATTCGACACGAAGGGTCTTGAGTTTGTCATGACAGCTCTCTTCACTGTGATAGTTCTGGAGCAGTGGCTCAAGGATGATTCTCACCACAGCCTGCTAATCGGTCTTGGCGTGTCACTCCTCTGCCTCTTCATTTTTGGCGGGAGCAGCTTTATTGTTCCATCCATGCTTCTCATTCTGATTTGTCTCACACTTCTCAGAAAACCTTTGGAAAATACCGGAGGTGAGGCATGATTATGACATTTTCAGAGACCATTATCACCATTGCACTTGTGGTTCTCGGTACAGTTGCCACCAGATCATTGCCGTTTCTGATTTTCCCCGCTGACAAACCAACGCCAGAGTACATAAAATATCTCGGGAGACTGCTTCCCCCTGCTGCGCTTGGAATGCTGCTGATCTATTGTTTCAAGGATGTAAGTCTTTTTTCAGGTCACCATGGGATTCCTGAGCTTATTTGTGTTGCTTTTATCGCTGTTTTACATATTTGGAAGCGGCAAATGCTGATTTCCATAGCAGGCGGTACTATTCTTTATATGGTGCTGGTTCAGACACTATTTGTATAAATAAAAGTCATAAAACAAGCCGCATTCACAATTGTGAATGCGGCTTGTCAATTCTCATTTATCCGCCGAGATACGCTTTGCGGATTTCATCGCTCTCAGAGAGTTCTTTGCCCGTTCCGGAAATTGCTATGCCGCCGGTCTCCAGAACATACGCTCTGTCGGCAACAGAAAGCGCCATCTGGGCATTCTGCTCAACAAGCAGTATAGTTGTGCCGCTCTTGTTCATCTCCTCAATAATGGAGAATATCTGCTCAACCAGAATCGGTGCCAGTCCCATTGAAGGTTCATCCAGCATCAATAGTTTTGGATGGCTCATAAGAGCCCTGCCCATAGCGAGCATTTGCTGCTCTCCTCCGGACAGTGTTCCGGCAACCTGTCTGCGCCGCTCCATCAGGCGCGGGAAGCGATTGAACACAGCTTCCATATCGTTGTCAAGAGTTCCTCCCGCCTGTGTGTATGCTCCCATCTCCAGATTCTCCTGAACTGTCATCTGAAGAAAGATGCGGCGTCCCTCCGGGACATGGGCAAGCCCTCTTTCTACAATTTTATGAGGTGCAACAGTAGCAATACTGTTGTCCATAAAGGTTATACCTCCGGTTTTGGAGTGCATCAGTCCGGAAATAGTATGAAGTATGGTGCTTTTTCCCGCGCCGTTGGCTCCGATAAGGGTAACGATCTCTCCCTCATTAACCTCAAATGAAACGCCTTTAACAGCATGTATTGCACCATAATAAACATTGATATTGTCAATTTTCAGCATGCCTACTCCCCCTCTTTCCGTCTGCCGAGGTATGCCTCGATGACTTCAGGATTATTCTGGATTTCACTGGGGGTGCCTTTGGCAATTACTTTGCCGAAATTGAGCACGCATATGCCTTCACATATTCCCATAACAAGATTCATGTCGTGCTCAATGAGCATGACAGAAATCTGGAATGTGTCACGCACTTTCACAATATTATCCATCAGTTCACTTGTTTCGGATGGGTTCATGCCGGCTGCCGGCTCATCAAGAAGCAGCAGCGCCGGGTTTGTTGCCAATGCGCGTACAATCTCCAGTCTGCGCTGCGCTCCGTATGGCAGTGATCCGGCACGGTGGTTTGCTAAATCCTGCATGTCAAATATGGACAGCAACTCCAAGGCGCGCTCACGGGCGATTCTCTCGGCTTTCCAATAGTTAGGAAGCCGAATGATTCCGCTTAACATACCATAATTAATATGATTATGCAGACCCAGCTTAACATTGTCCTCAACAGTTAGTGAGGAAAACAGCCTGATATTCTGGAATGTACGGGCAATTCCCGCTCTGTTCACCTGTTCAGTGGACATTCCATGTGTGTCCTTGCCATCAAGGAGTATGGTTCCGCGGGTAGGCTGATAAACCTTTGTAAGCAGGTTGAAAACAGTGGTCTTGCCCGCTCCGTTCGGACCAATAAGTCCGGAAATTTCCGTGCGTCCCACGGTTAAGTCCAAGTTGTCCACAGCAGTAAGTCCGCCAAAATCTATACCAAGATGCCGAGTTTCTAAAATCGGAGTCTTGTCAATATCCCGCTCGGGAATAATGCTGTGAGACGGTACCGGAACCATCTTCGTTTTTTGCTTTTCACCGCTCATTGGGCTTCACCACCCTTTCCGTTTTTAATGAACAGTCCGGAAATGCTGTCTTTAATTTTTCCGAAAAAGGTGTTGAAAGCAGCGTTATTTGTTGCCAGCATAACAATTATCAAGACTATTGCATAAACCAGCATACGGTAATCGTTGAACTCACGGAGCAGCTCCGGCAGAATTGTTAAAACTGTTGCCGCCACCATTGATCCCCATATATTTCCCAGTCCGCCCAGAACAACAAACACCAGAATTGCTATAGAGGTATTAAAATTAAACTTTGTCGCCACAATTGTTGAATAGTTCATGGCGTATAGTGCACCGGCAGCTCCCGCAAGGACAGCTGATGTCACAAAAGCCATGAGCTTGTATTTTGTAACAGGAATGCCAACGCTCTCTGCCGCAATGCGGTTGTCACGAATAGCCATAATCGCACGTCCCGCTCTGCTTCCCACAAGGTTAAGAACAATGAAAAGTGAAATCACAATCAGTATGATCCCCGCCGTGAACGTTGACAGCTTTTCAATTCCCGCAATACCCATGGGTCCGTTAACAATTGTCTTTGCGCCCGGTGCCATGTTCAGACCGGCTATGCTCCCTAAAAAGCTCATATGAAGTCCGTTTTCATCAAGTCCAACATATAGGCAGGTAATCAGGTTTTTTATAATCTCGCCAAACGCCAGTGTAACAATAGCGAGATAGTCGTCTCTCAAGCGAAGCACCGGTATGCCTATCAGCACTCCGGCAATTCCGGCAGACGCTGCCCCAACAACTATCGACGCGGCAAGTCGAACCGGTACCGCCGGAATTATGGCTTCGAGACTCACAGATGCAATAACGCCTGTAAAAGCTCCGATGCTCATAAATCCTGCGTGTCCAAGGGATAGCTCTCCCAGAACACCCACTGTCAGATTCAGGGATATAGCCATGACCGCATATGCGCAAATCGGTACGAGCTGTCCGCGAAGAGAAGATGTTATGTTCCCGGAGCCTATCATCATCTGCATAACTATATATGCTGCGGCAACAATTGAGTATGAGAAAATCTTGTCTCTAAATGATCGGTTTGAAATTAGTTTACTCATTCAGGTACCTCAAACTTTCTCGGTGACGCGCTTACCAAGAAGCCCGGTGGGCCTGACAAGCAGAATTACTATAAGCACCGCAAAAACAATTGCGTCTGAAAGCTGTGTCGATATATATGCCTTGCTAAAAATCTCAATGACACCGAGAAGGATTCCTCCAAGCATAGCGCCGGGAATTGATCCAATACCTCCGAATACAGCCGCTGTAAAGGCTTTAATACCGGGCATTGATCCTGTTGTCGGCATCAGTGTGGGGTAGGCAGAGCAGAGCAGAACACCTGCAATCGCAGCAAGCGCTGAGCCGATTGCAAATGTCATTGAAATAGTGGCATTAACATTTATACCCATAAGCTGTGCTGCGCCCTTGTCCTCAGAACAGGCCCTCATAGCCTTACCCATCTTTGTCTTTCCTGTAAACCATGTCAGTGCAATCATGATTATAACGCAGGATACCATAGTTGTAAGTGAAATCACCGGCACAGAAAGTCCGCCGTTGAAAAGCTTGATGGATTTATCTCCCACAACAGAGGGAAAAACTTTGGGATTTGATGTCCACATAATCTGCGCGGCATTTTGAAGGAAATAGCTGACTCCAATTGCGGTAATCAGAACAGCAAGTGAAGTCGCAGAGCGAAGCGGCTTGTATGCCAGACGCTCAATAATAATTCCCAATAATGTACAGGCAAGCATTGCAAGTATTATTGACGGAATAACTGGGATATTCCAGCGGGAAATGGAAAAAAAGCAAACATACGCACCGACCATAATGACATCACCGTGGGCAAAGTTAAGCATCTTCGCAATACCGTAAACCATGGTATACCCCAATGCAATTATTGCATATACGCTGCCTAAACTGATACCACTGAATAAATAGGAAAGAAAGGACATACACACACCTCTTTAATTCGGACATATCTGAAAAGTGTCGCAGTAATGCTCCGGCACTTTTCAGATATGCCCCGAAACGTAAAATAACAGGGCAATGTGACTCAAATTGCAGACATATTTCTTTCCTCAGACAAGGTATGAAATATCCCAAAATCAGAGCCACTAATAATGAGTTTTCTCGAAGTCTGCCGTCATTCTACCATTAACACGGCAGCTTATCAAGAAACCATATTGCACCTACAAGGCTTTAGGGCAAACCTGCTCCAAAGCCTTGTAGCAATAACTTAATTATAAAATGTATCTATATTCGGATTAGACTTAGTCCATACCGACGTATGCACCGTCCTGAATCACCATGCCCTTCGGGCTCTTTGAAACCTGACCGTCTTCTGACCATGTCATGCTAGTGCCTGTGATTCCGTTGAATGTAAAGGTGGTGAACTGAGCAATCAGCTTTTCGCAAATCTCTTCATTGCTGGTTTCCGGAGTGATTGTTCCGTCTGCCTTGATGGCTTCATAAATGGCGTAAACAGCATCATATCCGCCTGCAGCAAACTGGTTGGGGATTTCCCCGGCTATTTCCTGATACTTTGCAACAAACTTGACAGTTGCCTCGTCTTCAGCATCTGCGTTGAAAGGAGTCAGTAGCATGACGCCCTCTGCAAGAGCTGCATCAAATCCCTCAAGAGTCAGGATTCCGTCCATGCCGTCAACGCCAAAGTATTTGGGGCTGTAGTCCATGGATTTTGCCTGCTGGAAGATGAGAGAGGCAGGTGTGTAATAAATTGGCAGGAATATAATATCCGCTTCTTTGTTCATAGCATCTGTCAACTGAACGGAGAAGTCTGTCTGGCTGTCATCAGTAAAAGTTGTTGTAGAGACAATTTCAAGATTCAGCTCTTCGGCTGTCTCAGCAAATGTCTCATAAATGCCTGCTGAATAGGGATCATCATTCTTATAAATGACAGCTACTTTGGTGCCCAGCTTATTGTCGCTAATATACTGAGCAGAAGCAGAACCCTGACTTGGGTCGGCAAAGCACATCTGGAAAACATTATCCTTGCCCTTTGTGACATCAGTTGAGGAGGCTGAAGGAGTTAGTGCAAATATGCGGTCAGCGAAGTTCTCAACACTTGTTGCAACACCGGGTATGCTGGTAACGGAACCAAGAGACATCTGCATATTCCAGTCCTTGAGAATGTTATATGCATTTACAGCCTTCTCAGCATCATGCTCGTCATCCTGATACTGGAGTTCAAACTGCATTCCGCCAAGAGCGTTGATTTCATCAACAGCGATTTGGGCACCGGTCTTTGCTGCAATACCGTAGATAGCAGCACCGCCGGTCAGAGGGCCGGTCGCGCCGATTTTAAATGCACCATCATCAGGCTCGCCTGTCTCTGTTGCGGTAGTATCATCTGTGTTGTCGGTAGTCTCAGGGGTATCGCTGGTTTTTGCCGTCTGATCGCCGCAAGCCGTCATTACACCTACCATCATTACGAGGGCAAGCATGAGACACAAGATCTTTTTCATTTTTCATTCTCCTTACATCATTTTTTGTCTTCACGATTCTTGGGAAGCATATAGGCTAACCTAAAAAGAACATAACGGCAAGTATAGCTTCTCCATGAATACGCAGAGGAAACCACTCCAATCACTTTAAATCAGTGAATCGATAATGACCTCTATCTAAATATAATAGTATTTTGCCGTGAGCCTGTCAACAATTGATTTGCAAGTTCAAGTCGAAAATTCTGTAAAATATCACGGAAAATATGGAGAATATTCTATAATCGTCATAAAAGAATAGATCTTTCAATAATTAGAGAACTTCCATTCTATCTATTTGCATGAAGAATAAGCTACTTTGCTGAGACGTTTCCCGCTTTTTATTTGTTGTGCANCAGCAATGTTTATAAGATTATTACTTTATGCATCTTGACAACGATGTCCCTCTTAGCTATAATCATATTGTTATTTCACATTGAAGTAAAAATATTACTTGGAGCATAAGCTCCATATTTTCTTCACGCACAGTTAGCTCTTGCTAACCACGCTAATCTGCCAATGAGGTTTTTTATTTATCTCGTAGTTAGATGCTGCTAACCATAGTTTGTATTACCATTGCAGGCAGATACAATTACCGGAGACCGGCATATT
>JGI994J12354_10002744_pt1 | contig 16858 bp, 18 predicted proteins | sample IntmicLarv3ML3BL_FD_12354 | JGI IMG/M metagenome (IMG submission 12354) | reverse complement strand
TGTGCGCAAGATTGCCGAGCTGAAAATGCCCGACCTCAACGCCGCCAGCATCGAATCGGCTATGAGCATGATCGCCGGCACCGCCCGCAGCATGGGCGTGCTTGTTGGCGAGTAATATTTGAGGCTGACGATTCTACGTTGGCGACAAACGTGGGAGAATGCCGCTCATTCGAGACGGCGATTCATCAAGACCACATATGGAGGTAAAAAGACATGACCAAGGGAAAGAAATACAACGACAGCCTCAAGGCTTTCGATAAGACCAAGCTGCACGATCCCCTCGAGGGCATCGAGACCATGCTGACCACCGCCAAGGCCAAGTTTGACGAGACCGTTGAGATTCACGTCAAGCTGGGTGTCGACTCCCGCCACGCCGACCAGCAGGTTCGCGGCGCGCTGGTGCTGCCCAACGGCACGGGCAAGAATGTCCGCGTTCTCGTCTTCGCCAAGAACGAGAAGGCCAAGGAGGCCGAGGAGGCCGGCGCCGAGTACGTGGGTGCTGAGGACATGGTGCAGAAGATTCAAAGCGAGGGCTTCTTCGATTACGAAGTGGTCATNGCCACCCCNGACATGATGGGCGTCGTGGGCCGTTTGGGTAAGATCCTGGGCCCCAAGGGCCTCATGCCCAACCCCAAGGCCGGCACCGTCACCCCCAACGTCGCTCAGGCCATCGCCGACTCCAAGGCCGGCCGTATTGAGTACCGTCTGGACAAGACCAATATCATCCACTGCCCCCTGGGCAAGGTCTCCTTCGGCGCCGAGAAGCTCCAGGAGAACTTCAACGCCCTGATGAACGCCATCGTCAAGGCCAAGCCCTCGGCCGCCAAGGGCCAGTACGTGCGCAGCTGTGTCATCGCCGCCACCATGGGCCCCGGTGTGAAGATTAACCCGGCGAAGGTGATGGATTTATAGGCCGCCTATTTGGCGGTTAAAATGACCGCGTAGCGGGCATTTTAATGAGCTCGGGCGAACGCCGAACATAGTGAGGCAAGGAGCCCGCAGGCCTTGCGAAGCAAGGCCGCAGCGACACCGAAAGGCGCAGCAGGGCCATAGCGCACATAAGCAGCCGCAACAGACCGCAAACCAAGAAAAACGCAGTTTTTCTGCTTGGGGTCTGTGGAGGTGGCTTATGTAAGCGGCCATGGCCCGTCGCAAGGCTTGACTAACCTATCGAATATCCCTTTTCCATATCATCCCTTCGGCCCGAGGCTTTGCCTCGGGCCGGTTTCATTTTTAAGGGTGGCGGGCCGACACGAGGTCGGCCCCTACAAAGGGCGGGCGACTGATAATCGCCCCACCATCCCCCCACACTAAAAAACCTCTTGACATCCACCATCCCCCTGTGTTATGCTACCTTCAATTATTTTCGGGAGCAATTTATGATGCGTCAACTGCCTGTAACCCTCACCAATAACTCCATGAACCCCGCCGATTGGCGTCGGGGCTTTCGGTTGTTGGGTTTATAGGCGCATCGCCATAGACACAGGCCGGAAGCCCGAGGGCTTCCGGCCTTTTTGCATCCCCCATACGAAGGAGTGATCCACATGAACGACCAAGAAATTATCCGCAGCTATTACGACGAAAACACCCTGGTGGAGTGGGAACGCCTCTGCCCAAATGGCCGCGCGCGGCCCGAGTTTGCGCTGTCGTGCCGGATGCTTGAGCAGTATATCAAGCCCGGCGACCGCGTCCTCGACCTGGGCGGCGGGCCGGGGCGCTACAGCCTCCACCTGGCTCAGATGGGCGTCGAGGTCACCTTGGCCGACCTCTCAAGCGGCAACATCGCCTTCGCCAAGGAGGAGGCTAAGCGCCGTGGCCTGCGCATTGAGGCGCTGGTCATCAACGCCCTCGACCTGTCGGCCCTCGCGGGCCGTGAGTTCGACCATGTGCTGTGCATGGGGCCCCTCTATCACCTGCTGGAGGAAGAACAGCGTCAGCTGTGCGTGCGCAACTGCCTGTCGGTTTTGAGGCCGTGCGGACTGCTCTTCGCCTGCGTCATCAACGGCTTCGCCGGGGTCAACTTCATCCTCAAGGACGCCCCCGAGGTCATCCTGACCGACATCCCCGCCGAGCTTGATTATCGCTTGGCCGTCCTCGAGGGCCGGGGCTTCGCGGGCGACGCCTTCACCCGGGCGTGCTTCCTGTGGAGCTGGGAGGTGGAAGCCCTCATAGCCCGCTTCCCCCTGGAAAAGCTACACCTTGTGGGCTGCGAGGGCATCCTCTCGCCCAACGAGCGCACCCTTATGGAGCAGCCTGACGACATCTATCAGGCCCTCCTCGACTTCTCGTGGCAGCTCAAGGAGCGGCCCGAGCTGCTGTGCTACAGCGAGCATTTGATGTATGTGGGAAGGAAGGCGCTATTATGACAGACTTCACCCCCCTGGACACCACCCGGCTCTTCGACGACGTCCTCACCCTGCGGCTGCGGGGCGTGATGCCGGCCGATCCGGTAAAAGGCTGGGTGCCGGCCTATTTTTTCCACATGATTGTGCAGGAGACCGGCGAAATCGCCGGCGAAATCACCCTGCGGGTGGGCGAGGTGCCGTCGCTCTATCTCGGCGGGCACATCGGGTACGATGTGTTGGAGGCCCATCGGGGACACGCTTACGCCCGGAGGGCCTGCCGGCTGCTGCTGCCGCTGGCACGGGCCCACGGGATGCCTGTGGTGCGCATCACCTGCCGGGCCGATAATCTGCCCTCCCGCCGCACCTTGGAGGGGCTTGAGGGAGCCCGATTCATAGAAATTGCCCCGGTCACCCCGGCGGATTACGACCTGTGGGAGGCGGGGAACCGCGAACAATGCATTTTTGAAATCAATCTAACAGAGGAGCAACCGACATGAACCATCTTGGAACGGTTATTTTGGAGACCGAACGCCTCATTTTGAGGCCCTTTACCCTCGAGGATGCCCCGGCCATGTACACAAACTGGGCCGGCGATTCCGAGGTGACCCGCCATCTCACCTGGCCCACCCACGACAGCGCGGCTGTCTCTCGAGCCATTCTGGCCGATTGGGTGCCGCTCTACGAAAAACCCGATTACTACCACTGGGCCATCGTGCTGCGGGATTTGGGGGAACCCATGGGTTCCATCGGCGCCGTCAAGGTGAATGACAGTGTTGAGATGGCAGAAATCGGTTATTGCATCGGGCAGCGCTGGTGGCATCAGGGCTATACCTCCGAGGCCCTGGGGGCGGTCATCGGCTTTCTCTTCGGGCGGGTGGAAATGAATCGCATTCAGGCCTATCACGATGTCCAAAACCCCCATTCGGGGGATGTCATGGCCAAATGCGGCATGGTCTACGAAGGCACCCTGCGTCAGGGGGCGCGGAGCAATCAGGGCCTCACCGATGTGGCCCTGCGGGCCATTTTGAAGCGTGATTGGGTGGGGCAGGAGCGCCCGTGCCCTTGACCTTCGTAGGGCATCCCGACAGAAGGGCAGGGATTGATAAGGAGCTTATTGAACGAGAATTATTTAGGGGGATGGTTGCGGCCCAATGGGCCGCAACCATCCCCCTAAAACCCCCTAAAGGGCAAAAGCTACCGATAAATCTCCCCGGCCACCATGCCCATGATGGCGCGGATACCGGGCTTCATGCTGCTCATGCTGATCCACTCCTCGCGCCGGTGGGCGCCCTCGCCGGAGTAGCCGCCGGTACACACGCCGGGGATGCCCAGGGAGTATGGAATATTGCAATCGGTGCTGCCCGAGCCGAAGGCGACGCCCTGGATGCCGGCCTCCTTCTCGATGGCGGCCACGATGCGGCCCTCCAGGGCCTTCTGGGCGGCGGGGTCGACATCGCCCATGCAGGGCCGCGCACCCAGCAGCTCGATGTCGACAGCCACGGCCAGGGCCTTGTATTTCTCGGCGATGGTGTTGAAGTAGGCCCGCATCTGGTCGAGGCAGCCCTGGTCGTCGGAGCGATACTCATAGAGCATCTCGGCGGTCTGGGCGATGGTGTTCACCGACGTGCCGCCCGAGATGAGACCGACGTTATAGGTCGTCTTGCTGCCGCCGCCTTCGGCCACCGGCGGGGTGATGGCATAGAGGTCGGCCACCATGCAGGAGAGCAGATGGATGGCGTTGGTGTTGCCAAACTTGCCGTAGGAGTGGCCGCCCTGGGCGGTGATTTTCACCTGATAACGGTCACTGCCCACCGCCTTGTTCACCACGTGGCCCAGCCCGCCATCGAAGGAGATGACCTGCTTGACGCGGCCCGCGTAGTCCTTCATCAGCTGACGGCAGCCCTTGAGGTTCCCCAGGCCCTCCTCGCCGGCGTTGGCCACAAAGAGCACGCCGGTACCCTCGGGGATACCGGCCTGGATGAAGTGCCGGGCGCACAGCATGAGCATGGCCAGATTGGCCGTGTCATCGCCCACGCCGGGGCAGCACAGGCGGTCGCCGTCCTCGGCGGCCTCGAAGGGCTCAAGGTCGGGGAAGACCGTGTCGGTGTGGGCCATGAAGACGATGAGGTCGTTGCTGCCCGTGTCGTTCATGGATACGATGGCATTGAGGGCGCTGTCCACATGGACAGCCTTGGCGCCGGCGGCCTCGAACCATTTTTTGCAAAAGGCGGCCCGCTGCGCCTCTAAATTGCTGGGGGCCGGGATGCGGCACAGGGTTTTGATGAGCGCGATGAGCTCCTCATGCAGGCCCTCGGTGTAGGCCACGGCGGCGTTGTACAGGGTTTCCATGATGCGTCAGTCCTTCCTTGTCAGTGTGTTGATGGGTGCCGAAAGTTCTATCAGAGCGCGCGCCTCGGGGCGGTAGTGCCCCGGGGCGCTCACCTTGGTCACGGTGCTAAAGCCGAGCCCTGTCCAAAACCGCAGCCCTGGCCAGTTGCGCAGGCTGACGCCGATGCGCAGCTCGGAGATGCCCATGGGTTCAAGGGCCTCCGTCAGGCCCTCCACCAGCTCGCGCCCCAGGCCGCCGCCTCGGGCGGCCTCATCGAGAAAGAGGAGGCCGATGTAGGCGCAGGTGTCGTGGGGGAAGCCCAGATAGACCACCGCAAAGCCCACGGGGCGCGCGTTTTGCCACAGGGTCAGGTGGAAATTGCGCTCGGGCACGCCGCCCGGCGGCAGCCAGCGGCCCGACATCTCGCCCCGGATGGTCTCCTCGGCCGGCTCCTCCGGCCCCGGGTCGAAGGCGAAATAGCGGTTGCAGGCCTCCTGAATGGGGATGAGGGCCGGGATGTCGCACTCTCGAGTGGGCGCAATCCGAAGCCGTGCCGTTTCAAAGCCTTGAAAGCGGGGTGAATCCGTCATTTTACCGGCCTTCCTTCTGATTATTCGGATTTTCGATGCCAAACACCAGGTTATAAAGCCCCGAGCCCATGTTGTCAGGCACACAGTCCCAGGCCGTCATGCCGTTGCGGATGGCCACGTTGATGGAGGGCATGTTGTCGCAGCGGATGCGGGAGACCACATGGCCGCGGCTGAGCTGCCGGAAGGCGAATTCCTTGCAGGCGATGGCCCCTTCGGTGGCATAGCCGTGGCCCCAGAAGGGTTGGTCGAGGATGTAGCCGACCTCCATATGGTCGGCGCCGCGCACCTGGCAGATGGTCAGGCCGCACTGGCCGATAAAGGTGCCGCTCTCCTTGAGGCACAGGGCCCACGAGCCGAAATCGCCGTAGGTGTCGTAGCGGTCAAGCTGCCGCCGATACCACTGCTGAACTTTTTCTTCATCAAATGCGCCGCCATAGGCGAACATGACGGCATCCCGCTGCAAAAAGGCCCGCAGATGGGGAATATCGGCCTCGCAGAAGCGGCGCATACCCAGCCGCGGGGTCTCGAGGATGTAGTCAGACATGAAAGTGCTCCTTTGGTGTGGATTGGGGGTGGGCGGGGAGCAGGGAGGGTTATTTCCCCGTCACCCCGTGATACAGCCGATACCCGCCGTTGAGGTTATAACACTCAAACCCATTTTGTGTCAAAATCCGGGCGGCCACATAGCCGCGCATACCGCCCAGGCAGGCGATGTAAACCGGGCGCGATTTGTCCAGCTCGCCCATGCGGGCCCGCAAATCATCCAGGGGGATGTTGACAAAACCGTCCATATATCCGCCGTTGAACTCGACTCTGGTGCGCACATCGAGGCGGGTGATGCCCTGTAAGGGCAGCCCCTCGACCTCGTGCCAGTGGAAGGATTTTATCAGGCCGGCCAGTTCGTTTTGGATGGTGAAGGCGGCCAGATTGACAGGATCCTTGGCCGAGCCGTAGGGCGGCGCGTAGCACAGCTCGAGGCTGACCAAATCCTCCGCCGTCATGCCTGCGCGGATGGCGGCGGCCAGCACATCGCACCGCTTGTCCACCCCTTCAAAGCCGACGCACTGGGCGCCGAGAATCCTGCCGGTATCCGGCGCGTAGACCACCTTGATGCTCAGGTTCGACCATCCGGGATAGTAAGTGGCGTGGTTGGCCGTGTGGATGAAGGTCTTGGCCGCCGCAATGCCGGCACGGGCGGCCGTCTTTTCGCTCAGGCCGGTGGCGCAGGCCGTCAGGCCGAAAACCCGCACAATACTGGAGCCCTGCACCGGCGCGAAGGCGGTCTCGCGCCCCGCGATGTTGTCGGCGGCCACCCGGCCCTGACGGTTGGCCGGCCCGGCCAGGGCCAGGGCGCCTCGAAGGCCGGTGAGCAGGTCGGTCGCCTGCACCGCGTCGCCCACGGCGTAGATGTCGGGGTCGCTGGTCTGCATGTGTGCGTCGGTGACGATGTAGCCGCGGTTGTCCACCGTCAGGCCGCAATCGCGCGCCAAAGCACTCTCGGGCCGCACCCCCAGGGCGAGGACAATGAGGTCGGCCTCAATCTCCCCCGCCGCCGTCAGGACGGCGAGGCTGTCGCCCTTTCGGGCGATGCCCTCAAGGGGCGTTCCCAGCCGCAGGTCGACGCCGCTGCGGCGCAGGTGCTCGTGCACCTCCCACACCATGTCGATGTCCAGAGGGGCGAGCACCTGATTCTGGGCCTCGAGCAGCGTGACGCTCAGGCCGGCGTGGGCCAGGTTTTCGGCCATCTCGAGGCCGATAAAGCCGCCGCCCACCACCACGGCCCGCCGGGGCGCGCCGGTGGCGATGAAGCTCTTGATGGCTAGGGTGTCCGGGATGGTGCGCAGGGTGAACACGCCGGGCAAGCCGAGGCCGGAGAGGGCGGGCCGCAGCGGCTCGGCGCCGGGGGCCAGCAGCAGCTTGTCGTAGCCTTCGGTGACGATGTTGCCCGTCTGGGTGTCACGCAGGGTCACGGCTTTAGTGCCGCGATGGATGGCCACCGCCTCGGTATGGATGCGGACATCGACGTTGAACCGGGCGTTAAAGCTTTCGGGGGTTTGGAGCTCGAGCTCCTCGGCGTCCTCGATTTCGCCGCCGATGTAGTAGGGCAGGCCGCAGTTGGCGTAGGAGATAAAGCCGCCCCGCTCGACCATGAGGATGTCGCAATGCTCGTCCATGCGCCGCAGCCGCGCCGCGCACGAGGCCCCGCCGGCCACGCCGCCGATGATGATGACTTTCATAGGGTTTACTCCTTTATGTTAAGATGTTAAAAATCCTTCGGGTTTTTGAGGCGATCCACGAAAAAAGCGGCCCCCTGCATGGCCAGGGACACTCCGGAGACGAGGGTGAAAACCATAGGCGCGCCCAGCCGCGCGCCCGGTGCCAAAAGCAGGCCGAGGCTGAGCCCCAGGCACAGGCCGCCCAAAATCAGCCGGGAGGCCCGTCGTTCATCAAGGTCTCGCCAGGTTGTAACGGCCCAGGCGACGCTCAGAGCCAGGAGGAGCAGCGGCGCTCCGCGCCGTATTCCTCGATGACCACGGCCTTGGGGTGGAGCATGAGCAGCAGCATCAGCACAAGAAGCAAGCCTGAGAGGGCGTGTACACGGCCCATGGGATCGCCTCCTTTTGTGTGTAGTATATCACAAATAAATGGGGTGTAAAAGGGGAAGATTCTTGCGTGGGTTTTTGGGCAAAGGCGCGGCCCCTGGAGGCTTGCTGCAGGGACGGCCCGTTGTCCTTGCCCTTCATCCTTTATCGACCTGCTACTCTGCCGGAACGATACTGCACCCGTGCCTCCGGCGGCCCTTCCCTGGTAACGCCGAGGGGGCCTGCTACGCCGAATAGGGGGCTTGACGCCTTGGGGCCGGTTTCGTGTAACCGCATTTCCGCCCTTCTGAGAAATACCGCGGCGGCACCTGCAAAAACAGGGCGGAGGCCTTGCCATGACAGGGCAATGGGCATATAATAATATCAATAATGGGTACATGGTTGCTCCGCAGCCCTTTTTTGTGACCCGTTGAGGCAGTTTTGTCGAGACCGACGCCCGGGCGCGGAAGGGAGGGGCAAACTTGAACAATCAGCTTTACGCCATCATTTGCATCGCCCTCATCGCCATGACCACCATTTTGCTGGTGGCCTCCCGCACCGAGCGGCGGCACCGCCATCGTCGCGGGAAGTATACCGCCCTCTACGCGGCGCTGCTGCTGTGGCAGTTCACCGAGCTTGGATTTTTCACCATCAAGCAGCCCCTGTGGATTAAAACCCTCTTCGATTCCCGCCAGGCGCTGATGACTTTTCTGGTGCTGCTGCTCTTCTTCATTCTCATGGAGTTCTACCGTCTCGAGCCCTATTTCCCGGAATGGCTCGGCCCCACCCTCAGCATCATACCCTGCCTCACGGCCATCCTGTCTCTCACCTCCAGTCTCCACGGGCTGATGACCGAGCGCTTCGACATCCTCACCTTCGACCCGCTCACCATCGTCCGCTTTTATCGCGGGCCGTGGTTTTATGTCCACTCGGTTTACAGCCTGCTGCTCATCGCCGCCATGGTCATCATCATGGCCATCCGCTATCAGAGTCTGCCCAAGGCCTATCGCGGCGGCACCGGGCCGCTCTCCCTGGGCATTGCGGCCATGGTGGCCGGTCTCATCATCGAGGTGACGCGGCCCTTGAAAAACGCCATCGACCCGGTGCTCATCGCGGCCACCTTGGCCGGACTGCTCTTCTATGTGGCCATCGTGCGCAACGGGCGCAGCGATTATCTGCAAATCGAGCGCCGCGAGATTTTCAACTATTTGGACCCCGCCGTCTTCGTGCTCTCCCTGGACGGCTGGGTGCTTGACATCAACCGCCCGGCTCATCACTTCCTCGATGTGCTGGGCGAAAGCTGTGACGGCGCCCATTTTGACACCTTCTTCGAGAGCCTTTACACCAGCGGCAAGATTGTCGCCAAGCGGGTGGAGGGCCAGGAGGAGGGCGACACCCATTTTGTCACGGTCAAATACCCGGTCATCTACCTCATGCGGCGTCAGTCCCTGCAAGATGGCGCCGGCGGCACGGCGGGCTGGGTGGTCACGTTGGAGGATGTTACCCGAAACCGCCTGTTTATCGAGCGCCTGCAGAGCATGGCCGGCATCGACGGCCTGACCGGGCTGCAAAACCGCTATGGCTATCAGGCCCTGCTGCGCCGCATGGATGTGGCCGAGAATCTGCCCCTGTGCGTCATCCTGGGCGATGTCAACGGCCTCAAGCGGGTCAACGACACCTACGGCCACGCCGAGGGCGACCGCTTCCTCATCGCCGTGGCCGACGGCATCCGCGCCTGCTTGATTGTGGGGGCCCACGCCGCCCGGGTGGGCGGAGATGAGTTTGTCATTGTCTCGCCCAACTGCACCGAGGAGGAGGGCCAGGCCATCATCGCCGCCATCAACGGGAAGCTGCTGGCCGTGACACATCTGCCCGAGTGCCCGTCCATCGCTCTGGGCGTGGCCGTCAAGACCGACATGGAGCAGAACGTCAACAGCCTGATTACCAGCGCCGATACCAAGATGTATAGGACGAAGGAGTCGAATAAGGCCTTGTAGGGAGCGAACTGCGTTCGCCCGCCGGCCTGTGAAAAACCCTCGGGCAGACAGGTCTGCCCCTACGAACACATCACCCGGACACGGTGCCGCGAAGCGAAGGCTATAGGAGGTGACAAACGGCCATGCTGACCAATGTTGAAATGAACCTGATTTACATCCCCATGGCCGCGCTGACAACGGCCTTGCTGGTTATTGCCGTTGTGCGTCACCGGGGCAAGAACCTCTACCGATACTTTTTCTTTTGCACCGCCATGATTCTCTGCTGGCAGCTGAGCGAGATTCTCTATTACAATGCCCTCGACTTTGACCTTGCCTTTCTGCTGCGCGACTTTAAGCTGCCCTTTGTGGCCCTGACCACCCTGGGGGCGCTGCTCTACTACCTGCGCTTTTACGGCGTCGAGGGCTACTATTCCACCCCGGTGGCCCTGGCCTTGGGCGTGGGGCCCATGATTACCGCAGTGCTGGCCGCAACCCCGCTTTTGCACGACTACCTCCACGGCGGCCTGCGCATCCTCGAGACCTACCCCCGTCACGTCGTCGAGTACGGAACCTCCGGCCAGCCCTGGTTTTGGATTCACGCCGCCTTCTGCTATGCCATCTCCCTCACCACGGCCATTGTGGCCTTTGTGCGCCATTGGGGCCTGCCCAAGTTCTACCGCCGCTCCTCCCGCCTGCTCATCAGCGGTCTGGGCATCTCGCTCGCCCTCAACGTCCTCTTTATCTTTGGCCCGGAGCACTTTTCGGTGGACCTAACCCTGGTGGGATGCACCATTTTCAACGTGTGCATGTTCGTCGCCATGCGTGAAAACCAGGGCCTCGACTTCATCAACCGCGCCCGGGTGGAGGTCTTCAACAGCCTGCAGAGCGGCATGCTCATCCTCGACCGCGAGCGGAATGTCCGCGGCTCCAACAGCGAGGGCCGCCTCTTTATGGTCAACTGCGGCCTGGACGATACCTCCGGCAGCTTTGATATGGTGGTTGACACGGCGGCCTCGGCGGCCTGGAAGGTCGAGGTGAGCGAGGACGAGGAGGGCGGCACCGACTATTACATCGAGGAGCAAATCTACAACATCCGCGAGAAGCCCATTTTGGACAACAGGCAGAACGTCATCGGCTCCTTCGTGGTTGTCATGACGGTGACCGAAAACCGCAAGCTCATCCTGCGCCTCGAGGACGACGCCGGCATGGACGCCCTCACCGGCCTCTACAACCGCATGCGCATGGACGATTTGCTGGTCAAGCTGGACAACCCCGACAACTACCCCCTGGCCATCATCAATGGCGACATGAACGGGCTCAAGCAGGTCAACGACACCTACGGTCATCAGCAGGGCGATGTGCTGCTGCGCCTGGGGGCCGAGAGCCTGGCCGCCGTCTGTCCGCCCAGCGCCGCCATCGGACGGGTGGGCGGCGACGAGTTTCTGGTGCTGCTGCCCGGCTACAGCCTCGAGCGGGCCATGGCCCTCATTGAGGACATTGAGGCCCACATGACGGCCAAGGGCAGCGACCTCTACGAGGTCTCCATGTCTCTGGCCGCCGCCGTCAAGGAGGATGCGCAGCAAAACATGGAGGAGGTGCTGCGCCTGGCCGACACCAAGATGTATGTGCGCAAGAACCTCTACAAAACCGCCAAGGAAAACCGCAAGAACCTGCGTCCCGCCGGCATGGGCTCCGCCGCCCCGCCGGCGTAACCCATCCGCCACCCCGCATAAAGGAGAACCCCCTGTGAGACTGAGTGACCGCACCAAAACATCTATGATTCTCACCGTCATCCTGCTGGCCGCCGCGGCCCTGCTCATCCCCTGGGGGCAGTCGACGCCGCCGGGGGAGGAGTACCCGGTCTCGACCCTCGACCTTTCGGCCATGAAGCCCGCCGAGGGCGTTACCCTCACCGTGGCCGACGTGGCGGGGGAGGGGGACATTGTCCTGACCATAGAAAACCAGCGGGGCATCGGCTGGTATTTCCACCATGAGCTCATTCATGCCCAAGGCACGATTGTCGAGCTCAAGCGAGACGATATCTGGTATGTGCCGCCCCTTCTCCAGCCCGCCACCGCACCGGCAATCTCTATCAGCATCGAGCCAACGGCCGTGCGCTTTGTTTACAGCTATCCGCAATCCCTTTTCGACCCTCCGCTGGTGGCCGGAGACTATCGGATGATTGTCCACCTCTCTCCTGTGGACGGCGGCGGGAATGACCGCTATTATGTAGAGGCCGCCTTCCGTGTGCTGCCTGAATGACACAAAAAATAATTGTTGGAGGATGAACATGAGCATTTTCACCGGATATGAGCCCTTTGCCCCCCTGAGCTTTTTCGAGCAGATCAGCGCGGTGCCCCGCGGCAGCCGCAACGAGGCGGGCATCGCCGATTGGCTGGTCGCCTTCGCCGAAGCGCGCGGCCTGTGGGTTTATCGCGACGCGCACCACAATGTGCTCATCAAAAAGTCCGGCCAGCACGGCGGCGAGAAGGCCGAGCCCCTGATGCTGCAAGGCCACAGCGACATCGTATGCGAGAAAAACCAGGGCACCGACTTCGACTTTGAGAAGGACGGCCTGCGTCTCAAAATCGTCGACGGCAAGCTGATTGCCGACGGCACCACCCTGGGCAACGATGACGGCTACGCCATGGCCTACATGCTGGCTGTGCTGGACGACAGCACCATCCCCCACCCGCCGGTGCAGTGCCTGTTCACCTCCATGGAGGAAATCGGCCTCATTGGTGCCCAGCTCTTCGATTGCAGCCAGATCGAGGCCCGCCGCCTCATCGGCATGGACGGCGGCCGCGAGGGACAGATTATGATTGGCTCGGCCGGCGGGATGCAAATTGACATCACCGTCCCGGCCCCCCGTGAGGCCTACAGCGGCGCCGCCCTGGCCATCAAGGTGCGCGGCCTGGCCGGCGGCCACAGCGGCGCCCTCATCCACAAGGGCCTGGGCAACGCCAACAGCATTTTGGGCCGCCTGCTCTATCGCCTCTCTACGGCGATGGTCATCCGGGTTTCCGCCATCTCGGGCGGCGACAAGGGCAACGCCATCCCTCGGGAGAGCGACTGCGTCATTGCCCTGCCCGCCGACAAGCTTGACGCGGCCAAGGCCCTGGTGGCCGAGCTGTGCACCGAGCTCCAGGCCGAGTTTGCCTTCTCCGACAAGGGCCTTTACATCGAGAGCGAGACGGCTTCCGTCGACAGCGTTATGACAGCGGACGCAAGCGCCCGGTGCCTCGCCTTCCAGCACACCATGCCCAACGGTGTCGTGGCCATGAGCCGCGCCATCGAGGGCCTGGTCGATTCCTCCCAGAACTTTGCCTCGGTGCGCACCGTGGGCGAGGAGCTGCGCTACGTGCTCACCGTCCGCTCGGCCACCGACAGCCGGGTGGGCGCCGTGGCCGGACGCATTGTCCATCTGGCCGAGACCCTGGGCGGCGAGGCAGCGTGCAGCGCCGTCTATCCGGCCTACACCTACAACCCGGTCTCGCCCCTGCGCGAGATGGCGACCCGCCTGTGGAAGCAGCTTGACGGCGGGGACATGGACCTTCAGGCCGCCCAGGGCGGCACCGAGCTGGGGGTGTTCTCCAAGAACCTGCCCGGCCTCGACATCATCACCATCGGCCCCATCGCGGGCGGCGCTCATACCCCCGAGGAGTGGGTGGACATTGCCTCCTTTGGCAAGATTTATCGCTTCCTGCTGGTGATTTTGGCGGAGCTGTGCAAGTAGAGATTCCATAGAAAAAGCCGGAGCGCAAGCTCCGGCTTTTTTTCGCGGGCGGGTCGGCCTTTGGCCTGCCGATGGCCTTGACCCTGTAGGGCGTGACGGCCTCGGCACGCCGCCGTTGACCCTTTTGCCCTCCCGACCCTTCGTCTCTCTGCCATGCCGGAGGTGCGGCCCATGGCCGCACACTGCAAAGGGCCACGGCGCGCCGGGGTCGTCGCGCCCTAGGGGGTGTCTTCAAACCGCCTAAGCGCCCAAATGGCGGCTATTTTTCCGCCCAGCTGCGTTAAATTTTATCGCCATAAATAAATTATGCCGACAAAATTTGCCTTGCTGGACGAAAAACTATCTCGCCATTGGTCATCTTTCCGGTTTGAAGACACCCCCTACGAGAGGGCTCGCCCCTACGCCCCCCAAATACACACAAAAGCGGTGCAGCTTTGCTGCACCGCTTTTTGAGGAATTCGGAAAAGTGATATTGATAGGCTGCTCGAGCTGCGCTCTTAATAATTCTGGCTTCTGCGCTCGAAATAGTCTCTGGGGTGGGCGCACACGGGGCACACCTCGGGGGCTTCCTCGCTGAAGTGGATGTGGCCGCAGTTGAGGCACTTCCATTGGACTTTCTCGCCGGCGTTGAAGGTGGTGCCGGCCTCAATGGCCTTGAGCAGGTCGCGATAGCGGCCCTCGTGCTCCTTCTCGACGGCGGCGACGCCGTCCATCAGCTTGGCGATGGCCTCGAAGCCCTCGGCCCGGGCCGTCTCGGCGAACTCCTTGTACATATCGGTCCACTCGAAGTTCTCGCCGTCGGCGGCGGCCAGCAGGTTGGCCGGGGTCTTGGGCATACCCTCGTGGAGCAGCTTGAACCACAGCTTGGCGTGCTCCTTCTCGTTGTCGGCCGTCTCGGTGAAGATGTTGGAAATCTGCACATAGCCGTCCTTCTTGGCCTGGGACGCGTAATAGCTATACTTGGTATAGGCCTGAGCCTCGCCGGCAAAGGCGGTTTGCAGATTGGCCTCGGTTTTACTTCCCTTGAGATTCATGGTCGATGCCTCCTGTTTTATGAGTCTTGTTTTTCAAAATGGCCCTTGTCCGCCCCGCACACCGGACAGACGAAATCGTCGGGCTGGGCGGGCAGATCTCCCTCGAAGGTATAGCCGCACACATCGCATACGTACTTCATGAAAATGCTCCTCCCTTTTTCTCATACCAATGGTACAATTCTTAAGCCTAGCATACCTTTTCCCCGAGGCTTTGTCAACCGAAAGCGGTTACTTCGTCGTTACAATTTCGGCCCCGGCCTGATGCCAGAGGCAGGCCGTGTAACCCTTCGCCAGGCCGAGCCTTGTACGCTGCGCCCCCTCCAGGGCGGAGAGCAGCGCCCCATTCATCACCAAGGAGGCCACCTTGAAGCCTCGCGCCAGACCGAGGCCTGTGTACTTGACCCAGGCCTCCTTGGCGCACCAGAGGTCGAAGAACTGCTCGGGATGCTCCCGCAAAAAGCCCTGCTCCTCCGGCGTGAACCACCGCTTGGCGATGCCGGTCTCATCGTGGCCCGGCCGGTGCTGCTGGATGTCGAGGCCCACAGGCGCCGTGTGGACGGCGCAGGCCCACACCGCCCCGCTGTGGGAGACCGACAGGTGCAGCCCGCCGCCCGTCTCGGGCTTGCCGTGGGGGCCCTCGGTGAGGGCGGGCGGCCTCTCGAGGCCGTGCAACAGGGCGTAGGCTTGCACACAAACAAGGGCCCGCGCGCGGGAATCCCCGCCCGCGGGCCCGGTGGAAACGACGACGGGAAGCGGCATCTAGAAGCGCTCCCAGTGCATTTGCTCTTCCTCAAACTGTGTCCGGGCCTCGGGCTCGCCGGCCGGATGGCCCACCCAGATGATGCCCAGAGGGCGGATGTGCTCGGGGGCCGAAATCATTTGGGCCAGGGCGGCGGCGCGATCCATGTTGGGATAGGCGCCAATCCACACGGTGCCCAGCCCCAAGTCGAGGGCGGCCAGCAGGATGTTCTCCACCGCGGCGCTGCAATCCTGCACCCAAAACTCCTGCATGGGACCCTCATAGGCCCGGTGCAGGTCGCCGCACACCACGATGGCCGCCGGGGCGTTGTAGTTGGAATAGGGATGCAGGCCGCGCAGGGCATCGAGGCCCTCGGCCTCGGTGACCACCACGAAGCTCCAGGGCCGGCGATTGCTGGCGCTGGGGGCGGCCATGGCGGCCTTGACCAGCTGGGTCAGATGCTCCTTAGACACCGGTGTTTCCTGATACTGGCGGATGCTGCGGCGCTTTAAAATGGCGTTGTAGATGGGATGTTCCATGGGTGCTGCCTCCTTTTATTCGACAAACATGGCGGAAAAATCGCGCAGGTCGAGCTCGATGACATAGGCCGTGCCGTCGTTGGTCGACAACATGAAGGGCTCGGCGTAGAAGATGAGATGGGTCTCGTCCATGGCGTAAAACTCGGTAAAATCGGCCGCCGTCAGGCCATCGAGCTTCTCGTGGGCGATGCCGCTTGCCTCGCACCACGCCCGGATGCCGGCCAGGGCCGCGCCAGAGGCCTTGTCGGAATTGTGGCCGAACAGGCCGGCAAAGCTGAGGCGCCAGCCGTTTTCGGCCAGAAAAACATCGGGATAATACCGGGTGTAGCCGCCGCCCAGGTCGGTTTGGTAGGTGTATTTTTTCTGGATGCAGATGTACTTTTCCTGCGTGGGCAGCAGCTCGTAGGTGTAGCGCACCGAGAAAATGCCGGACACCGTCTCAATGACCTCCCACTCGGGGCCGTGATGGCGCTGCACCACCTGGAAGAGGCTCTCGCAGTCGGCAGGACTCTGGGCAAACTCCTGGTCGTAGTGGTCGTTGATCTCGCGGAAAATCTCGCCGTGGGGCTCCATCTCGGAAAAGCTGGGCAGCCGGGTCTCGTAGGTGGCCAGCAGCGTGCCCGTCTGGTTGCGCAGCTCCTGGGTGTAAACCCGGTCGCTGCCCAGGGCATCCCTTGGGTCAGGCAGCACAACGACGGCCTCGGTGGCCTCGGCCTTGGCCCGCTGCGCCTCGGGATCCTCGAAGGGGATGAGCTGGCAGGCCGTCAGCAGCAACAGGGCGGCCAGGAGAGATGATAGCGAAATGTATTTTTTCTTCATATATTACTTCCTGTATCGGATGATGGGGCGTTTCTGGCGGGAAACACTTAGTATCATACCAAATTGCGGGCATCCGCGCAAGGCTGAAAGGATGAACAATGGGAAAAGGGGCCGTCCCTTTTTGGAGGGGGTTTGGGGGAGGGGGCGCCCGAAGGGCGCCCCCTCCCCC
>JGI994J12354_10002743_pt1 | contig 16868 bp, 21 predicted proteins | sample IntmicLarv3ML3BL_FD_12354 | JGI IMG/M metagenome (IMG submission 12354) | reverse complement strand
ATGATACTGGTGCTCCAGGTGGTTACGGTTATTATAATCAAGATCCTCGTGTATCAAATAAACGGTATTCACGTTCTATGGCAAGACAAGGTATGATTGATAGAAATACTCCAAGAGACGGTTATCAGTACAATGATGATAAATCATATTATGATAAATCTGGCTATTTAGTAGATCCAGAAAAATATAAAAAATTATTAGCATCTCAAAAATCTGGTACACAAGGTATTAAAAAATTAGAAAAAGTATATAACATATTATCTTCTTATAGAACTAAATTACAAGATTATAAAGTTAATATTCCAGATGCTAAAGAAATTAGTTATTCAAATGATAAAGTAGAAAAGAAATTTACAGTTGCTTATGATTTTTATGCAAAAGCTGCAAGAGCATATAAACAAGCTACTGAAACTCTTGATGATGTAGCTAAAGGTAAAGATAATTTTGGTACACCTTCTTATAAAAGATTTGATGGCTATCTTGATGAAGCACAGCAATATATTACTCAATTAGAAGATATTTTAAATCCAAAAGAATAATTTAGTACTTTAATATAAATTAGAAAGGAGTAATAATAATGTCAATTTATCGTTATGAAGAAGCTATTGTAGAAAAAATGCGAGAAATTACTGGTGATGATAGAATTATTATTACTCCTTCAGATAATATTATTAATGTTATTCCACGAATAGCAAAAGATGAAATTAAATTACCATTAATACATATGGTTCGTAATACATGGACTATGTCTCCAAATAGAAATTTTGGTATGAGAATGAATGGTAATTTAAATGATTGTTTTCCTTTGTTTTATGAGCCATATGATTATACTTGTGATGGAAAAATTCATCGTATTCATGCTGTACCAATTTTATTTTCTCATACTTTTGAAGTATGGAGTAGAACTAGAAAAGAAAATGATGAATTAATGAGAGAATTAATTTGGTTTTTTTCTACAATGCCAGAATTTATTGTTGATATTCCATATGGTGTAAATGCTAAACATGTTTTTAATTTAAGAATAGATGGAGAAATAATTGATAATACAAGTATTGTATCTCATAAAGATGCAGGAGAATTATTTTTACAAGCATTTATAACTACTTGTGACGATGCTTATTTGTGGAAATCTAGTTCACATAATCCAACATGTGTTCATATTACTGCTGAACTACCTTGTTATGAAGATGGTCATATAGTTCATCAACATAAATTTTATGATAAGATGACTATTGAAGAAAAAGAAGGTGAATAATATGCCAGAAATGGAATTAAATTTAGATTCTAATAAAAATCAAAAAAGACGTGGACGAATGAATAATATATTTGATGATGTAGAAATTATAGTAGATCCTGAATTAGAAGATGAATCTACAGTTGATATTAATGACTATTTAAATAAATATATTCTTCAATGTAGAATTTGTGGTAATCTATTTCCTACTGATACAGTTTTAGATTCTAATGATGAATGTCCAATATGTGATTCTAAGTCATCTAACGGTTATATTTATAAAGGTAAATTAATCAATAAGAATAGAAATAAAGATGTAACTAAAAAGGAAAAAGATGCTATAGAAGATTTAAATGATGACATGGAAGAAGAACAGATTGAAGAAACTAAATCAGAAGATACTGATAATGAATATAATGATGATGGTAACCTTGAATTAAACATACAAGATTGACACTTATAAATAAAATAAAAATATAGGTATAATGATATAAAAATCGAGGTGAAATCAATTCATGTTAAAAATAATTAATAAAACTGACCGCGATATAACAATTAGTAAAAATCTTGAATTAAAAGGTAATAGCTATCTAACAATTAATAGTCAAATAACTCCAAAATTACAACAATTATTAAATATGAATTTAATTAAAATTCAAGAGTTTGAAAATGAGCGAGCAGGATATATACCACAAGCTGTATCTATGGCAAAAGCAAATAGAGACAGTATATTAAATCAAATAAAGCTTGGTAATACTCAACCTGGTATTCCATTATATTCATTAGAAATTGAAAAACAAGATAAGAAAGAACAAGCTTCTAAAAAGCGTAATTCTAAAAAATAGAAAGTTGGTGAATACATAATGCCATATATTAATATTAGAGAATATGACCAAACAATAACAGGTCCTAAAGGTTTACCTAATAACAATATAGTTGCGGTGCCTATAAATGCATCAGATGGTCCTTCAGATAGATGGATAACAGTATATCCATATGATAATTTTGTTCAGATATTTGGACCTAATCCAGATCCGTTATCTCCGTTTGGAAATTCATGGGAATTTGCTGCAAACTTATTGCTTCGTGGCATGCCTGTTTGTGTAAGACGTATTACAAATTTCTTAGATGATGATGGCGAAAATACACCTGAATTATTACCTGATGTAGCAGTTGCAAGAGCTATAATGAAAATTAGAGATATAGTTGGAACTAATACAGCAGTTGGTAATTTAGTAGAAACTGAGATTCCTATTTCTGATAGTCTCGGTAAAAGTCAATTAAATCAATCAACAAAAGGAAATCCTGATGCTAATAAATTATATAATGGTGTGTTTGCAACACCTGAAGATTTATATGGAGATCCTACATTAGTTGATATAATTGCTAATGATCCAAATGAATTATGGAGTCATTTTGTAGATGTTCAAATAACTAATACTGAATGGAATTATTGTGCTCCATATAATAATCCTCATTATAAAAATGATTTTCCAACATGGGAAGATTTAATAACTGCAAATCCAACAGGAGTAACTAAAGATTTTTATATTTTTGATAATAAGTTATCAAAATATTCTTCAGTACCAATTCCTAATATAAATAGGATTATGACTCAAAAAGTATATCCTGATGATTTAAGAAATGAATCTGGTACATTGACAGATAAGTTTGCTGATGTTATATATAATACAAATATTCCTGCAGTCCAAGATAGTAAAGTATGGATTTATCAAGCAGGAGCAGCTACTGTAGTTCCAAATCATTTATATATGCCAGGTCCTAATGATGTCAGTGGAAATTTAGTATATCAAAATGATACTGATTTACCAGCTACTGCATTAGCTAATGCATTTGCATTTGTTAATTCAACAGAAACTATTTGGAAATTTAATAGTTCTAGTTGGATTAATACAGGTTTTGCATATTCTTATAGTGGATTTGAAACTGAATATGAAATCGACTGGGTAAGTACAACAAGTGCTCCAAATACTGGTATTTATAGACATGCTTATAATTGGACTGTTTTAGGTGATGATCCTGTAGTTGAAGGTACAGATTATTTTATTAAATTATATTGGCAAGATACAAAAACAGTTAATTCTCCAGGTAATCCAATTGGTACACGTCCACATATAGTATATCCTGACATTAATATTGATATAAACAAAATTAAACTTAGTTCAAGTCCTACAATTTCTTCAACATTAATTAAACCTTATATTAATGATGGTATAGATATTTTTATTACTGAAGATGTTAGCGAAACAAGACTTGTATCCGGTACTTTTGGATTTACTAATGTTTCGTTAGCTCCAATTAATATATACTCATTAAGATTAACTCAAAAGAATGATAATGGACCTCAAACAACTATATATGATGCAAAATTAGAAAGCATTGTAGATAATTCAGGTATTATTACAGTAGATCCGTTATTAAGATTTAAAAATGTTCATAATGAATATTTTAATGATCCAATTCCAATGTATGACTCAACAAGTGATAGATGGTATATTGAAATTCCTGCTGGTTGTACTGTAACTTATAATAGAAACTTAACTAATATTGAATTTGAATTAGAAGTTGCTGGTTTTGGTGAATTTAATATGGTTTTTGCTACATTAGCTTCTGCTAATGGAAGATATGAAATTTCAATGTCTTCAATTGGTTTAATGGATGTAATTAAATATGCATTACCTCCTTATGTTGATGGAAATGAAGATATAGATAATTTACCAGTAATTGATGGTCATGGTAACTATAATTTATTTACAATTGATTATCTGTTCCCTGGAACAAATGGTAACTTTTTAAATGCAAACATAAGAACTATTGCCGGTCAAGGTATGTATGTCTACGTTTATAGAGGTAAAGAATATCTAGAAAGAATAGAATTATGTTCATTTAGATATAGAAAATCAAATGGTCAGATTGGTATGTTAGATCTTGACTATAATAAATCTGATATTTGGAAAATCATTTTATTAAAATTTGGTATTATGTTACCTTATAATGGTTATACAATTCCAAGATCTGTTTATGGAAATTATGTTAAACTTGATATTAATCCAAATATTACTGATTATGAAACATTAGATTATGTATCTTCATTATTTGCACAATCAGGAAAACAAATTGCTAAATTACAAGGTGGATATAATCCTTCTGATAATCATATAATTCATGAAGTGCCAAAATGTTATGAACCTTTAAAAGATAAATATAAATATGATATTAAATTTATTTCTAATGGTGGCTATGTAGATAAAATAACTTATCCTCAAGATATAATTTCACCAATTAAATTAGAACGTAGATTTATTGAAGAAGCTCAAATTTCTGTAGCTACTGAAAGAAAAGATTGCGTAGCTTATATAGATATTCCATTTGATTTAACAATAGATGATGTTCCTCAATATTTTGAGCATCTCTCAACAAGTTATGCAGCTGCTTACGATCCATGGTGTTTCATTTCATTAAATACTGCAACTATCAAATGGATGCCACCATCGTTTGTACAATTATATACTCATGCTAAATCAATTCAAAATGGAAATAAAATGTATTTACCACCAGCTGGTGTAAGACGTGCATCTGTTCCTGAAATCTTAAAAACAAATCATGAGTTATCATCAAGATATATTACAGATTGGCAAAATAATGATAGTGTTCAATTCATCAATCCTATTATTTGGATTAATGGTTATGATTATAGTGTATATGGTCAAAAAACACTTTATAACATTGTTAATCAATCAGACAGATATGAATCTGCATTACAAAATTTAAATGTTAGATTAGTAGCAAATGAAGTTAAAAAATTAATATTTAAAACATGTATTGAATTAACATTTGAATTAAATAACATGATGACATGGAATGAATTTAAATCAAAATTAGAACCAACATTAAGTGTAATGCAAGGTGAAGGTGTATTAACTAGATATGAAGTTATCATGGGTAAAGAAACTATGACAAAGGCAGATTTAAATAGTGGTCATGTTGTTGGTACTGTAAGATTAGCCATTGCTTCTGCTGCTATCGATTGGGATATTAATCTTGAAATTGCACCTAACGAAGTAACTATATATGAACAAGATTATAATTCTCAATATGGTGGATAATGATTATGTTTAAGAAAGGAGGAGTTTGTTATGGCAAATGCTTTTCAAATTGGAGATACTAATAAAAGAATGGATTTAGACTACGACCAAAGTTTTGCAAAACGTGGAGCATTATATAAAGGCACTAATCATATGGGTAGATTATTAGCTTATGAACCTGATAGATTATATAACTTTGAATTGCAAATTGTAGGATTAGATCATTTATATACAGCAGACAGACCTGGTGTTGGAGATGGCAATAGTGGTATTCATTTTGGTTCAGCTGCTGAAAGAATTCTTGTATCTTGTTCTAGTTTTTCAGTTCCTAATACAGAATTTGGAATGATTGAAATACCTCATTATAATAATACTACAAAATATGCTGGTAAAGTTAGTTTTGGAGATGCTCAATTAAAGGTTGAATCTTTCTTAGGTTCATTTACAGAACAAATCATGGTTGCTTGGGCACGTTGCGTTTATGATCCTAGAACTCAAAATATTGGTTTTAAACATGATTATGCTAAAGATATGTTTGTAATTCAATATGATTCAAAAGGTGGTTCTCCAAGGGTTTGGAAAATGGAGAATGCTTGGCCTGATGTATTACCTGGTACTAATTGGGATTATTCTTCAACTGATAGACGTCAATTAGATTTTACTATTAAGTGCGATAGATGTATTCCTGATTATGGTGTTGATGTTAGAACCTTTGGTGCTGTAATGGAACAGGATAATAATATTAATACTGTATTACGTAATGCTATTAATATGAATGCTTCTACAGATGATTACGATAAAAATGGTGGAATTGTTTATGATCCAGCAAGTGGTAGTTATGTTGATCCAAGAACTGGAACTACGTATAAATATTCTGATGATAATACTTCAACCTATAATCGTGATGAAGGTGAAGGAAACTATAGACCTTAACAAATAATAAATTTTAAATAAAAACACAACTATCATATGATAGTTGTGTTTTTATTTAATCTGTTTCACTTAATACTTCTTCTATTTGTTTAATTAAATTAGCACCAGTATTTACCATTTCTTTAATATGATTATCTGTTTCAATGTCTTCTACTTTTTGTTCTTTTTTAGTTAACTCATGTTCAACAAGATTTAATTCAAATGTAATTCCTGTTCCTTCAACTTTAAATATTTTTTCATAACCTTCTTTTGTAAAAGGAATCCAAAAATCCATCTGCCAACCATTATCATCTTGATCTCCTTTTTCAAATCCTTCTGCTTCAAGTATTTCACAAAGAGTATAAGGATTTAATTCAGTATCAGATAAATCAAATTCTAATAAATCATTTTCTGTTGAATTATTTTCAATCTTTTCTATCATTTGAAGAATTTTAGAAGTCCATTTAAGTCTTACTTCATCTGTTAAAGCATATCTATTAGCCATATTAAAATCTCCTTTCAATTATTCTAAATGTTTTAGTATTTAAATCATAAAAAACAATATCATCTTTTGAAGAAATATAAAGTTTAGTAAATTCCCATGTTGGTTCTATTAAATTTAATGGTAAGTTATCTGCAACATAAATATCATTTACTGTAAAAGAATAATATTGATTAAGTTCAAAATCTGTTTTTATGAATGTTTCATTAATATAAATATAAAAAGCATTATTTTTAACAGTACTATAAGTTACATTTTCTTTAGATAAATAAATATTAGTAATGTTATTATAGTTATATTTAAATAATTTTCCATGTTGAGACATGTATATATTTCCATTATAATTAATAAACGATTCATATCCAAAATTATAATTAATTAATGTTTGTAAAGAATTGATATAATCTTTTCGTATATAATTTGTATTTATAGAATTAAGCAAGTATAAATTTCCATTATTACCAATAACAAAATATTTATTATTTATAGTTCCTAAAATTCTGTAATTTGTTTCATTGTTTGAATACGCTCCCGTAGTATAAGTCAACAATTTACAATCGGGTACTGAAATTGATACGCTTATTAGTTCATAATTTTCATATCTTGGTTGGACAAAATTTCCTGTTAATTCATCTGTGGCTTTGAAGGATGCTACTAATGCGATTGTATCATTTATAGTATTATAATAAAGATAATAATTATATCTTAATGGAGTGGTATTTACTTTTGTCATATCTATTTTATAAATTGTGTTGTTATGATTTACTTTTATATCAGCACCGTTAATTAGTAATTCTTGTTGTCTTGTAAGCAAATTAATTTTGTAAACATTGCACTGATTATCAAGGTAATATAAATCATCACCGTTTTGAATTGCGTCTATTGCATTTTCAGCATATACTAAAGTATCTACCTTATAAGCTTTCTCATGACTTTCTACAGCATTATTAATTTCATTAATATAATCACTATAACTATATCCAATAACATTAATAGAAAGCATTAGAAACATCACAAAAATCATTATTATACTAAATAATTGTTTCATTTTAAATTATCTCCTTATATGTTAGTTTATTACTCAAATAATCTATAAAGTAACAGCTTCAGCTCTACTAATATTATTTCTAATAGCTATTACATCTGACTATAATTTGGAATTTCTGTTTCTTCATCTATTTCTACATCTGAATTATTAATATTCCAAAATTTAATCATAACTTGATAATTAGTTAAGTCAAAAAATTTACTATTTTTCTCATTTAAGAAATTAATTAAATTTTGTTTCTGAATGCTATTTAATACATCTTCTTTTCCTTCATGATGAAAATACTCTGCTTTTTCTATTTCAATATATGTATTAAATTTTTGTCCATTTGTTTCAACATCTCTCATATGAAAATGTGCTATTTTACCAGGATCATTTGTATAAAGATAAACTTCATATTCATTTTTCTTTCCTTGTTTATCTTTTATAAATCCCAATCGCGCCATTTCTTCTAATTTTTGTAAATTATCAAATAATTCCATTTTATCAACTCCTTATATATTATAATCATTATATCACAAATGATTATAAATGTAATATTTACTCAAATAATCTATACAAAACAGTAACACATTCAGCTCTCGTTAAACTATTAGATAATCTCAAAGTATTATCTTCAAATCCATTAATAATATTATTCTCAATAGCTGCTGCAATATAAATATTATCACTATTATTCTCTACATCTGTAAATTTATCTAAAACTGATAAATCTACATTCTCTAAATTATAATTCTTTAATTTAACTATTGCTATAATAATATCATTTCTTAACGCATTATTATTTGGCTTAAACTCATTATCATAATTATTCATATAATTAGACAATAACTGAATATACTCATAATACCAATCATTATTATTTACGTCATTAAAATTAATATTATTTTTAATTTTAATATCTGCTGTCAAAGAAAGTAATTTACTAAACTCTGCTCTCGTTACATTATTATCTGGTTTAAATGTTCCATCTGAATAACCATTAATAATATTTTTTTCTGTTAACGTTCTGATGTATTCGTATGCCCAATGATTATTATCTATATCCAAGAAACTATTATATTCATTAATGTCAGTATTAATGTTACTATTGGTATCATCATTATTATCTCTATTACATTCATTATTAAACTCCTTTACATTTACTTCAATATTTGAATTACCAGGTACTAATACGATTGGTTTAATGTTTGATGTGAGAATACAACTACCATAATTTTTCTTTTCATTAGGATTGTCTTTATTGTACCACCAATATTCATAAAAAAGTTTATCTTCCATTAAAGTAATTCTACTAACACTTTCTGGATATACTGTAAATCTAATACCACCTTCTGCTCCACCCATTTCTTTTGATGATAGAAAACTATAAGAATCTTTATACGCATAAATATAAATTTGATTATTTTTAATAGGAAACTGAGTTAATGTATCACCACAAAAATCAATATTAAATCTATCATCAGGATAAACATACTTAATTGTAACATTAATATTATTTCCAGACCAAGTTCCAATAAAACTATTGAAATCAAAAACAGGTAATCCATTAATATCTTCAGGATAATTTGGTTTAATATTTCTATTAAATGAAAATACAGTGCGATTCATATTAATAGCTATTTTATTCTCATGAAAAATAAGTTCATAATACTTATTACCATCTAACCAAAAACATCTATTATCAAATTCAGCAATCTTAATCATAATCTCTGGAAAATAATCATAAGCACTAAAAGTAATCTCATTTCCATTTACTTTTATAATATCAAGAACATTATTATTCTGGTCATACCATCTTCCAACATACTCTGAGAAATCTAAATCATTCTCATCAGGTACATAATAAGGTTTAACTGGATTACCATTATTGTCAATACCTTCGTATTCAAGATGTCCTGCAAATACTGAAACTCCTGTTGATAAAATCATTATTAATGTTAAAAGTAAAGTAATTATTTTTTTCATTTTTTATTATCTCCTTTATTATTTGATAATATAATTATATCATAGTTTCTTATAAATGTAAATAAAAATCTTACAGTTGTAATTAAATTGTAATATAATTATGTAAACTCACAAGTATCTGTTATTGTTAAAATATCTTTATATACTTTAAAAGTCTTTTCATTAATTCTTGAATGATCTTCTAAAAAGTTATCAATATCACATTCAGCATCTAGATCAATATGATATAATTTAGCGTTTTCTATATTATTTGTAAATTCAGGTTTTGAAATAATTATCATATCTTTTACAGATAAATATTGTTTGTTTCCTTTATTATCAAGTTTATAAATTAAAAACATTATAAATTATTCTCCTTTATGATATTACTTTAAAAATAAATATTCCTAAACTCATAAGAACTATACTTGAAAGAAGTCCATACATAAAATAAATAAATTTAATTTCAAAAGGTAGTTCTTTCATACTATTAAATTGTATCATAATTAGTCTCCTTTATATATTAACTTCTGCATTATATAATCTATCACGAAGATAATGTTTAGCATTAGATAATACAGTAAATAAGTCATCTAACTCTACTTTATAAAATCCAAGTTTATATAATGTTTTAACTTGTTCTTTAATTTCTTCATTAGGATTATTTACAATTAATATTAATTCTCTTATTTTATTACATTGTTTTTCTAAATCATTTAAATCATTTATTGCTGTTTCTACCTTCATAATATAATCTCCTTTATATTAATATTATTAACCTTCTTTTATAATTATAATCATAAAACATATAATTATTTATTTTCATTAATATTTTCAAGGATATAAATACCCGATCTATTAACTACATACCATTTTTTATTTTCAATAGATTTTCTATATGCTGTAAAAAATTCTTGATAGGTAGCATCTGTACAAAAAACAAATGAAGTTAATCCAGCACGTTCACCATTTTCTTCAGAAGTTTGATGAACAACAAAATTCCATCCAGCTGTCAAATATTGTTTAGCTATTTCTTCTCTAACAATATAAGGTAAATCTTTTTCTAAAATAATTTCTAACCAAGGATATTGTGGATTGTTAGCTTCTTCAATAATTTTTATATCTATATCTGTAGTAAGATGGTTAATGTCAAAACGATCTGTTTTCATAATATTATATTCAGTTGGACTAATCATTATCAATCTCTCCTTTATGAAATTTTATTTGAAATTTTTCAAACTCTTCATGAGTAATAGTTTCACAAAATTCTTGTAGTTCTTCAATAGGATACCATTTTAATGAATAATCTCTCAAATTTGAAATTTGCCAATGAGAATTATTCTTATCATGAACTCTAACACAATCTCCAAATTTCTGTCTAAATTTAAAACCAGTATCAATTTTCTTATTTATTTTTAGAGCCCAAGCAGTCAAATTAAACATTTTGATTAATCTCCTTTATTAATTATTTATTTTAAGAATATCTACAAGATCATCAGCAATTTGAAGAACTGTATTATAACCAGATGAATGTCCTTCAGCATAAGCATAATTGAAAGCTGCATTAGCTTGATTAGGTTTATTAGTATATAAAATAATATAATCAATAACATCTTTTCGAAATTCATTATGGAGCTTATTATTATCTTGATTATATGCATCTTTCATTTTTTTAGCATCCATAGTAAGACGTTCTGAAGTCTCACGATTCCATTTTACAGATTTGTTTTCATCAAAAACATGACCTTCTTTAAATTTTGTAATACTTGGATAAGGAAGTTTTGTATTATAGCTACCATTAGCAATTTTTGTACTAATATCTTCGTAAGTCATTATTTTAATCTCCTTTATAATTTTATATTTTTTATAGATTTACTGTTTCTTTATGAGTTAACACAAAATTACCAACTTCATTAATTTTACCAATCCAATGAGTAAGAGTGTTTGCTGTCCAATCAAATTCTCGTTCTGTTTCCATTTTCTTAAGTATACCAACATAATCTTTGTTTCCTTTATATTCAATAGGATAATCTCGAAAACTATTAATATAGTTCTCCATTTGTTCTGTAGGAGTATAAATATCATTCTTATACATTGTACCAATCACTTTGTGGTCGGGTCCATACGTAGCTTTAATACAAACACTTGTTGTTACTTCATATTTTCCATATTCAAAATTAATATGAACAGCATCATAACATCTTAATATACTTTTAACTTTATCTTGGACATCTTGTGGTAACTTTTCAAAATTTTTAATCATTATTAAAAACTCCTTTAAATGTTTAATTTTTGATTATGTTATGATTATAACATATAATCTTATAAATGTAAATAGTTTTTCTTCATTTGTAACAGAATTGTAATATTATACATCAATAGGACCAATATACTTTAAAGAAGAAAGATGTTGAGTACCAAAACCCCAAGTTTCATAATTACAATCATTAACATCATCAGGATTATTATAAATATTAAATGTATGACAGTTTTCACCGGCACCACAGACAATACATTCAAATCCTTTTTGTCTTCCCATATACATAGATAGATATTGGTTACCATTAAATTCAACAATAATTAGTTCATTAGAGAATAGTGGATTTTTCATAAAAATTATCTCCTTTATTTATTTAATTTTGATTATGATACAATTATAACACAGATACTTATAAATGTAAATAGTTTTCTTTCATTTGTAATAAATCTGTAATACAATGTAGAATTATCTTTTAATTATAAAGAATTATAAATAAAATAAAATTAAAGGAAGATTTAGTCAAACTAAAAGAATATATTATATAAGGAGATTAAAATTATGGCAGGAAGACCAAAAACTGATATTCAACCAGATTTAACAAAAGGTATACCTTCACAGTTTGTGGAACAAGGTGATGAACAAATAATTCAACCAAATAATCAAAATGAACAATTAAAAGAAAAAGCACAAACAGTCTTTAATCAAAAAACAGCTTTAATAGAGACAGTTAAATTACCAACACGTGGATTAGTTCCAAATATTCCAGGAGAAATTACTATTAGAGCATTACAGAGAAAAGACAAAAAGAAAGTATTAATGACAGAAGTAGATGATATTCTATTAGCATTATTACAACATGTACTTGTAGAACCTCAGAATTTTAATATTTATAATTTACTTCCATTTGAAACAAAATATTTACTTTATCGTTTAAGAGTATTAACTTATGGTAATCAACATACTTTCAAAGATAGATGTCCATATTGCAGTAATGTAAATGATGTAGAATTAGATTTAAATATTCTTGATGTTAAAGAAGTACCTGATAGTTTTAAAACATTATTTGATATTGGTCCATTACCTGTTTCTGGTACAATATTAAAATGTAAGTTATTAACTGAAGGTGAAAGAGCTGAAATAACCAAAAGAGCTAAAGAATTAAAAGATGCTACAGGTAATGATGCTGTAGAAATGGATATGTTATGGGAAGCTCGTGTAGTTGCTATTAATAATGATAGTAAATTAGCTCCTGTTGAAATTACTCAGTTTTTAGATGAATTGACAGATTATGACTCTGAGTGGTTTATGGAATATTATTATAAGTATGAAGGAAATTATGGTTTACAAACAAAATTAAATTATAATTGCGATGAGTGCAAAGGAAGGGTTGAGAGCGAGATGCCTAGCATCTATACCTTTTTTCGACCAACATTTAAAATCAATATCGCTGAATGATGGTAGATCTGGTGCTTCCTTTAGATTTGAACAAATGATAAAAGAAGAAACAGAATTACTATATGCATTTAAAGGAGCTTATTCTGCAGAATATCTTGAAGGTAAAACAGATTATGAAGTTATGTTAATACATGAAGCATATAAAGATATTAAAGAAACAGAACGAATTGCAATTGAAAATGCTAAGAATAATCAAAATGGAACTGAAATAGTGCAAGCTCCAATTAAATTAAAGAATAGTAGATTTAATGTTCCAGAAGATGATGACAAAAATGGCTCTGAATAAATATCAGAGCCATTTGTTATTTAGTTTGTTATTAAATTAAAAAACAAAGTTTTCAAGTATATAAGCAAGTAACGTACCCAAACCACCAATAGCAGCAAGTCCTATTAATGCTAACAAAACTTTTAGACCAAAATGTTCAGGTTCAGGTTTTCCTGCATATCTATTAGAAGATGAATAATTATTTATATAAGGAGATTGTGTTTGTTCAATTATTTGTTCATTACCTGTTCCCCATACATTAGGAACTATACTATTTTTAATACGATATTCAGAACCATCATCCATTGATATAATCTGTTCTTGTCCACCACCGAAAAGATTAGGAACTATACTATTTTTAATTCTTGCCATAGTTAACATCTCCTTTATTAATTATATTGTAATTATATCATAGTTTCTTTCATTTGTAAATAGTTTTCTTTTAAATGTAATAAACTTGTAATATAAAAATACCTTCCTATATAATATAATCATATAAGAAGGTATTATTTATACTTTAATAGATTTATTCAAATGAAGGTAAATTATCTAAATTATTAGATGGATCTCCATCAGGATTACCTATTAAAGTTTTATGAGGATTATCACCTCGTGTTATTCCTGTGTGTACTCCAATAATTTCATTTCTTTCAGCCATTTGTATTGCTTCATCAATTGTTACTGTAGAATTATCATTAAACATTACTTCTTTGATAACTCCTTTTTCTTTTTTAACTTTAATTATTTCTTTACCATTTTGTTCTGACATAATTAATCTCCTTCATGTTTTAGAATTACAAATATTATTATATCATTTCTATCTTTAATTATTCATTTGATATTAAAATAAAAATATAGGAATAGTATGTAGTAAAAGAGGTGAAGCAATGGCTGATATTATGGGCAACTTAATACAATCTAATTATAATACTATATTAAGTGGATATAATGAAAGAGCCCAAGCAGCTCTTGCAGATATTGAAAGTCAATATACAGGTTTACGTGCAGATAATAAAACAAGATCAAGAGCTGGAGAATATAGTAATAATAAAGAAAATAAAATACGTATACAATTAAATAATGAAGAAAAAGCAGCCCAAGCAGAAATAAATAAATTAAAAGAAGATTTTTTAAAAAAGGATTTTCAAACTCAAATAGATAATCTTAATAAAATAAAAGAAAGAAAAGCAGAACATTTATTAAGTATAGATCAACAAGAACAACAACTTTCAAGAAAAATATCTGAAGAAAAACATAATGCATTAGTTAAACAACAAGAAGAATATATAGATATGCTTAATGATATAAAAAAGGCAGAAGAAAAAAATATTACAGATAATACTGCTAATATTGTTAAACAACAAAATGAAATATATGAACAAGCTATTAAAAATAATAGACAGTTAACTGATAAAGAAAAACAAAGACTTAAAGAATTAGATATATTTGAACGTAATGAATATAAAAAGACTGATGCTTATAAACAAGATTTAGATAGAAAACGTGATGATGCTGCAAGAAGTAGACAAGAACGAAAAGATAATGCTGTTTTTAATAGACAAGAACAAGCAAAAGATAGTCTATCTAATATGTTTTCAGATTTATCTGGTAAATTTATTAAAGCTATTGAATCTGGTTTAAAAACATTAAATAATAGATTCTGGGAATATCAAAAAAACTGGGATAATATAATGACTTGGAATAATCGAGAAAAAGGATTATCTGAAATGGGTAATCAATATGAATCTCGATTTACAGATATAGCTGGAAGAATGGGTACTAATAAATTAGCTACTCATAATTATATCGGAAGTGGATTATCTACAATAAGCGGAGATCCTGTTTTAAATAAAGCTTTAAATTTTAATAATGAATTGTTTCCTGCAATTTCTGATGCAGTATCAAAAGGATTCCAAGGTGATGATGCTATACAAGTTGCAATTGAGAATGCAACAGATAAAAAATTAATGCCTTGGTTGAATACTCAATCTGATACTTGGAGTACTTTACAATTTAATTTAAATGATGATTCTTTAAAACAAATTAAAGGTCAACAACTTTTATTACAAGCAACTAAAGAAGGAAATAGATTATTACAATCAGGAATTATAGATTCTTTTACAACTGATTTATTACCGGTGTTAACTAATATTGATTTTAATACAGCAGATCCAAGTAAAACGTTGAATGCACAAGGCCAAGCATTAATGGCAAGTATGATTGGTGAAGGTTATACTGAAAAAGAAGCTTATTCATATGTTCAAGATATTATGAAAGTTTGGAAAGATCCTACAGCTGGATTTGAAAAAGGAGATTATTCATCTGTTATGCGTGCTAATGCAGCATTCAATAATGGAGACATTATGGATATTGCTATGTCAGATTTACTTGGTATTGATTTAGCGGGTAGTTCTGGTATGAATGCTGGTTTTATAACTAGAGCATTAAATTTATCATCACCGGACGGTATGAATAGAAGTGAAGCATTTTCTCGTTTATCACGATCAATTAATGGAGCTGATGTAGATTCATTTTCACCAAAAGAAGGTGAAAGTCAAGCAGCTTATGAAAAACGTATAAAAGGTATGTTAGAATTAGTTACAGCTACAGTTGCTCATGATACTAGTTTACAAAATAAAGAAGCACTAAGAAATTATGATAAAAATCAAGATGTTCATGGTGTGGATAGAGCAATAGAAAATTTAAAAATAGAAAAAGAAATATTACAATTTTTAAAATTTGATTTATGGAAAATGTTAATAAATCAAGCTTTAACTATTGGATCAATGTTATTACTTAGTAAAATAGGTGGAGGATCTTTAGGTAATGTTGGTGGTAATTTAACATCAGGCATTGGTGGAAAAATATTAACTGGTGGCGCTGGATTATTAGCAAAAGGAGCTACTTATTTACCAGGAGTTACAGCTGGCTCTGGTGGAATTGCTGCTACTGGATCTTTAGGAGCTACTTTATCAAGTATCGGCGGCGGCTCAGCTGTAGCCGGAGGAGCAGCAGTTTTAGCACCATTAGCCGTTGGAGCCGGAGGAGCATATTATGGTATTAGTCAAGGTATAGATGATTATAAAACAGGTCATAATGTAAGAGGAACTGCTAATGTTGCCGGCGGAGTTGCAATGGG
>JGI994J12354_10002742_pt1 | contig 16869 bp, 18 predicted proteins | sample IntmicLarv3ML3BL_FD_12354 | JGI IMG/M metagenome (IMG submission 12354) | reverse complement strand
AACTTTTGCCTTATTCGGTGACAAATCCGTGGTGGAGAACGTGATGGAGGTGTTCGATCCGAACAGGAAGGACCGCATCGAGAGATCCGTCGAACTATTGGAATTCGTGAGGATGACACATAGGGCGACACACATCGCCAGGGATCTTTCCGGGGGAGAGAAACAAAGGACCGTCATGGCAAGGCAACTCGCGAGGGAACCCCTTTTCTTCCTCGCGGACGAACCGACGGGAACCTTGGACCCTCAGACCTCCGGTGTCATACACAAAGGACTTGTGAGTTATGTCAGAGAGCATAACATATGCATGGTCCTCGCATCCCACTGGCCGGAAGCCATCACCGAAATGTCAGACGAAGCGATATGGCTGGATCAGGGAAACGTCATGATGGCAGGTGATCCGAAAGCAGTGTGCTCAAAATTCATGGAGCAATACCACTTCGAGAAAGCACAGTCATCGGAGGTAGGAGACCCGCTGATAGTATTGGAGGATGCGAAGAAACATTTCTTCTCTGTCACCAGAGGAGTGGTGAAAGCAGTTGACGGTGTGACATTCGATATCAAGGAGAAGGAGATATTCGCCATAGTGGGACTCTCCGGTGCGGGCAAGACATCCACATCGAGGATGATCGCAGGCATGTCACCTGCAACTTCCGGGACCGTGAAGATAAGGATCGGAGAGGATTGGATCGATATGTCCGAGGCAGGATTCGCAGGGAAAGGCCGGGCCACACCGTACATAGGATTCCTCCATCAGGAGTACACATTGTATCCCTTCGATACAGTTCTGCAGAATCTCACCACATCGATCGGAATGAAGATGCCTGCCGAGTTAGCGAAAATGAAAGCTATACAGGTGCTGCTCAGTGTAGGTTTCCCGAGGAAGGATGTGGAGAAGATACTCTATGCCTACCCCGACACCCTGAGTGTGGGCGAATGTCAGAGAATAGCGTTCGCACAGGTCCTGATAAAAGAACCCAAGATAATCATCTTGGACGAACCCACGGGTACGATGGACCCGATCACCAAGGTCATAATCGCCAAATCTGTGCTGAAGGCAAGGGATGAGCTCGACGAGACATTCATAGTCGTCAGTCACGATATGGACTTCATAGTGAACTGCTGCGACCGTGCAGCGTTCATGAAGAACGGTAAGATCGAAGAGATCGGCAATCCGGAACGGATAATCAAGAAATTCAACATCGAGCCTTAAGTACCGAGGGGAATGAATTGAAAAAACAAATGGGCAGGCACCTGAGTTTCGTCGAATGCAGGGAATCAATGGGATTAGGGGTCGGAGGAGGTCTGGCACAAAGAGCGACCATCTCTGAGAGCGGGTCGGACGTGGTCGTGATAGCGATGGGCCCCGGAAGGAGACATATAACGAAACCCGTCTGTGAGATAACTTACGCCCTCAGAGAAGAGGGGATCGACACAAGCGTTCTTGTTGTTAACGCAGGAGGAGGGGTGCCGGCAGATGCACCGGACGGAACAACCGGTACGTACTTCGGATTGGACCCTATCGAAGTGGACAGGATACAGCAGTACAAGGTCGCATTGATCCATCTCGGTAATGTCAGACAGCACATAATCTACAAAGCGAGACTGATCCTCAGGAATGTCGATATCCCCGCAGTGGTGGTCGCACAATGTCCGGTGGATTTCGAGGATTTTGCAGCGGTCGGTATAAAGACCGCATTCGTCATGCCCTCAGATGAAGACATCAAGACAAGAGGGGAGATCAAGGAGATAGTCACAGGTGTGATAAGAGGAGTGACGTGTCCCCAGGATAAGCTGGATGAGGTCGTCTCCAAGGTACAGAGAACGATGCCGTACACCCCGGGGGAATGACATGAAGGTCATCGTGAACGGCAATGAGAAAGAGGTCAAAGCAGGTGCGACACTCAGAGATGCGGTGTCGGGGGAGACGTACAAGGAAGGTTCCCTGATATCTGTTCATATGTTCACCGAGAAGATCGTCAGTGAGACCGATGATTTCGAACTAATGACCTCTGCAGGTCCGATGATACTACACCTCAGTGATACCGACGGAGCCAAATTTTTCAAGGAAGCAGTGAAGAGGATCGAAGGTTCGACCACCAGATGGGTGACGAAAGAGATAGCAGCTTTCGGTGCTTTCAAAACGGAAATTCCATCAGATAAGAAGGATAGGAGATACAGGAAATACGACTGTTTCTTCTCCTTGGGCGGATTCGATAATCATACGACCTACATGATGATCGCCAAGAAAGAACACAAACGATCATATGGTGCGGTTGCCGAGAACATCGGAAGGATAACCGTGGGCAGACATGTTCTTGATGCTCTGAGAGAAGGAGAGAGTCTGCAGTCTATTAAACCGGTGATATCAGAGGCCAGCAGTGAGAATTTCGTTGTTACGAAAGATCTTGGCATGAAACTCGAAGACGGTTACAAAATCGACACAAATGTGATGATAAGATTGAATGTAAATTCCCCTGCCTCGTCTGAGCACATACTTACTACGGGGTCCAAGGGATACATTACAGTGGCGGACGCAACAGGCAGTTTCGTCGGTTGCAAAGATGATACCGATGTCACGATCCCGGAGGAATTTCACGGGATAAGGGATGAATGCAGTGTCGTGGTAAGGAACACCGGGGTCGGAACAGGGCACATAATATTCTACAAGGAACGCAGGATGTCAAGTTCTGCTCACAACGTCGCGGGAACGATCGAAAGAGGATCTGGACTGATATCCAAAGCCTCTGTCGGAGAGAAGATAACGATCGTGACAGAGCCGGCACGTGTGATCTCAGTCGGTATGACCCAGAAGGAAGGCGAGAGTTTCCTTGCATCCAAAGGCATCAAACAAAAAAGAGACGGAAATGTTTCAGATGATGCGATAATCGTGGATCAAGACCCTGAGATGACCCTTGCTGCAATGGACAAGAAAGAGGTCAGGACGATAGGGGCCCCCAGAGACAGAGTGTTCAGAGTGTCATTGTCAGAGACAGCCCCTGCTGATGTTTATTATTTCAGAAAGATGACCGGCCTGAGTCATAAACCGGTCGGGTCNCTGAAGACNCAATTCGCATTCCCGGGGATGCCGATGATAACCTTCTACGGCGATGAGGAGAGGTCAAAATCCCTCTATCCACAGGACTCGTTCAAGAAATGTAAGAAGGGAGATATCGGGATCACGAATCAATCAAGGCCCCATCATGGTCTGATGGGGATAAGACTGGAGGACAGTAAGGATTATGGGCCGACGGGAGAAGAACCGTACGGTACCAACATCATCGGAAGGTTCCTCGACGATCTTTCTAAGCTTAGCGAGATCGAAGAGGAAGAGGTAATATACGTTACGGAGGCAGAGTTATGAGTGAAGAAAGGGAGACACGGATTTTCATGATAACCCCTAATTCCATGGTCACCCCGGATCAGCTGGTCAGGGAGATACATGCCATGGGGAAGGAGGTCACGGTCAAGGAGACATGCTACGGTTGTTTGGGAGAAGGACCCAGTGCATTGGTCGGAGAGGTACTTTCGGAACTCAGAGCGAAGTATCCTTATGATATTTATTCCAAGGTCAGGGCATACCCTACAGGAGATCCCAGAAGGTGCCGTGCACAACACGGTACCAGACCAGGATATGCACAGCTGGAGGCAGAATGGGAGACACTCCCAAAGATACGCTATGGTTTGGAATGCTCTGACAGGGGCGAAGTATACGACGTGCCTGAGGAGAAAGAGAAGATCCCTGTATCAGTGTTCAAAAATATTTGTGAGGCAGAGAAATGAAGGTATTCATAGATCCACCCAACAGTTTGATACTGTTCGATCTGGTGGAAAGATTCGGACACGAGCCCCTGGGCGCAATGGCAGCGATACAGGACAGGATAGACAACATTGAAGTGGACATGCCGCCGATGAACGTCACATTGGACGACGTCGTGAAGGGACTGAACTATGCAGGTGTGGAAGTCCCGTCCGGCATCAGAGGAAGGCTGGCAGTATGGGGCCCATCCATCGATATGGCGGATGCGGCGATAATAATGACAGACCCACCTTTTAATTTCGGATGCGTCGGATGCGAAAGGTCCAATGAGATGGTCAAGTATCTGATAAGGAGGCGCGGTATCCCTCACATAACCGTCGAATATCCGGATTCAGAAGAGGAAGCTAAAGTTACAGTAGGCAGGATAAAGGATTTCCTGGAGGGATTGAAATGACCATAAAGATAGCACAACTGTCATGCGGAACGGAATACAGCAGTGTGCAGTTCGAGATCGAGAAGGCAGCACGTTCAGTCGGAGCAAAGGTGGTGTATCCTGATGTTTCTTACGCTGACATCAATAATGCCGTGAAAAGATTCGGGTTCAATCCCAGATCTCCTCAGCTGAAATTGATGATCGCAAGGGCGGTCCAGCTGGCCGATGAGAAGTATGATGCAGATGCGGTCTTCATATCGACATGTTTCAGATGTGCAGAGGCAGCATTGGTCAGGAATGAACTGAGAAGGTTCATCCAAGATAATACCAGATTGCCTGTGGTCACTTACTCGTTCACGGAACGTCTCAAAGCGGCACAGCTTCTGACAAGAATGGAGGCACTCGTTACGATCGTTTCCAGAAAAGAGTTGCTTGCAAGGGAGAGACAGACAGGCATAACCGCAGGTATCGATTCAGGATCTAGTACGACGAAGGCTGTCGTGATGGAGAATAACAAGATCCTCGGAAAGGACTGGACTCCGTCAGGAGATGTCGTCCAGTCTGCACAGCTTGTGCTTGAGAATGCATTGAAGGAGGCAGGTATCGAGATGAAGCAGATCGAGGCCATCGGGTGCACAGGCTACGGAAGATTCTCACTCGGGAAACACTACAATGCGAAGTTGGTCCAGGAAGAACTGACCGTCAATTCGAAAGGAGCGGTCTGGTTGGCCGACAGGCACCGTGGTGAGGCAACAATCCTCGACATAGGAGGAATGGATAACAAAGCGATAACCATACCGCGATGGTGTCCCTGACAATTTCACGATGGGAGGAATATGTGCCGGAGCCTCCGGACGTTTCCTTGAGATGACCTCAAAAAGGCTGAGAATAGATATCGAGGACCTCGGAAAGTATGCTGATAAAGGAAACTGGAGGAACGCGAAGATGAACTCGTATTGTTCGGTGTTCGGTATCCAGGATCTGGTCACCACTTTGGGGGAAGGCAAGTCCTTCGAAGATGTGGCCGCAGCAGCATGTCATTCCGTTGCGGAGCAGGTGTATGAGCAACAACTTCAGGAGATCGATGTCAGACATCCGGTCATACAGGTAGGCGGAACATCTCTGATATCAGGATTGGTCACGGCTGTAGGTGAGGTATTGGGACAGAAACCCATAGTGCCTCCCAATTCTCAATACATCGGAGCAGTTGGCGGTGCATTGCTGAGTTCAGGTTTGCTGTGAGGGAATACATGGAAATCGAAGTGATATCTGAGGACAAACACGGACAGGACACTTATGCGCAGCTGTTCGAAGAGATCATGTCAGATATAGGCAAGGCATCTCTGATAGAGAAGGCGGTGTTGATCCTTAAACCCGCTATACCCCTGTTCATATTCTCCGTCAGACTAAGGGCGGAGCCGTCAAGTAAAAAGGTCACGGATGTTGCTAATGTGAGAGGCGAGAACGACAATGTCTATCTCACCGTGACCGATGAGAGGTACGCACCCGCGATGATATCCCAGCTTTGGAAGGTGTACGGAAGAGACGGCGTGGAGCAACAGACACGGTTCGATCTTGAGGTCAGAAATGCCAAAGAAGGAGATATCAGCAATATACTGATCGCTTCCGGGGAAGAGGATATGAAAGAGATCATAGGGGCGTTATGGAGATCCATGCCCGAAGGAATAAAGAATCGTCACACGTTCACCGACGGTCCGACGATCACGGTGGTCGCCACCGAAGAGATACTTCAAAGATCCATGTTGGATGAAGGTCAGGCATGTCATGAAAGAATGAGGAGTGATAAGGATGTTTGAAGTATTGCTCTATGACGGAGGAGTGTACAGATCCGAGGAACTGTATGAGATGATAGAGGATGTCGGAGGAGTGGTCGTCCAAAGGACCAAAAGCGCCCAGATGCTGACAGTCACGATGTCCATCCCGGAGGAGGACAGGGGATCCATCGAAGCTCTTTGTAAGGATATAGGTGGAGTTGTAAAATCTGTACCACTGGCAGGAACCGAGATCGCTGTAGTAGGGCCGACGCTAGGGCGTCACCATATGCCCCACCCGATATGCGATATCGCCGAACACCTCAGAAGATCAGGGGCGATAACTGTTGTGATGGGACTTGCTAGAGGAAGAGGAAAACTCACATCCCAGATCAATCTGGAAGAGAAGATGATCGTCGATGAGTATGATGCAGCAATATTCTCACTGGGGAACTTCAAGTCCTGTGTGGAAGCAAAATCTGAACTTTTCAGTGAGATCAAGACGCCTGTCGTGCTGGTCTCAGGACCCATGCCGGGGGGGGGGGGGGGGGGTGGGAAGGAAAGTATCGAGGATGAGGACCGCACCCGAAAGGGAGAAATTGGACGAGATCGCGGACAGTGTGGAGAAGGTCCTGAGAGAGAAGAAGAGGATGCTTGATGAGGATCCTCTTTTCATACACCCCGGAGAGATAAAGCAGCTATTGGAAGACTATGAGCCGGTGAATATGTGTCTTCGTCCCGCACCTATCGTTCTGCATCTGGATGGAATGAGGGTCAAGGTCGGTTATGACGAACACCATGAGAACATAGAGAACATGAAGGTCTATGGCCGCAGACTGGGAGAGATATGCAGGCTTTCCCCCTCCAAGATCAACGACAGCAGCATCATAATCAAGGTCAAGACACGTTCTGAAGTGGAACAGGAAGATTCTGCGAAAAAGGGACAGTGATGATCAGGAAAGGATCATACATACTGATGATGCACCTTCAAAACGACAGTGACATCGAAATCGGGGCACTGGGTCATATGTTTTTTTCCGCAGGCCATTATTGTTATGTAGGAAGTGCGAGGAATGGTCTGGATCAGAGGATAAAAAGACACATGTCGAAGGATAAGAAGATACACTGGCATATCGACAGGCTCACGATGATATCCAAGGAGATGAGGGCCTTTGAATCATTTTCGTTGACAGAGTGTGAACTCGGATGTCTTGTTTCAGAAGCGGGAGGAAGCCCAGTGATGAACGGATTCGGATGTTCGGATTGCAGATGCGGAACCCATCTTTTCAGGGTCGATCCCAATGTGATCGAAAAGGCGATTTTCGATGCAGGTCTGGTTGCCCATGCGCACACATGACCAGGACCCATCTACACAACCCTTATAACATATCAAGGGCTACACGGCTCTAATCAAGGTCACGCTTTTAGAGACGGAGGACAGAGAATGAATCCAGGTAAGGACATTAAATCAGAGGTAGTTGCTAACGTTGCAGAAACGTTACAGGTGGCTCTCGGAAATGGGAAAGTCACCATTTGTGATAACGGCGATTGTGTTTGTGTTAAGCCAAAGACGGCAGAGGAGGTTGCAAAAGCGATTTCGGTTGCGAAGCGCAACAATGTTGCGATATCTTCCAGTAACAATCCGTCAGTGGCCATCGATGACAAGATTTGTTCGAATGCCAGGGTCCTGGTGGACCTTTCTGATATGAATTCCATCATCAAGATAGATCTGGATTCCATGTCAGTGAGAGTAGGAGCAGGATGTTCTCTGAAGGCAGTTTCTGAAGCGTGCGGAAAGAAAGGATTCACACTCGGAGCGTACCCATTCGACAGGTCTGTTACGGCCGGCATGTGGGCGGTATCAACAATGCCCGGGTTCGGAAGTTACAAATACGGTACAGCGAAGGATAACGTCCTGAATCTCCAGGTTGTGACCAGTGACGCCGTGATAATCGAAACAGGTTACGATAACATTGGTGCATACATGTCCGGATATAACCTCACCCAATTGTTCTCCGGGTCTGAGGGTGCTATGGGAATAGTGACCACAGTGACATTCAAGATGCATCCGAAGGAGATCAACAGGTTGGCGGCATACAGATTCCCCAATGTTGACGAAATGCAGACGGCGTTGGACAAGTTGGTCCATCACGCAAGNCTCAAACCGCGCGANATCGCATGGTGCGGAAAAAATTTCACGATCGCGGTCACCCTCGANGGTGAGAGGAGATACGTTGATTTCTCGGAACAGGCACTCGATGCCCTGATGACCGAAATTCAAGGGATTAAAGTAGAGAAGAACGATGCATGCAAGGTTTGCAAATGGATATGCGGTCCCAGAAAGAAAGGGGCAGCAGAAGCGGTCGTTCCGATAAAGAATCTGAAGAAGATCATCAAAAAAGCCAATGGACCGGTCTTCGGATCTATTGCAGATCGTGGTATAGCGTTGTTGATATCTCACAGTGAGACCGAAGACTCCCTCGCGGAGAAGGTCGAAGAACTCGACGGAAGGATCCTGAAGGCAGGGGATGTGAAATGGACTCCCTCGGTCGTCGGAAAGCCGAGTTCGAACATCAAGAGAGAGGTGACGGAAGACCTGATCTCTAAGCTGGAGGATGTGGTCGGAAAGAACAATGTTACCACCAACGGTGTTGACCTGCTCCTTTACAGCAAGGACATGGCACCTCTTCCAAAAATGGCAGGTTTCGCATTCAACAACATACCCGATGTGGTTGTGAGACCTTCGAATGTTAACGAGATATCAGAGATAACGAAGATCGCATATATGACGGGAGTGCCGCTGGTACCGAGAGGGAATTCCTCATGGGGACTCGGCGGATGCATGCCGACGAGTGGCGGGATCGTCTTGGACATGTCTTCGAAGATGAAGAAGGTGCTTGAGATCAACACTGAGGAGATGTATGTCAGAGTGGATGCAGGATGCACGTGGAAAGAGCTGCTGGATGCCTGTATGAAGAAAGGATACATCATCGGATCTTACCCCTCAAGTTTCCCGTCCGCCACGGTAGGAGCATGGATCGCTACTGACGGAATGGGTGTCGGTTCATACAAATACGGTTCAGCCAAGGATAACATATTGAACATGCAGGTGGTCCTTTCTGACGGAACGATAATGGAGACCGGTAATGACCATACGGGCTCGTATGGATGCAGATACAATCTCAACCAATTCTTTGCAGGTTCAGAGGGAACGATCTGTGTGTTCGGAACAGTCACTTTCAGGATATACTCATTTGGTGTCCTGAAGCCTTTGACGTACAGCTACAATTTATTGAAGGATATGCACCCGACACTGCAAAAATTGATCAAGCATCCCAATCTGAGGCCTTTGCACATATCGTTCGAGGATGAGAAGCATTTTGCCAATCAGAGACTTGCAGGATCCCATGCACCGGACGTGAAGAGCATGCTTCTCATGACCTTGCACGGCGAAAAAAGTTTCGTGGAGTTCGAGGCAGGGGAATTGGATGCAATGACCGCATCAGACAACGGGACAAAATTGGAGGATGCGATCGGAGAGCACGAGTGGCAGGAGAGATGCTACGAGTTCAGGGCCAGGATGGTGGGTGTTGGAGAGATACCCGCAGAGGTAATAGTGCCAATGATTGAATGGGGCCCGTTCACCGGTGAATGTTACAGAGCGTTCGATGCAATGAAAATGGAGGCGGGAGGAATCATCGGGGTCATCGTGGACAGGAATACATCCCTTTTCATGCCTTATTATTTCAAGGACGACGAATCGCTATTGGGAATGACGGCTTTCGCATTCAATTTCTACCTGGGTGACAGGGCGGCTGAATGCGGCGGAAGGACCACGGGATTCGGAGTGTTCTTCGCTTGGAATTTGGACAACATACACGATGCACACACTGTGGCATACATGAGAGCATTGAAATCCAGTCTCGATCCAAGGGATGTCATCAATCCAGGACATCTGGTATGCGGAAACACAAGGTTCGGAATAAAGATGAACAAGCAGTTGATGACCCTGGGAAGCACGATGATACAGACCGTGAAGAAGCTCATGCCTGTCAACACGACATTCCAGGACAATAGGAAGAGGTTCAGGTACGATACCCTTGAACACCGCAAGGAGATGGACAGGTTCCACGATCTCGGAGACGGAACCCAGTAAATTTTAATTCCAAACTTTTTTCAATTATATTATTTCCAGAAGGGACTGTACGCTTTTGAGGACCGGGATATTCCGGCTGACGTTGTTCCAATCCCTGATATCGAATCCTCCGCTCAATACCCCATAGAATCCTGCACCTGAATCCCTTGCGGTCATCCAATCATATTTGTGATCACCAAGGAACAATATCTCTTCAGGTCTGACACCCATCGCGGTCGCTAAATTGAACATTGCTTTCGGAGAGGGTTTTGCCTCATCATCAGGAAAATCATCTCTTGCGACGATCGCATCGAACATGTGCAAGACATTACATTTTCCCAGTATATGTTCGGCGTAGGATCTTCCGCCCCTTGTCAGGATACCCGTTTTATAGCCTTTGCTCTTTAGAAGTTCTAATACCTCAATAGCACCTTCGAATAGCCTGGCTATGCTGGAATGTTCCATCTCTATGTCTGTGGTCTTCTCGGCTATTCGGGAGTACATCGAATCGGCAAGATCCCTTTTGCCGTTGTTGATAAGCCACCTCATCCCGCTCGTCATCTCGGATTGACTGGTCCCCCTGCTTATTTCGTTCTCCGGCACTCCTACTGCCGTCATCTCGTCAAAGACCACACTTGCAAGTCTGACATAGTCCACTACCGTCTCGATGAACGTCCCATCCATATCGAATGCAACGGCTTTGAAATGAGGGTCCAAGGGCATGATTCGTAAACCATCTTTCGGATATTAATCTTGAGGGACACACTCTCTTAATGGCAGTTGCTGTAAAGGATGTACAGGAAGGCGGCGTTAACGACGTTGAGCGCGATCAACAGAGCCAATGCGAAGTATTGAATGTCCTTGTTCTTCTTTGAGCCGTACATGCCCGCAACAAGAAGACTTCCGCTGATCAGGGTAATGATCCCGATGAGATAGTAATCGTAACTGTGTTTACTCATCCATGCTATGGCTGTTCCATTATGCCATTGCATAGGGATAAGATCGGGAAGATGATCAGCGACTATGAGGCATGATGCGATGGGTACAACGGTCATAATTGACGCGAGAATCATAGATATTTTTATTCCCATTTTAAGTCCTCCAGTGCTAGAATTTTTATCATCATTTACTGTAGCTGGAACATGAATTTAATAGTATCTTCAGTTGGTCATTATTAAGGATAAAAAAGTGTCAAGTGATGATAGTACCCCCCCTTCTGTTTCAGGCAGCATTCAACTACGCGCTCTACCCGCCGGTCACGGGCCGTTCAACCCGGCTGTATGAGTTTGCTCCGATGAGGTGTCGCCGTTTCACCAGATCCTCGGGAATGTCGCTGTCAGCAGGTCATCCTGTTTACCGAGGCTGTGTCGTTTCTGGGCCCTTGCCAAGACTCTCGCCTTACCGGATTTCCCGGTTCATCTCGCCCTGTGGAGGAGGGAAGTTCCTCAGCTGGACAAAGTCCTACCGTCGGCTGCCCTTCACCTCTTGACAGATTCGTGATATCATGCACGTATTAATTCATATTTCCTCAGACCCAAGGCGGGTCCGATATCGAGGGACTCTCAATAATAATACTGTAACTTAGTAGGAAATTTTTTACCGTATCATTGCATTCCGCAATCATGCTGGTATCTGCTAAAGGACGATACGCTCTACGTTCAATGTTAGATTTGGCGCTCAATGGTTCAGATGGCAATGTAAAATTGAAGGATATAGCCGATCGCCAGGATATCCCCATCAAATATCTGGAACAGATAGTTTCTGTTCTCAATAAAGCAGGATTCGTGAAGGGTGAGAGAGGACCGGCAGGAGGGTATATCCTGTCAAAACCTCCGGAAGAATACACCGTAGGAATGATCATAAGGTTGGTCGAGGGGGAGACGGCTCCCGTCTCCTGTTTGTCTGATGTGAATGACTGTAAGAATTCAGACAGATGCGTCTCAATGATACTATGGAGAAAATTGGATGCGGCAGTCAATTCCGTCCTGGACGGAACTACTCTGGCTGATATGATGGACTGGAGTTCCAAAGGTCAGCGTATCGAGATCAGACTGCCGGATGATTTTTGATCACTCTGCGAACATCGGTGTGGAAAGATATCTTTCTCCTGTGTCAGCCAGCAAAGCAACTATCGTTTTTCCTTTGTTCTCGGGTCTCTTCGCAATCGTTACTGCGACGGATAATGCTGCGCCGGAGGATATTCCAACAAGGATCCCTTCCTTTCTGGCTATCTCTCTTCCGAAAGCGTATGCATCGTCTTCTTTCGCTGTTACGATCTCATCCAAGATATCAATGTCCAAGATCTCGGGCTTGAATCCTGCGCCTATTCCCTGTATGTTATGCGGGCCCGCCCTTCCTTCTGACAGGACCGGGGAACCGGTCGGTTCTACACCGATGATCTTCACGTCAGGGTTCTTCGATTTAAGAAATCTGCCTGTACCAGTTATGGTACCTCCTGTACCTATTCCTGCGACAAAGATATCGATCTTACCGTCAGTGTCTCTCCAGATCTCCGGGCCGGTGGTCTTTTCATGATAAGCAGGATTTGCAGGATTTGTGAATTGACCCAGTATAATACTGTTCTCTATTTTTGAAGCGAGTTCATCAGCTTTGTCGATGGCCCCTTTCATACCAGCGGGAGCCGGAGTGAGAACGATCTCTGCCCCGTACGCTTTAAGAAGATTCCTTCTTTCAACGGACATGGCCTCTGACATCGTCAGGATGAGTCTGTATCCTTTGGCGGCAGCGATGGAAGCGAGACCTATGCCGGTGTTACCCGATGTAGGTTCGATAATCACTGTTCCCTCTTTCAGGACATTCTTTTTTTCCGCTTCTTCTATCATCGCAAGTGCGATTCTGTCCTTTACACTGCCTGACGGATTTTTTGATTCAAGTTTGATAATAAGTTTTGCATCCAGTTGGTGGATCTGTTCTATTCTATTTAATCTGACCAACGGGGTTTCACCTATCAGGTCGGTCACTCTTTCAAATATCATTTTTTCATCTTCTTCAATCGTCTTCTTCGTGAAGATCCTCATGATCGCTGTCGTGAACATCTTCGACGGGTTCTTTCAGACCTTCGATCTTTATTCCTTTCTTCTTCGCATAATCCCAAAGTGCGGCATGGATGGCCTCCTCTGCAAGTACTGAGCAGTGGACCTTGACCTGTGGCAGCCCGTCCAGGGCCTCCATGACGGCACGGTTAGTCATTTTCAGGGCTTCTTCTATGCTCTTTCCTTTGACCAACTCGGTGGCCATGCTGCTTGTGGCTATCGCGGCACCGCATCCGAATGTCTTGAATTTGATATCTCTGATAATGTTGTTATCGTCGATATCCAGGTATATTCTCATTATGTCGCCGCATTTGGCGTTACCGACCGTGCCTACTCCGCTGGCATTCTCGATCTCACCGACATTGCGGGGGTTCGTGAAGTGATCTATCACTTTGTCGCTGTACATCATTTAATTTGCCTCCTTTTCATTCTTCATCGCATCTTCGTACAGAGGCGACATCTTCCTCAGTGTGCTGACCACATCTTTGATGGCATCCACTGCTTGATCCATTTCCTGCATTGTGTTGTATTCGGAAAGTGTCATTCTGAGTGATCCGTGGGCGATCTCGTGGGGAAGACCGATGGCCAGGAGCACATGTGAGGGATCCAACGATCCCGAGGCACAGGCCGAACCCGTGGAAGCGGAGATACCTTTCCTATCGACAAGCATGAGAAGCGATTCCCCTTCAACGAACCTGAAACTGATGTTCAGGTTCCCCGGAAGTCTCTTGTCTTTGTGACCGTTCAATCTGGAGTATGGGATCTCCTTCAGTATCCTGTCCATGAGGTGGTTGCGCATTTTGGCGACCTTCGAGGAGGTCTCATCCATTTCTTTCATGGCGATCTCTGTCGCCTTTGCGAATCCTACTATACCAGGGACGTTGAGTGTGCCTGCTCTTCGTTTTCTTTCATGGGGCCCTCCCTGTATCAGAGGAGGCAATTTGACCGTGTTCTTTACGTATAGCATACCGATCCCTTTGGGACCGTGTATCTTGTGCGAGCTCGCACTCATCAGATCGATGTTATCTTTCTCCACATCTATGGGTATGTGTCCGTATGCTTGTACCGCGTCTGTGTGGAATATCACGCCTTTGGAACGGGCAATGGCGCCGATCTCTCTTATCGGCTGTATCGTTCCGATCTCGTTGTTTGCATACATTATCGATATGAGTATGGTATCCGGGCGGATCGCCTTCTCAAGCTCGTCCACTTTCACGATGCCCTGATCATCGACATCGATGAAGGTGACATCGTATCCTTCCCTTGCGAGGAACTCACAGGTATGAAGGACTGCAGGATGTTCGATCTTTGAGGTGATTATGTGCTTTCCTTTCTCTTTTTTCAGGTAAGCAACGGATTTAACGGCCCAGTTATCGGACTCGGTACCTCCGGATGTGAAATAGATCTCGTTTTCCTTGGCGCCTATCGCCTTGGCTATGTTCTTCCTAGCTTCTTCACACACTTTGCTACAGTTGAGTCCGAAGGAATGGATACTGGAAGGGTTACTGTAGATGTCGGTAAGATAAGGCATCATGGCGTCCAGCACTTCGGGTCTCATTGTAGATGTTGCCGCATTATCCAGATAAATGGTCTTTGACATCAATAAGTCCCCACTTTTTCGATATTTCTATTTCATACCATTTTGATATGAATATAATTGAAGCAGTAAAGATGTATTTTAAGCTTTTGAGTGACATGAAAATCGTTCGTCGAACGATCCAAACAACAAAGCTTATTTATCGAATGCACATTCAACGGCAAATACGCAGGGGTAGTCAAGTCTGGCCAACGACGCTAGGTTGAGGGCCTAGTCCTTAGTGGTCCGAGGGTTCAAATCCCTTCCCCTGCACTATTGTGTCTTTTCTGGATCTAATTTTTCATCGGATAAACTAGTCAATCATGTTTCCGATGTGGACAAAAAGTCATGTATGAAAAAGTTTGAGAATCTGTCATTGAAAACTAATTACTTCCAATAATCGATTCCTGCTTTCCCCATCGCGATGACATTGTTGTCAGGACTGGCCTGGGGGGTTTCGCAACCAGGAGCTAAAATAAAACCTCCGTCGCGTCCCGCTTTATCGATCAGCCTGTAGCATTCCTGTGTTATCTCATCAGGAGTACTGCTCAATATCATCCTTACAGGGTCAATGTTACCCATGAGTGCCATTTTGTTGCCTGCTTTTCTTTTGGCCTTTTCGATGTCCACCGCATGATCGAAGCTGAAGCAATCCACACCGATCTCAGGCAGCATGGTCATTGTCTCCAGGGTATTCCCGCAGATGTGCAGGAATGTCGGGACGGTGTGTTCCGATCTTACGTCCGCAATGACATTTTTCAGAGGATCGTAGGAATATTCTTTGAACATCTTCGGAGAGATCAGATCCTCTGACGATGTGGGATCGGCCATCCACATAACGGTTGCGCCGGCATCTATCATCTTATTTTGCATTGCGGATACGAACGGAGTGACCTTTTTCATCAATAATTTTACAACATCCGGGTCCAACATGGTCGCCATTATCATGTTCTCTGTTCCCATGATGTATCCTGCAGTGGTGAGCGGCCCCCATGAAAGACCGCATATGTGAAGGTCCTCTTCCAGTATTTTTGCGGTCTCCTCCAAGCCGTTAACTATGACCTGAGTGAACTTTGGGCATTCTTTTGCTACAGACGGGTCGAAGAATGCCAATTTATCTATCCCTTCCTGATCTTCGGCGAGATGGTCTTTTATATAACCATAATCGTCCTCAGGGAAATTGACCTTCATGCCGAGGTCTGCGAATGGTACTTGGGAGTCAAGAACGGGTTTCACGAAATCAGAATGTGTCTTCAAGGAATAATCGATGGAGACCTTAGCAGAGACTTTCGGATCCCATCTCGCTGCATCGACGGTGATACCGGCACTTCTTGCCGCGGTGACCAGTGCAAAATTGTTGACCGGTGTTCTGTTCGGAGATTCATGTTTCAGTGCTGATTCCACACATGCCCTGTGCCCTGCATCCTTCATCTTAATCCTTTCCTATCGCATCGATCACTGCCTGAGCGAAATCCTGGGTTCCCAGGGTTCCGCCCATGTCAGGGGTCACCTGCCCCTTTCCATACACGTTGTACACTGCTTTTCTAATTTTCTCTGATTCTGCGGTCAAACCGATGTGATCCAACGCCATGGCACCCGAGAGTATGGCAGAGGTAGGGTTTACCTTCGTGACATCCGTGAGCTTGGGGTTCGGACCATGCATCGGTTCGAACATACCCGATGTATCCCCCAAACTTCCCATCGGGGTGATATAACTGCCTCCGACGATCCCTGCTGCCACACCTGCAAGGGCTATGCCGTACAGATCTGTGCACACGACCACATCCATCGAGGATGGGTCCATGACCAGTTCTGCCGTGACATCATCAACCTCCATATCATCCATCAGGAATTTCGAGGCGGCCAGTTCTGTGTAGAACACATCCAGGAACATTCCGTCCGACAGAGGGAAAAAACTTGCTCTATGAGCACATGTTATCTTTTTCCTTTGTTTCAGTTCAGCTATCTGCATGGTCTTTTTGAAAAGCCTTTTGCAGCTGTTCACAGATTGGAATTTTTGTGTGTTCACGCCGTCCAGATTCTCAGTCTCGGTTATGTTTAGAAGCGAGTCAGGATTTCCTGTCATCAGGATAAGATCTATGTTTCGGACCCCGGGTTTCTTTGACAGAGGGAAGAATTTTCT
>JGI994J12354_10002741_pt1 | contig 16877 bp, 16 predicted proteins | sample IntmicLarv3ML3BL_FD_12354 | JGI IMG/M metagenome (IMG submission 12354) | reverse complement strand
GTCTTAGCTCTAAACAATAGGGATCAGGATATTTGTCCAGTTCATTCACTGCTTTAATCATAGATTGTTTAATGGCTTCTGGAGTTCCAAACGGAGATATATTAGCAGAAAAATCAATCTCAACATCATCTCCATAAATATATCCTCCGTGAGGATTTTTTTCTTCTAAAAGCATAAAATTATAGCTCCTTTTATGAGAAGAATAAAAAACAAGCACAATATAGCAGTTGTAAATGAAAGTTTGTTAGTCTTTTTTATATCTTCATATTCAATTTCTCTAAATTTATCCCCTATAAAGGGTTTTTCGTATAATATACCATTATAATAAGCATTTCCTGCAAGCTGGATATTTAATGCTCCTGCACAAACAGCCTCTGTTTGAGCTGAATTAGGACTAGCATGATTTCTTCTATCTCTCTTCCATATTTTAAAAGCATTTTTAAAATCCAACCTCAAAATCCATGAAGATAGCATCATAAGTAAAGCAGAAATTCTAGCAGGAATATAATTTAGTAAATCATCAATATATGCAGAAAATCTTCCTAAATACAAATATTTTTCATTTTTGTACCCTACCATAGAATCAAGAGTATTTACTGCTTTATAAAGAAAACCAAACGAGGCTCCTCCCGCAGCACAAAAAATCATGGGAGCCACAATTCCATCAGAAGTATTTTCTGCCACAGTCTCTATACAAGCCTTTGTGATTCCAATCTCATTTAAATTATCAGTATCTCTTCCTACAATCATAGACACATTAAATCTGGCATTCTCTATATTGTTATTTGTGAGTTCATTGTATACTTTCACACTTTCTTCTTGAAGAGATTTTATTGCAAGTATTTGCCAGCACATAAAAGATTCTATTCCTATCCTAAGGTAAATGTTGATTTTTCCTATATATAATAAGACAAAAAAAGGTAAAACTGTAGACAAAGAGACAACAATAAAAAATAAAAATACTCCTGCAAAAATTTCTCCTTTTTTATTTTTTGGGAAAATTGTTCTAAGAAATTTTTCAAAAAGACTTATTAATATTCCAATAAATCTGACGGGGTGTGGTATTTTTTTAGGATCTCCTATTATAATATCAATAACAAACCCTATTAAAAGGGCAATCAAAGAAATCACCATAATTTTTCTACACTATCCAATCTTTTATTTATAATTTTAATTCTATAACCATTGCCATTTTGGAGTTGCCATTTATAAAAAAATTCATCATCAGATAATTTTTTCATTATTGACATAATAGTTCCACCATGTGCTATAATTCCAATAATTTTATTTTTATTTTCTGATAATATATGAAAAAATCCATCAAAAGATCTTTCTTCAAAAGTTTCTATACTTTCTCCATTTGGAAATGGCAATTTTCCATTTGAATAAACCCACTTCTTATAATCAGGGTTATCAGAAAGTTCTATATAATTTTTATTTTCAAAATCTCCAAAATTGCATTCTCTAAGAGATTCACAAATATTATAATCAATATCTTTATATATTATTTCACAAGTTTCTTTACACCTTTTCATAGGAGAAGAATATAAAACATCTATTTTAGGATATACAAAAGACTTTAGTTTTTCTATACCATCTTTTGATAAATGTTCATCAGTTATCCCTATATATCGTTTTTCCAAGTTACCTTTTGTAGCTCCGTGACGAATAAGAATAATTTCACTCATTTTTTATCAAACTTCCTACACCAGAAATAACTCTATGAACTTTTGAAGATTTGCTTGCCAAAATACAGCAAATTTGCCCCACTCGTTCTCGATATTTTCGCTCAAATTTGTCAATAGGCACGATTCCACATCCTACTTCATTGCATATAAAAATGCTATTTGGATTACAATTTACAAAATCAAGAATATCTTTTTCAGGATCGCTGCCTTCTTTTAATGAAAAATAAATAAAACTTTCTAAATGATCTATAACAGAAGCATTTTCCAGCTTTCCTGAAATCACATCTTCCTCTTTAAAGTCATATAAATTTAGAATATATTTCAACTTACCTTGAGATTTTCCTCCAATAACTAATTCCACAGCCTTAAAACTCCTTCTGCAATTATTATAGAAAAGCAAATACCTATTTCACATATTTGTACTAAATATCCTGTAGTATCTCCTGTAATACCACCAATTTCTTTATAAATCATACATTTATAATAACCAAATATAAAAAAAGTAATTATAGCAGAAAACATGCCCATAATCCAGTTTGTTATAATCATCCCACTTATGCTCAGCACAAGAATAAATACTAACACAAAGCAAGATATTTTCTTGCTTGACATAGAATTAAAAGTTTGTACAAGTCCACATGCTTTGGCATTTTTGAATCTTAGAACTGATATTCCAGCAAAACATCTGGATATAACATGTCCAAATCCCAAAATTATTACTCCATCAAAAGATATTTCGGTAAGTAATGCAAAATAAAGTAAAAAATACATGACAGACTTTATAATAGCAAAAGCTCCCGAATTAGAATCTTTCATAATTTCCAACTTTTTTTTCTTAGGTTGATGAGAAGCAAGAGCATCACAAGTATCACAAAACCCATCCATATGAATACCACCAGTAATAAGTATTGGTATCCATACACCTAATCCAGCAAAAACAATATGATTAAAATCTAAAATGTCACACAAATATTTTAAGTATACAATCAAAAAACCAATTAAAAGTCCTATTAATGGAAAAAAACAAAGAGAATATTTCATATTTTCTTCATTCCAATCTGCTTTTGGCATAGGAATCTTTGAATACATAGAAAAAGCTATAATAAATCCATTAAAAACTTTCATAAAAACTCCCTTTGCGATACACTTTTATACCCACAACTACCTCAATAAATACGTCACTTATTTCTGCAAGAAAAGTATTTATCTTACCAAGGTTGTTAATATATTCACAGGAAAAAGAATCGTATCTGGCTCCATCGGAAAATATTTCATTACTTACAATCACTAAATTAGTAACTTTTTGAGATAATAATTCTATGTTTTTTATGATTTTTTTATAGGCTTTGTCACCAGTCTTGTTTTTGTCATACATTTCATTTGCAAGCAAATTAGATATACATTCTATTAAACAAACGGAATTAAAGGAAATATTTATTTCATCTATGGATACCTGTTTTTCAATAGTAACAAATCCTTTTGATTTTCTCATTTCTCTATGTTTAATAACTCTTTCCATGCTTTCCTTATCATTTTGATGCATAGTAGCAATATAAAAAAGATTATTGCCAAGATTGCAAGCAATATTTTCCGCAATTTTTGATTTTCCGCAAGAAGCTCCACCTGTAACAAGAACTATCATAACGGTTTGTACTCATCCACATTAAGATGTTCAAATGTAGGCATGTTCTTATAAACTGCAATAGCCATATCAAGAAGTGGTATAAGAGACACTGCTCCTGTCCCTTCCCCAAGTGCCATTTTGCAATTTAGTGGAGCAACAAATCCCAATTCTGATAAAATCATTTGTGCAGCAGGTTCCGCAGACACATGAGAAGGAAGCATGTAGTCTTTTGAGTAAGGACAAATTCTAAATGCCAACAATGCCGCTACAGAAGATATAAGACCATCAATTATAATAGGAACTTTATAAACTGCTCCTCCTAAAAATAACCCACACATGGCTGCAATATCAAATCCACCAACTTTTGAAAGCACATCAATAGGCTCATATGGATTAGGTTTTAGAAATTCAATTGCATTTTTAATAACTTCAGCTTTATGAACAACTCCTTCATTCGACAAACCAGCTCCTCTTCCTGTAACAATTTCAGGAGAAGTATTAAGAAGAATGCTTGCAATAGCACTGCTAGTAGAGGTATTTCCTATCCCCATTTCCCCAGAAGCAATAAGGGAATATCCTTTTTCTTTCAATTCTTTTACAATATTAATTCCAGTGCAAATAGTCTTTTCTGCCTCTTCTTTGCTCATAGCTGCTTCTTTTGCAAAATTTCTACTTCCAGACCTAATTTTTCTATTTTCAACCCCATTAACTTCTGTAAGCATTCCTACATCATAAAGAAAAACATGAGTATTAGCAACTTGTGCAATATTAGTAATACTAGCCTGAGAATTAACCATATTTTCAGCTATAAGAGCAGTAACATCAGCTCCAGTTTGAGTAACATTTTCTTCTACGACACCATTGTCAGAACACATAACAGCTACACATCTTTTTGATATGTCTATATCACTATTTATGCCCGATATTTTTGTAACATAATCCTCCATAATTCCCATACCATAAAGCGGTTTTGCTAAAGTATTCCATTTTGCTTTTGTTTTTTCCATTTCCAAAGTATCAGATTGGGTTGCTAAATTAATAATTTCTTTCAATTTCATTTTATTTGTTCCAGTCCTCTTTTGTATGTCAAAATTAAATTTTCTTTTAAAGTCATCTTCTCATCTAATAAGAGATTGCTATATTCAATTCCCATATCATGAAGAAGCTTTTTTGCTATATTTAACGCAGACTGATTTGGTATCAAATTCCATTCAATTTCATCCAATAAATGAGTATATAAAATAGTTTGTATAATAAAGTCTTCACTAAACGAATGAGATTTAATATCATTTTTAGATATACCAAATCTTTCCATACGCCTGAACACATCAAATTGGCGTGTTGAATTCATGCCAGTTTGTAAAAACAAAGCTTCTTTTATAGCAAAAATAACACTCTTGCCTATTAACTCTCCTAATTTGAAATGCTTTCCAGCTTCTGTAAAAGTAACAGGAGATTCACAATCAGCAACCACAATAATCCCATCCGTTCCAGACCCAGTAGCTAATCCTTGACTGTATTTGCTAGGTGCTGCCAATTCTTGTAAAGCTACGCTTTTTGCCTCTGTAGCAGTCATTACAGATCTTACCATAGCTCCTTTGGAAAGATTGATGTTAAAAAATAAAAGCATATTAATAGTACCATATACCACAGGTACAGCTTTTCCATCAGCTTCATGCCAATATGACTCGTCCCCTGCTCTACCTCCATTTACATCTATGCCAGCAGTAACTACAGCAGTTACAGAGATATTTTCAAAACTAAAAGTTTTTATAGAAGCATTAGATACAAAGGCAGCAGTTGAAATACCACAAGCAAAATCAGGATTTAAACCTATTTCACAGGCAATAAGAGCAATATGCTCTGCATAAGTATCTGCTCTTAATATACCATCAAGTTCTGCACCATGATTAAAGACATATTTTAAATCTTTCCTGTAACCTCCATTGTGAGGAGCTGTACTTAAAACCTTTCTTTTCCCTGCAAATTCTACTATAAGAGCATCATCTTTATTAAAGATTTTATCCTTATTTTCAAAAGAATAAATAATCATTTTTAATTTACTCCATTTGCCATTGACTTAACATTTTTATCATCCATTTTGATACATCTATTTTATAAACTTTATTAAGATTATCAGAAGATAGCGATTTATCAATCTTGTCAAAAGAAACTATATTTCCTTTATTAAGCAATAAGGCTCCTGTTCCATAAGCTTTTGCAATACTCAGATCATGTACAACAGAAACCACAGAATTACCTTTAATTTTTACCCATTCTGAAATAAGTTGAAATACTTGTTTCTGATATATCAAATCCAAATGATTACTTGGCTCATCTAATAAAAGTATTTTGGGATCTTGAGCTAAAACTTGAGCAAGAAAAGTCCTTTGTAACTCCCCTCCAGAGAGAGTCAAAACTGACCTATCTTTTAAATGAGAAAGACCTGTACATTCAAGAGCATAATCTATTTTATCTTTGTCAATATTATTTTCTTGTGAAAAAATTTTCTTTCCATAGGAGTACCTTCCCAAACTTACAATATCCATTACAGTATAAGAATAATTTACATTGTGATTTTGCATTAAAACCCCTATTTCTCTGGCAAGTAGATTTTGTTTTATAGATGAAATATCAATTCCATTCAAATATATTTGTCCTTCATACTTTAAATCTTTCGATATTGCCTTGAGTAAAGTGCTTTTCCCAGCTCCATTAGGTCCTACTACCATAAGCCATTGGTTATCATATAAATTAAAATTTATATTGTTTAATATTTTCTTGCCATTATATTCTACCGCTAAATTTTTAATCTCCAGCATTATTTTGCCTTCCTTGATTTATAAAATATATATATAAATACAAAAGATCCAACAAAAGAAGTTATAACTCCTATAGGTAATTCTATAGGTCTCAATATAATACGACTTAATAAATCAGCAATCATTAAAAAACTTGCTCCTGCAAATGCAACAGCTATTAAAAGTTTTCTGTGGTCAGGTCCCACTACCATTCTCGTCATATGAGGAATAACCAATCCCACAAATCCAATAATTCCTCCTATAGAAACACAAATACCAATTAATGCAGAAACAGCAATCAAAATATATATCTTAATTTTTTTTACATCAATCCCAATATGTCTTGCATTATCTTCACTTATAGCAAGAGCATTTAATTCTAATGAATACCTGAGAATAATTGTCCCAAATATGGTCAGCCCAACAGCAAGTGTAAGAACATTCAAATAATTACTTCCCGCTAAAGAACCCATTAACCAAAACATAACTGTCTTAACTCTTTCTCCTGCAAATGTAACCAACAGATTTATAATACTACTAATCAACATATTAAATACTATACCAATTAAGACAATAGTATTGCTGGAAAGAGAAGAATCTATTTTATAAGCCAAATTAATAATAAATATAAGTGACAAAAATGCAAAAATCATAGCCATAGTAACTGTACCATAACCCAAAAAACTGGGAATAGTTAAACCAAAAACAATAGCAATAATGGCTCCTAAAGAAGCACCAGAAGATATTCCCAAGGTAAATCCATCAGCTAAAGGATTTCGGAGCAATCCCTGCATTGCTACTCCACATATAGATAACCCTGCTCCTACCAAAGCTACACAAATAACTCTTGGTAATCTTACAAACAATATAATAGTTTTCCACATATTATTGCTATCTGATTCTTTTCCCATTACTGAATTAAGCATGATTTTGAAGCTGTCGAAAAAAGGAATATTTACACTTCCTATTGATACGCATATAATTAATATCAAAAAAGTAACCATTAGAAAAGCTATGTAAATATACAAAGAAAAGCTGGTTTTGCTTTTCATATAAAACTCCTATTAATTATTTACAAATTCGTATAATATTTCAGCAGCATGAGCAATTCTTGGGCAAGGTCTTGATATTTCATTTGAATCAGCACTTAATATTTTGTTGTTTTTTAACGCATTTATGCTCTGCCAATTTTTTCTGCTCTTAATTTCATCAACAGGAGTGATTCCTTTTCCTGAATACATAGAAATAGTCACAATATAATCTGGATTTCTTTCAATTATTTGTTCTTCAGATACATTTACCCACCCGTCTACATCTTTAAAAATATTTTCACATCCCATCATTTCAACAATTTCATTCATAAAAGTATTATTCCCAGCTGTCCAGATTCCTTGTTCTAAAGGAGAAACTTCAAAATATATTTTTTTCTTAGCAGTATTAGTATTTGAAGACTTTTCTTTTATTTTATCAAATTTAGATTTCATATCTGCGATTACATTCAATGCCTCTTTGTCCCTACCAACTACACTTCCAATTAACTTTATAGACTTATAAACACCTTTAATATCTTTTGCATCGGTTACAACAACTTTAATTCCAACATCTTCAAAAGATTTTATTTGATCTTTGCTTTGAGCCATAGTACTCATTAAAATTACATCTGGCTTCAATAACACGATTTGTTCAATATTAGTATTTTCTCCTGATTGAACAGATTGAATATCTTTTACTTCTTTTGGATAGTCACAATAGGTTCCTCTTCCTACAAGAGTATCTATTTTTCCTAGAGTACAAAGTATTTCACAATCGGACGCAGTAAGAGCCACAACTTTTTTTACAGGTGTATCTATTTCTATTTCTCGCCCAGTCATATCTTTTATTAAGACTTTACTCTCTTTTAAATTATCATTTTTTATACATCCTACACAAATACCTATTACATACATAAAAATCAAAAACAAACTAATTTTTTTCATAACAAACCCCTTTATAAAAACAAAAAACCTTGCCACACATAAAAGTGACAAGGTATTGTTATTATTTATTATAAATTATTTCTTAAAATTATACACAAAACACTGACATATTTAGTATATTCCTAGAAATACAAAAATCAATACGGTACCAGCTTCCTCGTCCCCAGAGCTTTAATACCAGAATATGGCAGGTCTCCTGATTTATGATATAAGAGAGGATATCTCTGTAAAAAGGTGCCTTCTCAAGTGTAAACTCAATGACATATTACCTTTTCTTCATCAATTACAGTAGTGGGAGCTATTTCGGATTTTAACCGAATTCTCTTTTAATCTACTAATCAATAAATGATTTTCGAACCATATTCAATAATAACTTCAATTTAAATTGTATCAAAATAATAAAATCAAGTCAATCAAAATAAAACAAAAAGATTATTAATGATACCATATTAAAAAACAGGCACTGATTTACCTAAAAATTCCTATTAAATATTCACAATTTATATCAACACAAAAGACTTAACTTTCTTGTTAAATATAGATATTTTGTCAAATCCTATTTCTTTTAAAATGTCATATATCTCTTTATTAAATATAGATGTTTGAGAAGGAGCGTGGCTGTCAGAAGCAAATGTCACATTTTCTCCACCTATTTCTTTATAAAGTTTTAATATTTCTATATTTGGATACATTTCTCTGGGTCTTTGCCTTAAACCAGCAGAACTAACTTCCATAGTCATATCTCGTTTAATCATTTCTTCTAAACATTCTGAGATAATATCTTTTGCAATGTTAATATCAAATAGTCCATAAAATCGACATCCATGTCTTTTAATCCAATCAAAATGTCCAATAGTAGTAAACATATTTGTACATATGGCTTCTTTTACAGTTTGAAAATATCTAATATAAGCCTCTTTATCAGTTTTTCCAATAAAATAATCATCACAAAATGCAGCTGGCACTCCATCAACTCTATGGCAAGATCCTATGATATAATCAAAATCATGTAACATTATGAAATCACATATTTGAAGAAAAAATTCCCTTTGATAATCAATTTCAACTCCTATTTTAATTTTTAAATCAGGAAATAACGGAGAAACTTCTGCAATCCTTTTTTCTTGCTCTGAAAATGAAAATTTGTTATAGCAAAAACTGGATTCTAAAAAGTCTATATGCTCTGTAATACAAATTTCCTTTACATCTTTATTCATTGCCGATTCACATAAGTGAAGTAAAGTCTGTTCATTATCATTTGACATTTCAGTATGAGTATGATAGTCTATGAAATAATATCCCAAGTTTTAAATCCTTAATCAAATTTTTTAAGAGTAGTTTTTGAACTAAGGCAGTGAATATATATATCATTTTACAAAGTCAAAAAGCGTTTTTAATATGTTCTACAATCTTCATGTTTCCTTTTTCATGAGAAATTCCAATTACATCTATTCTGCAATCCATATCAATTTTATTATCATAAATATATAATTCTGCCGCTTTTCTGACTTTTTCTGCCTTTTTAGAACTAACTGACTCTACAGCTCCTACAAAAGCTCCAATTTTTCTGCACCTTACTTCTATAAAAACCAAAGTATTCAAATCTTTGCTTCTTGCAATAATATCAATCTCACCACAAGAAGAGTACCAATTTCTCTCTATAATAATATATCCTAAGGAATCTAAATATTCACAAGCAAATCCTTCTGCTAATTTTCCTAATATAGATCTAACAGAGTCCATTGCTTTTCCTCTTTTTTTTCATGCAAGTCATTTTTAACCATAGATTTTATAGGCTCAAAACTCAATCTATGACACTTAGAAATTCCATATTTTTTTATTGCCTCTATATGCTCTTTTGTGCCATATCCCATATGTTTTGCAAAATTGTATTCTGGAAATTCCTCGTGTAACTTAATCATAATTTTGTCTCTTGTAACTTTTGCTATAATAGATGCTGCTGCCACAGATATAATCTTGGAATCTCCTTTTACAACAGCCATATGAGGTACAACAAGATTTTTTACAGGCAACCCATCAACCAATGCAAAATTCACAGACACATTTAAGGTCATATTTTCCAATGCCTTGTTCATAGCTTTATGGGTAGCATTTAATATATTTATTTCATCAATTTCTTCTACAGAACATGTACCAACCCCTATGCTTACAGCATCTCTTTGTATGACATCAAACAGAGAATCTCTTTTAGAAGGAGTAAGTTTTTTGGAATCATTTATTCCATCAAAAACATAATCACATGGAAGAACTACAGCAGCTGCTACTACTGGTCCAGCCAAAGGACCTCTGCCAGCTTCATCAATTCCAGCTATAATTTTATAACCCATATTTCTGTATTCATTTTCTAAATCTAAAAAGCTCATAATAAAAAACTACATTTAAAAAATAATTTCATTGCTTTTCCTTAATATACACACTTAAATATTTTTCATTTTTTAATTCTTCAATAGAAAGTAAAGCCAGAGAAAAAGTTATATACATAATTCCTGTAGCCATCATAACAATACCCGAATCATTAACTGCAAATCCTACAACCATAGCTACTATTAATCCACAAAATCCAGCTCTTAATATTCTGTGTCCTGAAAAAAGCTTTTTTGTAACTCCCATGGGGTTAAATAAAATTATAATGAGAAATATAAGACAAGAAATAAGAGCAAATATCCATCTTGATACCTTCATTAAAGTAAGGTTCATTTCTAATTTTCTTATTACAGTGTTAGTAATACCACTAACATCTCCATTCATTAACCCTGAAAATGCTCTTCCAATATGTGTCTCTGCTCCATAAATCATATTAAAAAAAACAATACCACCTGCAATTAAAAGTATTCCTAAAGCCAAAACAATAAAAAATTTAGTATCATATTTGAAGTTTAAAGCATATAGGAAAGCAAATCCCATACCACATACCGCTGCCAACATCCCTCCAAAATTTGTCCCCAAAAATGGAGCTCCTATTAGAAAAATAGTAAATATTGACACAATGAAAATAAAAAAAGAAAAACATTTTAAATTGCTTTTCATATCCCATAAAATATAAGAAAATAACATAGCACACGCAATTAATATCCCACAATATTCATTTCCTAGACCGTAAAATCTGGCTCCAACCATAGGATCGTAACTCAAAAGGCTTCTTTGGGCAAAAAATTCACCAAAAACTATATCTCCAGAAACAATAGTAAATATTAAAAAACATATAGACAAGATTATTTGCTTAATTGAATTTTTCCATATTTTTTTAAGTAAAAACAAAAGTAATGTACTGAAAAGCATAATAAATACAATTTGACTATAAATATATGCAATCTTTAAAATAGGACTTATCAATATTGCCAATGGAACAAGCATTAAAAACATAGTCAAATTTTGTACAAAAGAAATTAACTTATTTAAATCAAATAATTGTCTGTAAAAAATTAAAACAAAAGCTAAACTCAATGCCACAATTCCTGACATAGCTACAAATCCAATAATTACATTAGGTCTAGTTTTATAAGTATTGATAATTCTGGAATTTTCTTTTAATAAATCATTTATAGTGCCTATTTTAGTGTTTTTTGACACTATAGGCACAAAACCTGTAGAACTATTTACAATATTAAAATAGTTTAAAATATCTGCAGTAATATCACAAGTGCTAATAAAACCATCTCTTTTAGTAGTATCAGAAGTAAGAACAGAAAATGATTTTATATCATTTCTTAGCATAACTACAGGTAAAAGAGAATTGGGCTGTTCACCTATTTCAAGAGGCATTATAGAAACATTATAATTAATATCCTTTGTTAACAAAAGGTTGTTTAATTTGACATTGAAATCAAAAAAATCAGAAAATATCATATTTTTGATTTCGTTGTTTTTATCTTGAGAATAAAGAGCAGACTCTTTATCCATTCTATAAAAATCACCACATTCAACAACAGCAAATAAATTTTTGCTGTTTTTTATTTTTTTGCTTATATGAGAAATAATATAATTGTAATCAGTTCTTACTCCATATGGATACCTAAAATCGCTTATTACAGATTTTGATATAGTATCTGCATTCTCTTTACCTGATATTTGTCCTTTGTAATCCATTGCTATAATACTAGCCGGTCTAAAAGGATGGTCGTTTAAATCACTTTTGCCATAGAATAAAATTTCAACATTGTTTTTGCTCAGTAATTCACCCAGCATTCCTATTTTGGCACCATAATGCAAAGACTTTTGTATGTTTTTCGATCTGGATATTCCTGCATTTACAAATGCAGTATTATTTCCTACCTTATATCCTGTAATTCTTTCATAATATTCAGAAACACGCTCATCTGATATAGATTCTGTTATAGTTGACATAGCAGACATACTTATATCTGTAGCTAATGATTCACTCCAAATTTTTGGTATAGATATAGCCGATTTTTCTCCAGCAGAAATAGTAGTCGCTGCATTCTGAAAATTGGATTTACCTCCAGTTCTATTGCTTGCCAATGCCATAGCTGATTTTTGATTTAATAACTCTTGAAAATCCTTGTTTTTACACTCATACAAATCCATCAGAGACACATTTCTAGGTATAATCATTATATAAATACTATTGGCATGTCCACATATTGAAATGAATATAAAACAAATAACTCCAATAACAAATGTACTCATTCTGCTTTTATAATACACGTTCATTAATTTTCTATTTTTCTCCAAAAAGATAAAATTACTTATACAAATAAAGCAACATGTAAGAGGAATATTTATATTTTAGGCTTAGAAGCATATTTTATTCGTTTAATGGGTACTGCTTCAGCTCCCCATATGTTATTTGTATATTCTTTTATAGCTCTATCAGAAGAGAAATATCCACATCTTGCAACATTTAAAATAGACTTTCTAGTCCATTCTTCTCTATTTTCATAAGCTTCATCAACTTTTCTTTGAGCATTATAATACATGTCAAAATCAGCCATTAGCATATATTTATCTACTCCCATAAGTTCGTCTAAGATGAATTTAAACGCTCCATGATCTGCTTGACTGAAATAGTCAACTTCAATAAGTCTTATGATTTTTTGTATAAGAGGAGATTTTATAATATATTCTTGGGGATTGTAATGCTTTTTAAGTTCTGATATTTCATCAGATGTATGTCCAAATATGAATATATTTTCATCCCCTACATGATCTTTTATTTCTATATTAGCTCCATCTAAAGTTCCAATAGTCAATGCTCCATTAAGAGCCATTTTCATATTTCCTGTTCCAGATGCTTCATATCCAGCTGTAGATATTTGTTCAGATAAATCTGCCGCAGGTATTACGTTTTCCGCTAACGTAACCCTATAATTAGGTAAAAATACTAACTTCATTTTACCCTTCATATCTGGATCTAAATTAATGGTATCCGCTACCATATTTATAAAATATATGATTTGTTTTGCATTCCAATATCCTGGTGCTGCTTTTCCACCAATCATATAAGTTCTACTCACCACAGGTGAATTTGGGTTTTCCTTTATTTCCAAATATCTGCCAATAATATACAATATAAACAATAATTGTCTTTTATATTCATGAATTCTTTTTACTTGTACATCAAACATAGTGTTTGGATTCACGATAATTCCACTGTCCTTTGATAAAAACTTCATAAACTCTGTTTTATTTTCTTTTTTGACTTTATTCCATGCCTCTCTGAAATTGGAATCATCAACAAACTTTTCTAATTCTATAATTTTTTCTAAATCATCGCTCCATCCTTCTCCAATAGCAGAATTTATAAGATTTGTCATTTTTATATTAGCATATAAAATCCATCTTCTGGGAGTTATACCATTAGTAACATTGATAAATTTACCTGGGTAATACTCTGACAGATCTTTAAATATTGTTTTAGTAATTAAATCACTATGTAATTTAGCTACTCCATTTACTTTATGAGAACCAACCACAGAAAGAGAGGCCATTTTAACTCTTTTAATTCCTTCTTCTGCAATAATAGACATATTTTTTAACTTATTCACATCTCCTGGATATTTCATAGACACATCTTTCATAAAAAAGTGATTAATATCATAAATAATCTCCATATGCCTAGGAAGGAGAGCTTCCATAAGGGTAACAGGCCATTCTTCTAAAGCCTCTGGCAAAAGAGTATGGTTAGTATAAGCAAAAGTTTTTGTGGTAATATTCCACGCTTTATCCCACTCAATATTATAAACATCAATAAATAATCGCATTAATTCAGCAATAGCTAAACTGGGATGAGTATCGTTAAGTTGTATTGCAATTTTATCTGGAAAAATATCAAAATTTGAGCCATGCTCTCTTATAAATCTTTTAACAATATCACTAACAGATGCTGCTACCAACGTATATTCCTGCTTTAATCTCAATTCTTTTCCTTCAAATATATTATCATTCGGATATAAAACTTTAGTAATATTTTCAGTAATTACTTGATTTTCACAAGCAGCCATATAGTCTCCAGTAGAAAAATAATCTAAATTAAATTCTTCAGTAGCATGAGCACTCCACAATCTTAAAACATTTACATTAGCATTAGAATATCCACAAACAGGAGTATCTGTAGCCATAGCAATTACATCAAGAGATGGTTCCCAAAGGGAAGATTTAGTAGTATCATTTCCTATTAATCGACTAACTTTTCCTCCAAAATGCACCATAAATTTATGCGAATTTCTTAAAACTTCCCATGGGTAAGGCATAGCCAACCAATTATCTGGCTTTTCGATTTGCTTCCCATCTATAATATGCTGATTAAACATACCATATTCGTATCTCAAACCATAACCATGAGAAGGAATCCCTAAATTTGCCATAGAAGCAAGAAAACAGGCTGCTAATCTTCCTAGACCACCATTTCCAAGACCAGCATCACTTTCTTCTTTCATCACTTCTTCTAGATCAACTCCCATATTTTTTACGGCTTCTTTTACTATATCATATAAACCTAAAGAAATAAGAGAATTTCCCAACATTCTTCCAATCAAAAATTCCATTGATATATAAAAGACTCTTTTGGGTTTTGTTGTAGAGTATGTATTTTGAGTAACAAGCCATCTTTCAATCATATGATCTAAAACTGAAAATGCTACTGACATATATCTGTCATAATCGGTCATGTCAATTTCACTTTTTGCCAATCTCTGCTTTAAATTTTCATCAATACATTCTTTAAATACTTCAGCTTGTTTTAAAAAATCATCATTAGGATTTACAATATTATCCATATAAATTACCATTTATCCATTTCTTAATTCACATATACATTATAATATATTCAAGCTATTTATGCAAATTTAAAAAATTACCACATATTAATGACATTTTTTAAAAATTGTTATATAATAATTATGGTTTTTCAAAAATAATTATAACAAAGAAAATAATATGAAACTTAATAAACGAATAGTTTTTTCTATATATAGATATTATCTGCTCTTTTTTGCCATTTTAATGACAATAACAGCAACCTCTATTTGCCTGTTTCCTATGAATATTTTTGTAAAAATTTTAATAAGTTCAGTTTCTTTTGGTTTTTTATGTGGAATATGTCTTCTTCTATTAAGACAAATAAAGCGTAATCCCATTATTATAATATTTTTGACTGGAATATTTGTATTTGTAATAGGATATTTTTTAACTTATAATCCATCTGTATTTAAAAGAGATAAAAGCACTATAGAATACAAATATTGTTCTTACGTAAAAAAATGGCAGGGAACTCCTTACAAAAAAAACGGTGAAAGCAAGTATGGAATAGATAGTAATGGTATAGCCAAATCCTCTATGTGGCAATCCATGTTAAAATACTCTTTGAAAAATAGTGATTGGGAACTTCTTTTCCACAAATGCCCTGTTTTTTGGTGGAGAGATTTAAGTGATCAAGATATAGTAAATGGAAAATATAATTATACTTATCAGAAAGGCACATACGTTAGTCTTTATGATATTCCAGAAGAAAATCTTGATAATGGAGATATGATTTATATTCAAAGACATGAACTTTTACTAATATATATAGGTAATAATGAATGTATATATTCAAACAAAACAGCTGGTGTTACAAAATTAAATTTACATAATAAAGATATAAAATTAAGAAATAGCCCAGTAATTCTTATTGGTTGGAATCTATTCAAAAAATAAATAAATTAAGGAAGCAACTATGAAAAAAACTTTACTAATATTGTTAATTTTACTCCTATCATTCTATTTTTCCTCTTTATGCTTTGGAGGAAACATGAATAAAGAATTTATAAAAGCAAATAATGAATTTGGATTCAAGCTTTTAAAGGACTTAAAAGATAAAAATACAAACATAATGATTTCCCCTATCAGCATTGAATCAGCCCTAGGTGCTTTGTCTGGAGCAGGTGCTACAACAGAAAAAAACAGTATTTTACAAGCACTGGGAGCAAATTCTTTGACAATTGATCAACTTAATCAAAATAACAAAGAATTATTAAGATTATGTAAAACTCCTGGCAAAGGCATAACTCTAAACTTAGCAACCTCTTTATGGTTGCAGAACAATCTTAATCCCAACAAAAAATACAAAGATTTTTTGAAAAACTATTATAATGCAGATATATCAAATGTAAATTTTGCTAATCCAGATAAAGCAGCTGATATTATTAACCAATGGTGTTCAAACAAGACAAATCATATGGTTTCAAAAGCTGTAGACAAAAGTAGCTTGGAAAATGCTAGTACAGTTTTATGCAATGCTCTTTACTTTTTTGGCACATGGACAGAACCT
>JGI994J12354_10002740_pt1 | contig 16877 bp, 9 predicted proteins | sample IntmicLarv3ML3BL_FD_12354 | JGI IMG/M metagenome (IMG submission 12354) | reverse complement strand
CGGAGTGACAAGCCCGGCTCGGCCCTGGTTTAAGCTGATGGCGAGTGATCCGGATTTTGCGGATATTGAAGCGGTGCGGGCTTTCTTTGATGAGTGTGAGCGGCGGATGATGGCAGTATTTTCTCGGTCGAATTTGTATAATAGTCTTCATGCGCTTTATTTGGAGCTGGCAGGCTTTGCAACCGGTGCGGTACTGGTGGAAGAGGATTTTGATACTACGATTCGATGCCGGACTTTTACTTCCGGTGAGTATGCTTTGGGAATCGGTGCAGATCTTCGGGTGAATCGGGTGGCTCGGTTGGTGGAATTTACTGCGGGGCAGCTTTTGGAAGATTTTGAAACCGATGTACTTCCGGAAGAGATCTTGAAGGAAGCGAAAGAGGATAAAAATTACCGGAAGATTTATAAGGTGGCTCATTTGGTGGAGCAGAATCCGAATTTCAGTGAAGCTGATAGCTTGGAAGGTCGGGTGCCGGCCAAGTATAGGTCAATTTACTGGTTGGAAGGGAAAACCAATGAGAAGCCGCTGCGGGTGGAAGGATACTCGGAAATGCCAATCATAACTCCCCGCTGGGATCTGGTGGCCAATATGGTGTATGGCCGGGGGCCTGCTTGGGAGTGCTTGGGCGAGGTAAAGCAACTTCAGCGGCTGGAGCGGGATTTTATGGGTGGCCTCGCTAAGCAGGTAAATCCGCCGGTAAATGTACCGGATACCCGGGTAAAGCCGAACACGATGCCCGGTGGGGTCAATTATTATTCGGCTACCGGAGCGGAAGGGCGGCCGATAATTACGCCGCTTTATGCGGTGAATTTTGATTTGAGCGGGTTGCGTGAAACGATTCATGGAAAAGAGCAGTCGGTGCGGGAGTACTTTTATGCAGACCTTTTTCAAATGCTCAGTAGCTATGCGGGGCCGCAAATGACAGCCCAGGAAGTAATTGAACGGCATGAGGAAAAGATGATTATGTTGGGGCCGGTACTGGAGCGGCTTCATTCAGAGCTGCTTACTCCTTTAATTGAGCGGACTTTTGCAATCATGGGTCGGATGAATCAGCTTCCAGATCCGCCGGAAGAGCTTGAGGGCGAGGATGTAAAGGTCGAGTATGTGTCTATTTTGGCTCAGGCTCAGAAGATGGCCAATGTGAAGGGCTTTAATGAGATGGTGCAATTTGTGGGAACCATTGCCAATCTGAAGCCGGAATCTGTGCAGCAGATGGATGAGGCTGAGATGATTGATCGTTATGCTGAGGCTTTGGGAATTCCGCCGGGCTGCGTGATTGGTCGGGATGAGTTGATGGCGATTCGTCAGGCGGCTCAGGAAGAGCAGGAAAAGATGAAGCAGTTGGCAGATGTTCAGGCCGGGCTTAATATGACGGGTCAGGCTGCGGGAGTGGCGAAGGATTTGAGCCAGGCTCAGATGTCGGATCCGAGTGCATTGGCGGCAATACTTGGGCAGGGAGAAGGTGGGATGATGTGAAGTATGGAACGATGCCGATTGAACAGGTAAGGCAGGAGAAGCTGAGGATTGTACTGGATGAACAACTTCAAAAGGATTTTATGAAATTGCTGGACTCGAAAGAGGGCCGGCGTTTTTTTTGGAATTTTATTGGTCAGTGCCGGGTTTTTTCTAATTCTTTTACCGGATCATCGGAAACTTTTTTTCTGGAAGGTCAGAGAAATGCGGGGTTGGCGATTTTGTCTTTGATTCCCCTGGATATGCTTTCCAGGATGGAAAAAGAATACCAGGCATCTTTGATAGAGGCCCGGGAGATTGCAAATAATTTAAGTGAAGAAAGTGAGGACTAAAACATGAGCGAAGTAAAAGAGACCGTGCAGGATAACACCGAAGACGGCAAAGGAACTGAGCAAGAGCAAAATCTGGAACCAGGTGGGGAGAAAAAAGAGGCGTTGGCCGAAACTAACACCACCGAGGTACAGACTGGCAGTCAGCTGCCGAATCTGACAGCAACCGAAAAAGAAGGCGAAGGCCAGAGCCAGGAAGAGGGCAAGACTGAGGAAAAAGCGGAGGGCGGAGCTCCTGAAGCCTATGAGCGATTTTCAATCGAACTTCCTGAAGGTGCGGAATATGATGAGGCAATGGCTGCGGAGTATGGAACGATTGCAAAGGAATTGAATTTGAGCCAGGAGAGTGCGAATAAATTGGCATCTTTCTATGGTGAGAAGATGAAGGCAGCTTATGCGGAGCAGCAGCGGGCATTGGCGGACTATCAGCAGAGCTTGATTGATCAGGTGATGGCTGATCCGGAGATCGGCGGTAATAACTGGGCCGGTAAAGCTGAGGTGCTGGTGAAAAAAGCCGTAAGCACTTTTGGCGGGCCGGAGCTTGAGGAGTTGGTGCGGCAGAATCCGATTTTGGGATGCCACCCGGCTTTTATTAAGGCTTTACACAATGCGGGCAAGCTACTTTCGGAAGGTTCTTTTGTGGATCATAGAGCCGGTGATGCAGGCACGAAAAGTACAGCTGATGTGATGTTTGGTGATATGGCCGGGGTAAGTAAGTAATTTTGAGAGGATGATAAATAATGACGGTTATTGGATATACTGCGTTGACTTTGGCGGATTGGGCGAGGCGGCTTGATCCTAATGGAAAAGTAGATAAAATTGTGGAGATTCTGAATCAGCAGAATCCAATTCTGGATGATATGCTGCTGATTGAGGGGAATTTGCCAACCGGACATAAGCACACGATCCGGACAGGGCTCCCAGCGGTGGCTTGGCGACTTCTCAACTATGGAGTAAAGCCCAGCAAGAGCACTACAAAACAGGTAACGGATAACTGTGGGATGCTGGAAACTTATTCTGAAGTGGATAAGAAGCTGGCAGAGCTAAATGGGAATACACCGGAGTTTTTACTTTCCGAGTCGTCCGCTTTTATGGAAGCGATGAACTTGGAAATGGCTGATACTTTATTTTATGGAAATACCGATAAGAAGCCGGCTGCTTTTATTGGACTGGCTCCACGATATAGCAAGAAGACTCGGGAAAATAAAGATGTGGAAGATACTGCGGATTATGTGATTGATGCCGGTGGTACCGGTAATAAATGTACTTCAATCTGGCTGACGGTATGGGGTCAAAATTCACTGTTTGGAGTATTCCCGAAAGGCTCGAAAGCCGGACTGCAGATGGAGAATAAAGGCCAGGTCACTTTGGAAGATGCGGACGGCGGCCGCTATGAGGGGTACCGAACTCATTATTCTTGGGATCTTGGATTTACGGTGCGGGATTTCCGTCAGGTAGTGCGGATTGCTAATATTGATACCACGAAGCTGGCTGAGATGGATTTGGTGGGCTGCATGGTAGAGGCTTTGGAGAAGGTGTATAATCTTTCCGCTGGAAGGCCGGTATTTTATGCAAATCGCCGAGTGCTGACAGCGGTGCGGAATCAGATCCGAAAAACCGAGAATGTGCATTTGACTCTTCAGGATGTCGGCGGCAAAAAAGTTACCCACTTTGATGATGTGCCGGTGCGCCGAGTGGATGCGATTGTAAATACTGAGAGTGCGATTTAATGTGTTGGGGGCAGCCTGGCTGCCTCTTATTTTCTAAAATAGAAAGGGTGGTTTTTTGTGTATTGGGATAAACTTTTAATGTTTTCTGAAAATGCTGCGATTGGAGCCGGTAATTCTACAAATACGGTAGATCTTGGAGCTGCCGGTGCTGCATATCCTCAGCCTCATTTGCAGGTGGTGTTGGATACACCGCTGACGGATTCCCAGGGACTGACAGTAGAGGTGCAGACTGCTGATGCTGCAGATGGTACTTTTGTGACGGCAGCGACTTATAAAGCGGTGACCGGGCAGGCTTCAGCGATTGCGGAGCGGTTGCCTTATGATTTGAAGCAGTTTGTACAGCTTAAATATTCGGTGACCGGTACGCCGACCGGAAAAATGACTGCCGGTGTGGTGCTGGATATAAATTTAGGATAAAACAGAATAAGAAGAAGGGAGCGGCGTGCTTTGGGTGCGTGGCTTCCTTCTTTTTTTTTGAGGTGGAAGATGAATAATTTAAAAGTAGTGATTTGTAATCAGGCTTTGGGCTTGGTGGGAGATTCAAGAATTGAAAGCCTGGAAGAAAGTAGTGTAGAGGCGAGGATTTGTCGGCAGTTTTTTGAGCCGATTTTGGATGAAGTGCTGAGAGAATTTCGTTGGAACTTTGCACTGAAGGTGGAGCCTTTGAGCTATACCGGTACTGCTCTTGATATGAAGCAGCATCGTTATAAAAAGCCGAAAGAGTGCGTATTTGTGGCAGCGGTGTATGGCTCGGCAGGGCCTCAGAAGGTACCGGCGACTTTTCGGATTGTCGGGGATGATATTTGGTGCAATATTGAGCAAGCAGTGGCGGAATATGTGTCGAACTCTTTTGAGCTGGGGCGGATGGATTCGTTATTTCGCTCGGCTTTTGTGCATCGACTGGCAGCAGAAATTTGTACTGACTTGACTGAATCACCGGGCAAGAAAAATCAGATACTTCAGATTTATTTTGAGGCACTGGCAAAGGCAAAGGTGGCGAGTGCTCAGGAAAGCCGGGAAGAAGCTGATGAGCATAATCCTTATATAGATGCCAGGAGCTAGGAGGGAATGATATGGCGTTTAGTATTTTAAAACAATCTTTTTCCGGTGGAGAGCTATCACCCTCACTTTCGGCTCGGGTGGATCTGAGTAAGTATCATTTGGGAGCTCGGAAACTTGAAAACTTTTATGTGCATCCTCATGGCGGGATTAGTAATCGAACCGGGCTGCGTTTTGTAGGAGCCGCAAAAGAAGGCAGTGAAAGGGTGCGAATCATTCCTTTTGTTTTCTCTCAGGCTGAAAGTTATGTGGTCGAGTTTGGGGTGGGGTATATTCGCTTCTTTCGGAATAAAAGCCCGATTGTTGTGGGTGATAATGTGCCTTATGAAGTGGCTTCGCCTTACGCTGAAGAGGATCTGCCTTTGCTTCGGACGGTGCAGTCTTCAGATACTCTTTTCATATTTTGCGCCGATAAGCCGCCAATGAAGCTGATTCGTTATCATCAGACTGCTTGGGTGCTGGCAGAATATGATTTTACATTGGGGCCTTTTTTGTCGGAGCGATCGATGGAGAATCGGCTGAAGGTGGTAACGGATCAGGAAGTGTCGGTGGAGTACGGCTCTCATGAGTGGACGGCGCCGGGTACTTATACTTTTACAGTACCGGAAGGAGTAAATACAATCAGTGCAAGTCTTAGGGGCGGTCAGTCTGCTTCGGTTATCAATCTACCACCAATAGGGGGTAGGCGTGAGGTTCCAGGCGGAGAAACGCTCTTGAAATCCGGCGATACGATTAATGTGCAGGCTAGTCCGGACGGCTTAAAATTAACTGTACGGCAGTCCGGCGTGACTGAGTCGGAGTCCGATACGAGCTCAACACTGGTTACGATGTCCGGGCTGCAGGTAACGCCGGGGCAGGAGCTGACAGTGGTAGTCGGTGGGGGTGGCGTAATCAGTAGTGGCTTTTATGGAGCGAATGGCTATGCAAAAGTTTGGTGGAATCAGCAACTGACGGAACAAAAATTTGGAGTAATGACAGCACTTCAGGATTTTTTCACGCCGGATCATGTGGGGTCACTCTTTAAAATTCGCCAGCAGGTACCGAGTAAGCAAAGTGAATTTCCGGATCCGGATGGTGTGAAGGTACTGAATCGGTGGAATGTGGAAACTTCCGGCTATTGGGCCGGTACAATCCGAATCGAAAGGCAAAATGCAATCTCCGGGGATTGGGAGCTGGTGAAGTCGCTGACCAGTGGGAAGGATAAAAACTACAGTGATACCGGTAGTGTGGAAAATCCGACAATGATGCGCCTGGCCAGTGATGATTTTGTGGCAGCGCTACCCCAAGGTACCAGCGGCGATAGTTATATGTTTGGTAAAGCGCTTTTGGAAACTTTGCCGACTACTTATGAAGGAGTCGTGAAGGTGACGGAATACGTAAGCCCGACTGAGGTAAAAGTGAAGATCCAGAAGGATATTGCGATTGAAGACACTTGGACAGATGAATGGTTTGAAGGTGCTTGGAGTCCAAAAAACGGTTATCCGGGCTGCATCACTTTTTATCAGGATCGGGTATTTTCCGGTGGAACTCTGACGGAGCCTCATATGTTTTTTGGCAGTAATCCCGGCGATTATCATAATTACAGCACTTCACTTCCTTTAGTGGAGAGTGATGCACTTTCGGCTCGGGTATTGGCCAGGCAAAACGGAAGGGTCCGAAGTATTACTGCGATTGGTGATTTGTTGGTCTTGACCGAAGCCGGAGAGTTTAGACTTTCTGCCAGCCGAGAAGGGGTTTTGAGTCCTACGAATATTGATGTGCAGCAGCAGGGTAATCGGGGAATCAGCGGAGCGGATCCGGTGATGGTTGGAAATCAGGTGATTTTTGTTCAATCCGGCGGTAGTACGGTGCGGGATTTTGGCTATTCTTTTGAGGCCGATGGCTTTTCCGGAAATGATTTGACGATTATGGCCCGGCATTTATTTGAAGGGTATCAAGTGGTGGAGATGGCTTATCAGCAGGAGCCGGATTCAATTATTTGGGTGGTGCGAAGTGATGGGATGCTGCTGGGGCTTACTTATATGAAAGAGCATGAGGTGTGGGCTTGGCATCATCATGTGACCGATGGCCGGGTGGAGTCTGTGGCGGTGATTCCGAAGAGTGATGGCCGGGATGAAGTTTGGTTTGTGGTAAATCGGCAGAACGGAAGATTTATCGAGGTGATGGAAGAGCGGCCGACTCGCCGTGAGATTGCAGATGCTTTTTTTGTGGATAGCGGGCTGACTTATGCCGGCGATCCGGTAACGAAGATTACCGGTCTGGATCATTTGAAAAATCAGGAAGTGGCAATTTTGGCTGAAGGTGCGGTCGTGCCTCGGCAAGTGGTGCGTGAAATCACTCATGAGGATGGGAGCATTGGCTGGGGAATTGAATTAGAGCAGCCCGCCGGTTTTGTTCATATTGGGCTTCCTTATGAGTCGGAGCTGGAAACAATGTCGATTGAGCTTCCCGGTGCAGAAACGCTTCAGGGGAAGAAAAAGAAAATTGTGAAGGTTGTTTTGCGGCTGGAAAATTCGGTAGGTGCCTGGGTCGGGGTTGATGGTAAGGAACTGCAGGAAGTAAAGTGGCGTGATATGAGCCAAGAGCTGAGTGAAAATAATGCACTTTTCACAGGAGATAAGAGGGTGCGGCCGGATTCCGGATATAACAATGATGGCCGGATGAGGGTTGTGCAGAAAGAGCCTTTGCCGTTGACGATTTTGGCTTTGGTTCCGGAAGTGGAGCTGGGCGGATGAAGAAAAAATATTGGAAGGGGCATATTTCGGTGGATCTGGCAACTCATGAAGATGCTTTGATTCTTGCCGGTCGATTGAGGGAAGCTGACCAGAGGGAGCTTTGGTCGGCTCTCCGGATGCTACCCGAAGAGGGCTGCGTGGAGTCGATAAAAAGATCGGCGATAGCTTATGCGGTGAAGCTGGAAGGGGAAGTGATTTTTGCTTTTGGTGTGGTACCGAATAATTTAATTGCTGGCAGCGGAATTATTTGGCTTTTGGGTACTGAGCGGGTGGACGATATGGGAATCACCATTCTCCGATACAGTAGGGCATTTTTGGAGAGCTTCCTGAAGCGTTGGGATTTACTGGAAAATTGGGTTCATGCGGAAAATGTGAAATCTCTTCATTGGCTGGAAAGAATGGACTTTTCGATTGGGGAGCCTATTCCTTATGGTTTTGATGATGAGAAATTTTGTCATATTCAGATTGGGGGCGAAAAAGTATGTGTGGCGGTGCCATTATCACAGGAATAGGAATAGCCGGGCAGATTATGGGCGGCTTTGGTGAAAAGGCTCAATATGATGCTCAGGCGGCAGCTTATAAGGCTAATGCTAGGGTAAGTGAGCAAAATGCACAACTGGCCAGAGCTCAGGCAGAGCAGGCCGGAGAAATGGGGAAATGGGAAGAGCAGCAATTTAGGAAAGATGTGGATCAGCAGCGGGGAGCTCAAAAGGCAGCGGTCGGAGCAAGCGGCATTGAAATGACTGGTAGTGCTGCGGCAGTGATGGATGATACTCGGTCGATTGAGGAAGAGGATGCGGCAATGATTCGTTATAATACTCAGCTGCGAAAGACTGCTTTTATTAATGAGGGGCAGAGCTTCATGCAGGAAGCATCGAATCACCGGCACGCTGCAAAGAGTGCGAAAAAAGCCGGAAAAGCAGCACTAACCAGAAGTTTGATTGATGCGGCAGTGACTGGAGCACTTTCATTTGGTGGCGGCAGTGGTGCGGCGAAAGTGCCAAAGCCTGATTCCACTTTGAGTTTGGGAAGTACGGTGTCTAAAATGTCGGATACGATGAAAGGTGCAGTCGGCAAAATGAAAGGATGGGGAACGCGATGAGGGTGCCAACAAGTCAGAATCGGGTAGCTCCTGATGCACTTCCGGGATTCAGGCAGCGGCAGAATTATGGAGCGGAGCACTTTGGCGGTATTGAAGCCGGACAGATGGTGGAAAATGGAAAACTGCTGGGGCGTATTGCGGTACGGCTTGATGAAAAAGAAACTGCAGATGTGCAGAATCTTTTTAATACTTTCCGGCAAGAGGTATCACACCGATTTGAAAATAATGAGGACGGTTTTTTTACTCGGGAAGGCGCTGAGGTCGAGGGCACTTATGAAAGAGCCGGCATTTATATGGATGAGGTGTCCGGAAGATATACTGAAGGGCTTAGTGGCAGTGCCAGGAAAAAATTTGAATCTTTGTCGATGGGTGTAAAGACTTCGTATTTATCGACTGCAGACCGATTTGAAGCAAAGGGATTGAGAGCTTATGAAGATGCCAGCTTTCAGGCAGCTCAGGCCGGATTGACCGATGATATTATCCGGGCTGAAGGTGATAAGGATAGAAGTATGCCGCTGATTGAGTCGAAGGTGGCCAGTGTGCGGGCAAAGTATGCGCCTTATGGTGAAGAGATTGTGAATCAAAAAGTGCAGGAAGAGCTGACCAATACTCATATTTCGGTGGTGACCGGATTGGTGGGCAAAAATCCGATAGCTGCTCAAAAGTGGTTGGAAACTTTTGAGGATCAGATTGGGCCGGCTGTGAAAGATGAACTTGCGGGCAAGGTGGATAAGGCAGTATTTACCGGAATATCCGCTAATTTATATGAATCTACTTACAGTCAATTTCAAGGGGATATTGAAAAAGGTCGGGCTTTTGTGAAGGCACAGGCAGCGGCACTATATCCGAACCAGCCGAATATGCAGAAGCAACTAATCAAGGGCTATGATACCCACTGGAAAACTGAGGAAGGTGTCCGGAAGGAAGTGCAGGGGGCGAAGCTGGATGGCTTTTATACAAATGTGGTGACCGGTGCTGAAGGATTTACAAACTATAAGGCGGCGTATCAAAATTTAATGAATTTAGACCTGGATGGGGATAAATTAAAAACGGCAGATACTTACTTGCGGGCAAAATTCGGAATGAATGAAGATGGGGGCTTGAAGAAAAGTCCGCCGGGAAATAAATTGAATGCGATCTTTGATATTGCCAGCGGTAAATATACAGATGTGGCAGCATTTTCTAAAGCATATCATGGTAAGCTGTCGGATAATGATTATGTCACTCTGGCATCGGGATTGATTAAAGATCCTGCCAGCGGGCAAGCACAGGGGCAAGTAATTGCCAATGTATTTAAAACGAGTGATTTACCAGAGGATGATTATTCTGAATTTAATGAATGGGTTCAGGGAGATATTAAGGCTTTTCTTTCTGACAAGGGTCGGCAGCCGAATCAAATGGAGATTGAAAATATGGCAATCGAGGCGGCGAAGAAAAAAGTAAAGCGAAGGGTGGAAGGTCGAATTTATGATTCCACCAGCAAGGTGCCGGCTTATCATTATGGAAATGCCGCCAGGGAAGTCGGCGAGGATGGGGAAGTACTGGAAACCAGAGATGGCAAAAGGTATATCACACGAAAGAATCCATTTACCGGTGAAACAGAAGTCATGGAAATCGAAGGGGGTGACTAAGGATGGCAGGATTGCGATTTACGCCGGATGGACGAGTGGAAGAGGGCGAGGCGAGCGGGGAGCTTCAGCAGCCGGCTTCTTCCGGTGGCTGGCGACCTATTTCAGAAATACCGGGGCTTGCGGAGAAAGTAGAGGAAAATCAGAAGTCTTTTAGTGAGAAGGCTTCTGATTTTTTTACGCCGGAACATTTGAAGCCCGGCTATCAAGAACGAAAGTTGAAGGAAGATGCCGAGCAGTTGAAGACAGATGCCAAGCAATGGGATGATGAGGCCGGAAATATTGTCCGGCGATTGAATCCGGATCTAAGGGAAGGGAAAAGCTTTTTTCCGGAAGCGGAGCGATTGCGAAGAATAGACGAGCAAATATCTCAGTTCTATCCGAATCCGGAAGTTTTTGCCAATGATTTGAATCTGGCGGATCAGTATGGATTGACACAGGAGCAACTGCAGGATCCGGAAGTCCGAAAAGCGGTGCTTTGGCGGTTGCAGCGGGATCGGCTTAAAGATTCAGAATTTTATGATCGGGTTGTGGAGGAAAATCCAGTGCTCCATAAATTTATGATGAATTACCAAAATATGGCTTTAATTCGAACACGTAAAGATATTTATAAAAATTTGGAAGATCTTCTTTCTCCGGGTCAATATGTGAAAGCGGGATATACTAGGGCAAACCTGACAGTGGAGCGGGGGAAATTGGGAACAAACCAGGCGCTTGCTTCAGAAGGGTTTGGTCAATTTTCGGAAGAGCAAAGTGCCAGGGTCGGTGCGATTGGCCGAGAGATGGAACAGATTGAGGATCCGGAAAGTTTTATTGGCGGCGTGTATCAAGGTACCGGAGAATTTGGCGGTCAGATGGCCAATATGGGGATGAAATCTATTGCTTATGGTATCGGTGCCGGAATAGGCGGCGCTGCGGTTGGTGGTGGGATTGGTTACGTTGTGCCGATTCCTGGCGGAACTGCACAAGGAGTCCGAACCGGTGCAAGGTGGGGCTGGAAGGCCGGTGTTGTCGCCGGTGGAGCAAAGGAAGCCTTTGAAATCGAATTTGGAAATGCTTACCTAGACCTTAAAGAAATGCGGGATGAAAATGGCAATCCCCTAGATGAAGATACAATCAAGGCGGCAGCTTTTGCGATTGGCTGCTTTAATGCGGGGCTGGAATTGGTTCAGGTCGGCTTTTTACTACGGAATTTTCCGGGAGCAAAGAAACTGCTGGGCAATCTAACCAAAGAAGGTATTGAGGAGCTGGTGGTCAATCGTTCTTATAAAGAAATTGCCGGACGGTTTGGAAAAAACTATGGGAAAACTGTGGCCGGTGAAGCGATTACTGAGGTGGCTCAGGAGTCGATTAATATTGCCGGTGAGGAATATGCCAAAAGCAGAACCAATGAGCTGCAGGGCACGAATTTTGAGGCGGCTACTCAGGAAGAGATTACAGATCGGCTCACTGAAACCGGAGCAAAGACGGCTCAGGGAATGCTTCTTTTGGGCGCTATTGGGCCCGGCGGCCGATTAGCAAAAGATACTCAGCAGGTACGAACTGCACAGAAGGAAGCTAATGTTTATAATCAGATGGGGCTTTTGGCGAAACAAAATCAGTCCGGCCAGATTCGGCCGCAACTGATGGAAGCCTTTGTGGGAGAGGTCAAGAAAAAAGAGGGCGCTCCTTATCAAAATGTGTATGTGCCGCTCCAGGTATTGCATCAGGAGTATGGTGATGTGGAAGGTATCTCCGGAACTTTGGGAATTGCTCCGGAAGCAATCCAAGAGGCGGCTGCTACCGGTGGGAAGCTGGAAGTGCCTTTGGAGAAATGGATGGCTCATATTGCGCCGACTGAGCATCATGAGAAGATGGCCGAATATGTCAGCTTGACTCCGGATGGAATTTCTCCAGCAGAAGCAGTCGAGATTGAGGCGGATGCGCTGGAGATCGGTGATGCGGATTATGAGCCGGAAGTGGAGCAGAAAAAAGAGCGGGCTACTCGCCGTCAGCAATCGGTGGAAGTATTCCGCCAGGTCGAAGCCCAGCTGATTGCTACCGGAATGACTCCGGCTGAGGCGAGAATCAATGCGGGAGTTTGGGGCAGTCGTAGCTATGCTGCCAGCATGATGAAAAAGGATCTTACGCCGCTGCAGTGGTTTAAGGATATGAATTTTCATGTACAGATTGGCCGGCAGGCGGATTTAAGCGTGCAGGTACCGCAAAATATGACGGAGGAAAGAGCGGCAGTAACGCAAGGACTTCAGTATGATATTCCGATTAGTGAGGGCGATTCGCCGGATATGGGAAATTTGAAGCCGGAGCTTCAAAATGCACTCCCTCATGTGGGTGGGCTTTTGAAGCAGTTTGGACTGGAAGAAGGGGCTTTAATCACAAGTGGCTATCGAAGTCCTGAGCATAATGCGAATGTGGGTGGTGCAGAAAATAGTTACCATACACATGGGGATGCAATCGATATTTATATCCCGGCGGGAAAAGAATCCCAACGGATTGAACTGGAAGAGGCTTACAAATCGTATTTTTCTGAGGTACTTTATCATGATGCGGGTACCGGGCTGCATCTTCATTTGGGCGGTTATAAGGGTGGATTAGAAAATGTCACGCCACCCACAGCACTGAATCGAACCCAGCAGGTTTTGAATCAGGCTATGAATGCGAATGTGGATTTGGATATTGAAGTGCCGATTGTGAAGGTGGAAACGCCGCAATTTTCGGATATGGCTTTTCATGAGGTACGGCGGGAATTTCCGGCGGAGATTCGGAAAAATGTGCTGGCTTCTTTTCCAATCGTGAATAATCACAGTGGCATGGAGATCCGGATGACTGGAAATGATTTTAAGCACGCAATGAGTGTTGATGCAGATTATGCAAGTGGTAAGGTACATTATGAAGCACTGGCAGTATTGCCGGAATTAGTAAAAAACGGCTATTTGGTAGAATCATACAATGATAGAAAAAATCAACAGGGTGTAACTAAGGTTCATCGTTTTTTTGCACCAGTGGAAATAAATGGGGAAGTCCATGCAATAAAAATGACCGTGAAGGAATATGAAAAAGGCTTTATCAAAATTGATAAAGAAGCATTGGAAAGTATCCAAGTCAAAAAGCTATATCATTCAGAGGTAGCAAAAAAAATAGAGCCCACAGGCTCTAAGTCTGTAAGCTCTATTGAATCCGGTCGCAAATCCATGGACAAACCCACAGAATTACCCACATGGCCCCCGCCGAACTCGGATACAACTGCCTCAGTAAAGGAATCGTCTGTGGCAACTCCAATAAATCAACCGTCAGAAGTATCTACCTCTATTATAAACCAGGGGCGGGAGAGCGTCAAGGTGCGGGAAATGCTGGAAGGGCTGGCAGATGAAGATGGGGCAGGATATATCAATGAAGATGGTAGTGGGAATTTTGGAGTGTATGGGCAGGTAGCTGATATTACCGAAACCAAAGAATTTAAAGAGTGGTTTGGGGATAGTAAGGTAGTCGATGAAGAGGGTTGGCCTTTGGTGGTTTATCATCAGACGAATAATACTTTTGAGGTATTTGATCCGAGGCATCGAGGAGCGGGAACGATGGATACCGAATTGCCTTTTGGTATTTATATGAAGCCGGAGCCGAATGATATAGGGGTGGGTGGAAGTATCCAGATGCCTTTATATGCTCGGATTGAAAATCCAGTTACTTTTGAAACAAGAGCAGAGGCACAGGAATACCTCAAAAGTAATATTCCGGAGTATGGGGATTTTCTCCAAAAGATAGCTGAGGCCGATAAAAAATATCAAAAAGAATTGGAAGCAGCTGAGGCGATTGATGATAAAAAGTATGCGGAATTTTGGCACCAACAAAAGGAAGCCGGCTTTACTGAAGAATTTGAACCGGATTCAAAAGTAGATGAGATCGAAGGGGCTTGGCAAGATGAAATCAGGCAACTAAGCGAATCAGCGAAAAAACTGGTAGATAGCCATTTTAGGGATTCTGATTATGATGGTATTATCCTGGAGAAAGATGAAGGGTCTTTGGGTAGAGTTGTAAAAAGCTATATTGCTTTCAATCCGGAACAAGTAAAATCAGTGGATAATCAGGGCGCTTTTGATCCGGATAATCCGAATATTTATTTCCAGGGGGAAGAGAAAATTTTGCGTGGCCAGTCGGTGATCGGCGGTGGGAAAAATATTATTTCTCTTTTTGAGCATCGGAATCTTTCTACTTTTATCCATGAATCGGGTCATGTATTTTTGGAAGACTTCATGCGCATGGCGCTGAGTGATGGAGCAACAAAACGGCTAAAAGAAGACTTTGAAACCCTGAAGGACTTTCTGAAAATCAAGGATGAGCAGATTATTGAGGGGCGAGTGAGGCTGGAAACTGCCCAGCATGAGAAATTTGCGAAAACGATGGAGCAGTATTTTATGGATGGTGATGCGCCAACAATCCGGCTGCGACGAATTTTTTGGGCTTGTAAAAAGTGGCTGGTGGATGTGTATGAGTCGCTGAACCGAAATAATGAGAAGCTGGTGGAAATTTCTCTGGAAGTGCGGGATATGATGGATCGAATGTTTGCTGCGGAAGAGGATATTGAAACTTCTCGGACGATTGTGGATCGATTTTCTCTTTTGAAGCTGAATACTGAAGCAATGAGCGAAGCACAGATGGAAGCTGCTCTTTTGGAGATGGATGAGCGGGTCGAGAAGGCCAAAGATGAGCTGATGAAAGAGCGAATGAAGGAACTCCGCCGGAAGAAGCGTGAGGACTTCCGGCAGCTTAGGGAGGAGGCAGAAAGTCGGAATCGGGAAGCAGTGGAAGCCGAAGGGGTCTATTTGGCAATAAAGGAATTGAGCGCTGCGGAAACTGAGGAAGGTGTGTCCTTTAAGCTAAATTCGGATTTTGTGAAGGAAGTGTATGGTGAGGAATTGGCACGGAATTTGCCGGCTCGAATTATGAATAAGCAGGGAGTGATTCATCCGGACGATGCGGCTCAGGATTATGGCTATGGGAGCGGGCAGGAGCTTTTAGAAGCGATTGCCGGCCGTGAGGATAAGGAAAAGAGGATTCAGCGGCTGACAAAAGCGGAGATGGACAAGGTGGAAATGCCGAGCTCGGAAGAACTTCAGGAGATGGCTTTGGATGCTGTGTATCAGGAAGCCGGCCTTTGGATGGTGGAAAAGGAGATTGAGGGATTAAGGAAAATTTTATCCCCGGAAGCGGAGCGGCAAGTGCGAAGCTCCCGAAGTCAAAAGGTCGCTGCGAAGTATGCGATCCGAGGAAAAAAGGTGATGGATATTGTTGGCGGCCGGGATCCGAATCAGGTGGATGGGTATGGAAATATTAAATTGGATTCCGGGTACCGGAAATATTTTACTCAGTCCGAAGCAGATGCACGCCTGGCAAATCGGCTTTATCGGCAAGGGGAGCATTTGGCATCGGCGAAAGCAAAAGAGCGGCAATTTTTAAATATGGCTTTGGGTACTGAAGGAATTTTATTTAAGCGGGAATTTGAGAAAAGCCATCGGTATTTCAAGCGATTTTTGCAGAGGCGAAGTAATCAAAAGCTGGCGGTGCATACGGATGAGCTGGGTGTGATTGTTAATTTACTGCAGCGGTTTGGATTTGAAGAGGGAAAGAATGTGCCTAATTTGGGCGAAACTCAAAGTATTTCCCAATGGTTTAATGGGCTTGAAGAATTTGAACAGGATTCATTGCTGGAGCTGGGAAGCCCTTTGACTGAAATTATGTATTTGGAGGGTCGGCCGGTGAAGGAAATGACGGTAGGCCAATTCCATGATTTGGTGGATACTGTGAAAGTCTTGGAGAAGTACGGAGCTAATAAAAATAAGTTGCTGGCTCAACAAGAAGCAAAAGAGTTGGATGAGGTAGCGAGTGGAATTGCTGTAGCGGCTTATCGTAATGTGGGAGTGAATTATTCGGCCAAGTACTATAAGCCGATTCCGAAGAAGCTGGCGGAGATTGCGGATAAATTTAATTCCTGGATTATCGGTACTGAAAATATTATTTGGGAGCTGGATGGCCGAAAATTTGACGGACTTGTCCGGCAGCATATCTGGATGCCCTTGATGGATGCTTTTTCGGTCGAGCAGGATCTGCAGAATGAGGCCGGTGAAAAGCTGAAGGAAATCTGGTCGGTTTATTCGGAGAAAGAATTGTGGCGGATGGATCAAGATAAAATCCATGTGAAGGAGCTGGATGATCGGCTGACCAAAAAAGAAATTATGATGCTGATGGCTAATATTGGCTCAATCAGCAATTATAAGAAGGTGGAGCAGCAGTATTCGGAAAACCAGATTGAGGCGGTTAAAAAATACCTGGACGAAAGGGATTGGAATACAATTTTTGCAATTTGGGAGTATTTTGATGAGGTCTTTGAATCCAGGGCGAAGCTCCATAAGGAAGTGACCGGGGTAGAGCCTAGAAAAGTGGAATTTAGAGAGGTAGTCACTCCATACGGTACTCATAAGGGCGGCTATTTTCCTTTGCGTAAGAAGATGGATTCGATTAAGAATGTATATCGGCCTACTGATGAGGTGCAGGGGCTTAGACCTAAAACGGATCAATCCTCTTTAAAATCGAGGGTGGAATCTTCTTATCAGCTGGCTTTAGATGATAATGTGATGTATGAGCATCTGCAGGAGTGGGCTCATGATATGGCTTATCGGAAGGCGATTTTGGATGCGAATAAAATTTTGTATCACAAAAAGACTAGGGATACGCTTCAGGAAACGATTGGCCCAGCGAAGTATAAGGAGTTGATTGATGCGGTGCGCTTTGTGGCGAAAGGTAAGACCGGCGGGCAAATGATTGG